>AR_comb_assmDRAFT_10380144_pt1 | contig 11131 bp, 9 predicted proteins | sample ArasoioldDNA_FD_10543 | JGI IMG/M metagenome (IMG submission 10543) | reverse complement strand
TTCGCAAGTTGATTTGTATCGAGTCCGGCTTTGATCAGGTCAGAAGGATCAAATTCCGCGCGTATTGCGGGTGCCGTCAAAATGATGAAAGCGAAAAATCGAAGCATGTTTCATTGGATTACTCCATCGATCATCTTTTTTCCATTGCCAGAGCAAGATCTCGGGCTCCTGATCCCCACTTAGATACAACTCTCAACGCATCGGTGAATGCAACATCAAGCGGATGAACTCGCTTCCCATCAAGAATATATACAGCACCGGCAAATGGAGTAGGTATCGATGGGACAAAAACTGTGAAACGGCCATCTTCGAACTCCTCAATTATGAACGCTGGTACAAGAGCATCTTCAATTTCTGCAAGTGCAGGTTTCCAGACCGTTTCTTGGGTATCTTTTGTAATCTGCAGGGTCATGCTTTTCAGGAGCGCGTAACCTGGAATTCTTTCGAAAAAGTTTTTTTCGATTCGCTCCCGCGCCAGCCGTCCGGCACGCGTGCGAACAAGAACTCCGATAACGAAACAAATCAGAAGTACGAATAGAAGTGACAAAAGTTTTTCAGCCGGAAACCATTCCGGAAGTAGGAGGGCCAATGGCCGCACCAAGCCTACAACGGTTTTCATTCCTTTGAGAAGAAGTAATATCGCAAGGTAAATAGGAATTATTATGAGCAAACCGGTGAGACATGCTTTTCCAGCGGACGCAAGGGTCTTCTTCATAGTGCACCACCTTTTTTTGGAGTGAGTGGAAAGGTTGTAAAGCGTTACGACCTAGGCCACGCTAAACAACATATTAGCTCAATCGAGTAAGCACAGCTATCAAGCGTGACGTCACCTGTTATAGAGCCACCGAAAAAAGATTCTAAATGCTAAGTATTATTGGGGAACTCTCGTCAGCTGGGCATATGTAGTTTGCCAATGACCATCTGTTTTCGCCCATACGTAAACGATGCGCAGCTTTCGCGATTGTTGTTTGCCGTCTTGCGTCCATTTCAAAAGCATAATTCCACCGACTACTGCCGCATCGCCCCACACCTTCTCCACTTTTTGTTCCAGCACATAAGGTTCCATTTTAAATCCCGGCTTATTGAAATCATCAAGAAACGATTTTTTGTTTTGCACTGAAGAGTCAGAATTCACAAGTACAAAATCGTCAGTCACAAGACGATTCAGTGTAACAACATCATTTTGAACCTGGGCGTGTTGATAATCCTCTATCGCTTTCGTAAGATCGAGCGGCATTTCTGCGAAGGCAATATTCAAAGCAAGAAGGGAAGTACTCAACAACAAAGCCACTTTAAGATTGATCATCGCAATTCTCCTTTTGCTCCGATCTTATTGGAACAGGTGGATATAAGACAATTACCAATTCAAGTAATTCTAGTATATCCACTTTAGGGAGCGTATTGCATTGGAACTTAAATTCCAACCCTACGTGCAATCTGCCCGGCGAGCCAGATAAGTGCTGCTACTGCAAATCGGGTGCGTCCAGAAAACGCGATGCCGAAGGCGCGTTTTGCAAACCACGCCGTCGCCGGACATGCCGCAATACCGGAAAAGAGAGCGAACCAACCATTCGTCAACGGCCACGGCCCTTTTTCGATAAGTAACATCACACCCCCTCCGGCTGCCAAAATTGTCCATGCCCAAGCTGCGATAAGGCCCAGGATCCTTATCCACTCTTTCCGCTTCTCGCCAGAGGATTCTTCGCGAATGTTCTCGCTCATGAGCTACTCTCCTCATGTGTGCGGCCTAGCGTTCGATGATTAATCTATTTCGATTTTGGCTTTAGCACCGCAATTGCGCGATCGATTTCATCCGAAAATTTATTCAGCGTATCCGCAACCACCACGATTTGTTCTTCCGCAACTTTCCATTTCTTCTGTTCAATCGCTTCGCTGATCGAAGGTAGCGGCTTCGGTTCATATCCGGTATAAATTCCTGGCGCATAGATTTGATGTCTGAACCATGGGCGTCCAGGCAATCCTTCTTTGCGGGTTAATGAACGTTCACTCAACATCAAAATTTCATTTAACTTCTGTGCATTCTGATCTTGAAGTTCATCTGCTGCATCTTGATAAGCTTTTTTATAATCTTGCGCACTCTTGTCCAATCGTGTTGCCGCATTTTCTAATGGCGCAAAATTCAAATGAGGTACCGGCTCTTCCGATTCAGGTGCAACAAATTTTTTTGTCGGATCGAAATATGCGTCATAGGTTTTATCGCGTAAACGCCGTGTGCGTTCCAGGTTGTCATCGCGCATTTTGTCGGATTGATCTTGAAGACCTTTTACATACTTTGAAATGTTGTCCGAAAATCCTGTGAATTCAAAAGGCAAAAGTTCAGCATTTGCCAATCGAAGCGCGATACGTCCGCCTGTTTTGGCCAGCGTCACACCATACATAAATGTAGGATCCATAAATTTTGTGTAGTGATCGAACGTATCATAGATGGAATGATATTGTCCGTATTCGTCTTCGCCGCCGTAGCCGATATTTAAAGATGCAATTCCGGCAAATTGCAGAAATGGCGTGTAATCCGAACCAGATCCTAAGGCCGACATCCGCAAATCTTCGCGATCGTGTGCTTCTTTCCGCTCCTCCGGACTTCCTTCGATGATTTGTTTTGCACGCGCTCGTTCCTGAACGCTGATTTTCTTCTCAGGATCTTCAACATCACGCACAACTTGATTCACAAATTTTTCCAGCGTTTGTGATCCGCCGCCATCAAAAAATCCACGAGAATTACTATCGCTGTTGATATAAACGATCGCATTCTTCCTCAGCTCATCCTGGTGTGCTTCAACCCATTCTGTCGATCCCAGCAAGCCTTGTTCTTCCGCGTCCCATGCGCAGAAAATCAAAGTACGTTTCGGCTTCCATCCTGTTTTTGCAAGTTCAGAAACCGCACGGGCTTCTTCCAAAAGCGCAACCATTCCGCTAAGCGGATCTGTTGCGCCGTTCACCCAGCCATCATGATGATTACCACTTACAATCCATTGATCCGGATATTTGCTTCCAGGCATCCGTGCGATCACGTCATAAATCGGAACAAGATTCCAATTAAATTCAAGTTTCAAATGAACTTTCGCTGGACCAGGTCCAATGTGATAAGGAATCGCTAAATCGCCGCGCCATGAATTCGGTGCAACAGGGCCTGTTAAATTTTTCAGCAATGGCAACGCATCTTTATATGAAATTGGAAGCACCGGAATTTTTGTGATGCTGTTCGATTGTTCCCGCGGAATTCTTTTTGCGTTTTCGGTTGCAGGGATAAATGGCGTCAGCGGATCGCCATCATGTTCCGTGAAATCCATAACCGAGCCGCGCTGAACGCTATTTTCATTTCGCCAACCACCTTTTGGATAAACATCGCCTTGATAATAACCATCACCACTTGGATCGGAATAAATGATGCAACCAATTGCGCCATGTTCTGCTGCGACTTTCGGTTTCACACCGCGCCACGATGCACCGTAACGTGCGATAACAATTTTTCCTTTAACATCAATGCCGCGGAGCTTTAATTCGTCATAATCTTTCGGCACTCCGTAATTCACATAAACAAGTTCGCCGGTGACATCTCCATCGGTTGAGTAAGCGTTGTAAGTTGGAAGCTGTTCGCTTTGCTGTCCGGATGTGTGATCTTCCGGAATTGCAGGCTCCGATAATCCAGCGGTATATTTTTCAGGTTCTAACAATTCCACAACACGGGTCTTCGGCGTTGGAAATAAAACTTTGAACGATTCGATTTGAGTATCATAACCCCAAGACTTGAATAAGCCGGCCATGTATTCAGCATTCTGTTTGTCGTAGGGAGAGCTTGTATGATGCGGACGTGCACTGAGATGTTCCATCCATGTCCGCAGATTTTCCGCTTTTAAATAACTATCAAATTTTGATTCCAGTGCCAGCTGATCTTGAGTCTGCTTAAATCCTAATAAAGATTTATCGGTAGATGGATATAAGAGATTTGAGAAAACAGCGATCGCAACCGCGGCAATGATCCAACGAGATGTCATACAGCCCTCCTATGTAAGCGACTATTATGCTAGGAATTTGAGTTAGAATAAACGTCCGATGTCTGAAGAATTTACCGCACAGGAAATCGAAATTTTATCGCGATATGTCACAAATCCAACCGGCGACACTTTTTGTGTAAACATTCCCGGTTTAGCAGGCGCAATTTATGCTCGCTACAGCCGGGCAGTTACAGGTTTGCGCCGCACCTTGCTCAAAGAATTTCTGAAAGACGGAGAGTTGAATGTAACTCGCACCCAGGAATTAATCGAAAGAATTTTAAATGAATATGGTGATGATAGCGTAGGCGAATTGGAAGGCGCACATCTCGCGTTGGAACAAGTTTCAAATCTTGTAACCAAAGTAGTAGAAGATTGCCGGATCGGCGGCTCTCCGATCGAACAATCTACACGGTACGTTTTTTACGATCAAAAAGATAAAGAAGGACGTTACAAATATTATCGCGGCGAAGAAATTTTGAATTCATCGATCGGTGAAGATTATGTTCGAACGATGGATTTTATTTTTGATACCTATGCTTCAGCAGTCCAGCCACTAACAGAATATTTTCGCAAGTTGAAGCCGATGGAAGAAGCGGAATATGGAATTCGAAATCCAGGTGAAAAGGAAAAATATTCCGCAATGGATAGTGAAGCACTGCAAAAGCAGTTCCGCATTACATACAACGCCGATCTGCGTACGAAGGCTTGCGATATTTTGCGCGATTTACTTCCAGCCTCAACATTGACCAATGTAGGTTTATATGGAAACGGCCGTTATTATCAGAATCTGTTGACCGATCTTTACAGCAGCGATCTACCGGAGTGTAACCGCCGGGCGACCGAAGCTCATACGGAGCTAAACAAAGTCATCCCCAAATTCGTAAAGCGCGCAAAGCGTGATGGATATATGGTGGAAACGCCGCTTGCTATCAGCAAAGCAGCAGAAGAGCTGTTGAAAAATATTTCGCCGGAGAAAGAAGAGCTTTGCGTTTTGCTGCCGCAGGCCGCTTCGCCTCGCGAGGTATTGAATTTAACTCTGGCGGTCTGTGTGTATCCACAGTGCAAACATCCCTTACCGCAGTTACTAAGAATAATACGACAATTATCGTATGGTGAAAGTAGTAAGTTGTTGGCCATTTGTACAGGCAACCGTGTCAACAGGCGTAACCGGCCGGGCAGAGGATTTGAGGTTGGATATCCGCTTACGTTTGATATCCAGGCGGATTTCGGCGCATATCGCGATTTGCAGCGTCATCGCATGCTCACCCAGGAACGCCAATTGTTGAATCCTGATCTCGGTTACCAGATTGCGGATGAAATTGATGCTATCGGAATCAAACAGCGTGTTGAAGAATGTTATCAGCGTTCGGCAGAATTGCATTCCAAAATGACAAAGCAATTCTCATCAGAGTTTGCACAATATGCAGTGCTATTTGGTTTCAGAATTCGGTGGATGATGGGAATGAATTTTCGGGAAGCAATGCATCTTATTGAATTACGCACTACTCCCCAGGGGCATCCCAGATACAGAAAAGTTTGTATGCAAATGATGGATGCAATTAAAGCGCAACATCCGGAGCTTGCCTCAACTATTAAGTTTGCTGATTACAACGAATATTACTGGTCGCGCGCGGAATCAGAAGCGCGACAGCGCCGCAAAGAACGCGAAATCGACAGCAAATACGGCGAGTAAATCTTCTGGTACGTTCCGCAGCGTGACATCATAATACAAAGGCTTATACTTTGAATCGTTCTATATATGGAGGAACTAATGGTCACTGTAGCTTTGGCTGTCAAGTTAGAAGCAAAACCAGGCAAGGAAAAAGAAGTGGAAGATTTTTTGAAGAGTGGTCTGGCAATCGTTCAAGACGAGCCTGAAACCACGGCATGGTTTGCGATCCGATTTGGTCCATCAACTTTCGGCATCTTTGATGCATTTCCAGGCGAAGCAGGCAGGCAAGCACATCTTAGCGGACGTGTTGCAGCAGCATTAATGGCGAAAGCATCCGAGCTTTTAGCTACGCCGCCTTCAATCGAAAAAGTGGATGTACTCGCCGCAAAACTTCCATAGCTACCTGATCAGGTAGGTGATAACGCAGATTTTGTCGTTACTATAGACTCGCTATGGGTAACGATAAAAGGGTAGTGATCATTGATGAAAAGCAGCAGAGTCGGGAAGGGCTTGCAGCTTTAGTTGATGGTGCGGATGGCTTTCAATGTAGCGGTACTTTCGAGTCCATCGAAACCGCACTGCAGAAAATTAATGCTGAAAATACTGATCTCGTTTTAGTAGATATCGGTGTTCCCGGAATGTCAGGAATCAAGAAAAATAATGCCGATCTGACGTTCCTGGTTTTATCAGTGTATGAAGATGATGACAGAATTTTTGAAGCATTGTGTGCTGGCGCCTCAGGATATCTATTGAAAAAAACCTCACCCGCTCAATTGTTGGAAGGATTAAGGGAAGCAGTGAATGGCGGCGCGCCGATGTCACCTGAAGTAGCGGGAAGAGTCCTTAAATTTTTTCGTGAAATCCGTTCTTCCCACAATCAATTAAGTTCAGATGAAATGACACTTTTGAAACTGTTAGTGGAAGGTCATAATTACAAAACTGCGGCAGCAGAACTTGGACTTAGAGTAAGCACAATTTCATTAGATGTGAAACAGATTTATGAAAAGCTTCAAGTTGTGGCCGCGTTATCAATCCAGTAAAACAGCTTCACGGTACGCCGGAATGACCACATTCCAGCCGTAACGATCGCGGATGTGTTTCGCCATCTCTGCACTCGCTGATTCTTCACCGTGAACCAGGAAAGTTGTGCGCGGCGGTTTCTTAAAATTTGAAAGCCATTCCAACATTTCTTGATAATCCGCATGGGCGGATAATCCATCCATATATTCAATTCTGGCATTCACACGAAAATTCTGTTTGTGAATTCTTATTTCTTCCGCGCCATCCACCAAAAATCTTCCTTTCGTTCCTTGTGCTTGAAAGCCGATAAATAAAATTGTGTTCCGGTGATCTTCAATGCGATGTTTCAAATGATGCAAAACCCTTCCGCCTGTAGCCATTCCGCTTGCGGAGATGATGATCGCAGGATAGTGGATGTCATTTAACTTTTTCGATTCCTCAACAGTTGCTGCGGAATGAATGTGGTGGCAGATAAATGGTGTTGTATCGTTTGCAGCAATTTTTTGGAGCTCCGCTGAAAAATCGATGTCATGGCGATGATAAATTGGCAGCGCTTTAATTGCCATTGGGCTATCAATCCAAACCGGAAGTTTTGGAACTTCGCGCGCTTCTTCCAAAATTCTTAATATGAAAAGCAGCTCCTGGGTTCTTCCGATTGCAAAAGCGGGCACCAACAACACCCCACCTCGCGCCGCAGTTTCTTTGATAATTTCCTTAAGCTTCAATTTCACATCCACTTGTTGATGCAACCTGTTTCCATAAGTGGATTCCAAAATTAAATAATCCGCGCTCTCAACTGCATCCGGTTTTTTTGTGATGTACTGAACGGGACGTCCGAGATCTCCGGAAAACAAAACTTGAAGACCGCTCGTTTTATTGTTCAGCTGGACCATTCCGGAACCGAGGATGTGTCCGGCTCGCAAAAATTGAAATGATAAATTTTGCGAAAGTTGAAATGGCGCGTAGAAATCGACTATGTGAGTTAATTTAACCGATCGCCACGCATCTTCCTCTGTATATAAAGGAAGGGCAATCGTGTGTCGGCTTTTTCCCTGTTTGTTTGCGAATTCCGCATCTTCTTCTTGAAGATGACCGGAATCGGGCAACATCAACTCCAATAATTCTGCGGTTGCACCGCTGCAATAAATCGGGCCTTTGAATCCGAGTTTTACATAGCGCGGAAGAAATCCGGAGTGATCAATATGAGCATGCGTCAAAATAATGCAATCAACACTCGCTGGGTCAATTGGTGGATCTTCCCAATTCCTATCTTTCCATTCGCGAGGTCCTTGAAACAATCCGCAATCAATAAGCGCGCGAACGCCATCTTCTTCAACAAGAAAACGTGATCCAGTTACAGTTTGAGTTGCGCCTAAAAAGGTAATTTTCATTTTCACCACAAGGGCACAAAGGCACAAAGTATCACAAAAATTTATCTAAAAAAATTCGTGAATCTTAGTGCCTTTGTGTCTTGGTGGTGAATCATTGCGCCTGAAATTTTGTAACTGCAAATTCTAACTCACGCGCCAGTTGCAGCAGCCGTTCGCGCAATGATTCGTTTAAAACCCGGCCTTCTTCATCAAATTGTTCCCAGCTATTTGCGATTGCCACGGTTGTTGGACAAACCCAGCCGTGCAATGCACGGCTTATATAATCCATGGTGTTGATTGCATTGATTCCAGGAATTCCACCGGAAGTTGAAATCAGGCCAATCACTTTTCCGGTGAGATATGGCTTTGGATCTCCCGCCAAATATTCAAAGAAGTCCATTGCATTTTTCATTCCGCCGCTCACGGTCCCATGATACGTAGGCGTTGCGAAGAGCAATCCGTTTGCTGTCCTGATTTCATTCAGCAAGTAGTGAACACTTTGCGCATAATCTTTGAGATCATCACAAGTTTCAAAGCCAGGAAGTTTTAATTCGGAAAGTAATAAGAGGTTGGTATCGTGTCCGCGTTCTTTCAAGTAGTTTAACGGCACAGCCAGAGCTTTTGAACTTGATGATTTCGGTCTGAAGCTTCCGCCTAATCCAACAAACTTTAATGGCATAATCTAATTTAATCACGGAAGCACAGAATTCACAGAAAGAATAAAAACATAAAGAATTCCGTGAACTCAGTGCTTCTGTGATTAATAAATTCTAAGCACATGCTCGCATAAATAAGAACAAGATCAGGAAAATGAAGATAACCAAACCTGCGGCAAAAAAGCAACCTAAGAGTTGTCCACCTGGTTTTGGTGTTCCATCATTTTCCATGAAGGGATAATATCACTCTTGCAATCAATCGGCTGCAACTGAAATCGGTTCACGTTCCAGTTTCAATAAAAGTACGGGAACTAACACCAGCGTAACCAGCATTGATAAAGAAAGTCCACCGATGACTGCAAGCGCTAACGGTTTTTGCAGTTCGGATCCTGCACCGATTCCTAAAGCCAAAGGCAACAATCCAAATAATGTTGCAAGTGTGGTCATCAGGATTGGCCGCAACCTTGTTTTGCCAGCTTCAATTAACGCATGATGCAGCGAAATGTTTTTTGTTTCGCGCAATTGAAAAGTGTACTCAATCAAAATAATTCCATTCTTCACAATCAAACCGATCAGCATGATCAATCCCATGAATGAAGAAACATTAAATTCAACACCGGTGAGCCACAACATTATGAAAGCTCCAACCAACGAAACTGGTGCTGCGGACAAAATTACAAGGGAAGCAAGATAATCACGAAACTGAATAAGCAGCAAAACAAACACCAGCATAATTCCGGTAAAAAGCACCATTAATAATTGGCGAAACGATTGCTGCTGACTCTGATATTGCCCGCCCAATTCATATGTTGATCCTGGCGGAAGGGGAGTGTGAGACAGAATTTGTTTCACCTGCGAAATTGCTTTACTCAAGCTTGTTCCTGAAATCCGCGCAGTAACTGCAAGCATCTGTCTTTGATTTTCACGCAGCAGTTCGCTTTGTCCGTTAACTTCTTTCAACGTTGCAATTGTATTCAGCGGTACAACCATTCCGGCTTTTTCATTGAACAATGGAAATTGTTGAATCAACTCCAATCGATATCGATCTTGATCTGAAAACCTGACACGTACTCCGACCAATCGATCAAATTGACGAACTTGACCAACAACTTCGCCAAGCAATGCTGATGACACTTGATTTACAACTGTTTCGGCATCAAATCCTGCGTGTTGAGCTTTGGTAGGATCTACTTCAATTTGAATTTCCGGATTGCCTTCCTGAATTCCGTTAAACAGATCCACAATCCCTGGAACTTTTTCAACCTTTTCGGCAATTACTCTGGCGCGTTCTTTTAATTGTTCAAGATCATCTCCAAAAAGTTTTATTTCCACTGGTTCAGGTGAGCCTTCCAGATCTCCAAGAATGTCCTGCAAGATTTGTACAAATTCTATTTCGATACTTGGTAAGGAGGCTTCCACTTTAATGCGCACGTCATCCATGATTTCTTCAACATCGCGATCACGATCTTTTTTGAGACGCACAAGGATATCGCCTTTACTTTGTTCGGTTGCAAATAAGCCAAGCTCTGCACCGGTTCTTCTGGAAAAAGATTCGACCTCTGGTGTGTCCGCCAAAATCTTTTCGATTTTATGCAGCACACGATCGGCTTCATCCAATGAAGTTCCTGAAGGAAGCAAATAATCCAGAACGAATGAGCCTTCATCCATCGTTGGTAAGAAGCCGCTTCCAAGGCGGGTATAAATAAAAACTCCAACTCCAATGAAAAGAACAGTAAAAATTAAAACGGGAGCAGTGTGATCCAAAGCCCAACCGAGTCCACGTTCATATTTTGAAGTTAACCAACCGAGAAAACGATCGGATACCCCGCGTTTAGAATTTTCCGAAGATTTCAAGAAACGATCTGCCAGAAGCGGAATTAAAGTGAATGCCACGATCAGTGAAACCAGAACAGCAATTGAAAGTGTGATTGAGAATGCAGCGAAGAATTGTCCGACAACTCCTTCAACCAAACCTAATGGAAGAAAAACAACAACTGTTGTGAATGTTGATCCGGTAACTGCTCCAACAATTTCGTTCGTTGCCATCTGAATGATGTTACGTCTTTCTACGTACTGATCAGTAGATTCTTGAAGATGTCTGTGAATATTTTCAATCACAACAATTGCATCATCGATCACTAATCCGATTGCAACCGCCATCCCGCCGAGTGACATCAAATTCAATGTTTGATTCAACTGTTTCATGAAAAATAAAGTGATGATGAGTGTAATTGGGATGCTGCATGCAGCGATAAATGTTGAACTCCAATTGCGCAGAAAGAAAAGCAGAATTACAACGGATAAAAATCCGCCGATAAAAATGGCATCACGTACACTGTGAATCGATTCTTTAATAAATTCAGCGAGATCATAAACGACTGTGATATGAATGGCCGG
>AR_comb_assmDRAFT_10024718_pt1 | contig 11133 bp, 9 predicted proteins | sample ArasoioldDNA_FD_10543 | JGI IMG/M metagenome (IMG submission 10543) | reverse complement strand
GTCGTCCTTCATTGCGCCGGCATCTCGACAAAGACAAACGAACTCATTTCACAAACGAAAGACAACGCATAAAGAGCAACGTATGGCTATCAAACTTGCTGCGCAGAAGCAAAAATCAAAACGAAAAAAACCACAGGCTGATCTTGAACTCATTGCTCAAGGTGTCCGCCTGATCCTCGAGGGCATCGGTGAGGATCCTGAACGCTTGGGTTTGAAAGATACGCCGCACCGAGTGGCCGAAATGTATGCTGAGTTGACTGCCGGAATGCATGAAGACCCGGAACAACATGTCATTCCGTTACCCGGCGACAAGCACGACGAAATGGTGATCGTGAAAGACATCAGCATCGCCTCATTGTGCGAACATCATCTAGCGCCGTTCGTCGGTAAATGTCATATCGCTTACATTCCCAAAGGCGGACGAATTCTTGGTATCTCTAAGCTTGCTCGTTTGGCAGAAACATTTTCTCGAAGACTGCAATTACAGGAACGATTGACGACGGATATTGCGAACACTCTTTTCGAAGGGCTTAAGCCACTCGGTGTCATGGTTGTGATTGAGGCTGAGCATACATGTATGACGTTGCGAGGAGTCCGCAAGGCTGATGCTAAAACCGTTACGTCCGCAGTACTTGGTGGATTTCGAACGGACCCCCGGACACGCGCAGAAGCCATGTCACTTATCAAAGGCAGGGAATAATAATGAGTCTACGATCAAAGACGATTGCATTCTTATTAATTGCGATCACAGTGATATCGGGCTATTCGCAGCAGCGAATGGTCGCTTCCATCAATGAATCTGCTTTGCGGGCGCACATTAAATTTTTGTCTGACGACCTACTGGAAGGTCGCGGCACTGGAGCGCGCGGCGGGGAGATCGCAGCGAAATACATCGCATCGCAACTCGAAGCTTCGGGGTTAAAAGGAGCGGGTCCCGGCGGAAGTTTTTTCCAGCCCGTATCACTAGTCGGTGTTAAAGCTGATCCCAACACTCAGTTGACCATTACAGGTCGCAGTGACAAAGAGAGTTTTAAGTTCGCAGATGATTTCGTAGCTTTTACTGGTGCGCAAACGGAAGAGGTCGATGTGGATTCCGATCTCGTTTTCGTTGGTTATGGCATCAATGCGCCCGAGCAGCGTTGGAATGATTACAAAGGGAACGAGGACGACTATCGCGGCAAGATTCTGGTAATGCTGGTAAATGATCCGCCGGCTACGTCCGAAGAACCCAACCTATTTGGCGCCAAGGCTCTTACTTACTATGGCCGTTGGACCTATAAATACGAAGAAGGCGCACGGCGAGGAGCTGCCGGAGTTATCCTGCTCCATACGGATCAATCTGCCGGTTATCCGTGGAGTGTGGTCCGTACTTCCAATGGGTCATGGCGTTTTGATATCGCGCGTGATCCCAGTGACTCAAGTCCATTTCTCAAGTTTCGTTCGTGGTTCACTGATGAGGCAGCTCATCGCATGATGAAGTTGGCCGGCCAGGATCTTGACGGACTAAGAACTCAAGCTGCCAGTAGAAATTTTCAACCGATCAAACTCGGTTTGAAAGCAAAGTTGAATCTGAAGAGCGAAGTAAAACGAGTTGCGGCGCCGAACGTAGTTGGTGTGCTGGAAGGAAGCGATCCAAAACTAAAAGACGAATACGTGGTTTACTCCGCACACTGGGACCACCTTGGCGTTGGTGCGCCGGACAAGAATGGCGACACAATCTATAACGGTGCACTGGACAATGCTTCCGGCGTCGCTTGTGTGTTGGCTATTGCTGATACTCTGGCAAATCTGCCAAAGGAGCAAAGACCGAAACGTTCGAGTCTGTTTCTCTTTCCAACCGCTGAAGAGCAAGGTTTACTGGGTGCCGAATGGTACTCGCAACACCCCGTAGTTCCGTTGTCAAAAACCGCGGCAAACGTCAATCTCGACTCTATGAATGTCTTGGGCGTAACCCACGACTTCATTCCCCTTGGTGCGGAACGATCGACTCTTAAGGCTGTTGTAGATGCAGTTGCAAAGGAGCGTGGACTCCGTGTTTCGGAAGATGCGCGACCGGAACAAGGTTCGTTTTTTCGATCGGATCACTTTCCATTTGCCAAAGTGGGTGTTCCTTCCATCAGCCTAAAGGAAGGGAACGATTACGTCGGCCATACGAAAGAGTGGGGCGAGGAGCAATTCCGCGCTTACAACACGGCCCATTATCATCAACCCTCCGATGAGTTCAGTGAGTCATGGGACTTCCGAGGGATGATCCAGGAAGCCGAAATCGCGCTCGCAATTGGCCAACGAATTTCTGATTCACCGCAATTGCCAAAGTTTAATGAAGGAGATGAGTTTAATAAGCCGAGGAAGTAGAGAGCTACTGACCTAACACAACATGACCTTCTACGTTACGACACCAATCTACTACGCCAACAGTCTGCCGCATCTCGGTCACTTGTATACGATGATCGTGGCCGACACGATTGCGCGTTCGAAGCGACAAAAAGGAATTGAGACTTACTTTCTGACTGGGACCGATGAGCACGGCATAAATATCGAACGCGCCGCGGAGAAATCGGGCCGCACCCCGAAAGAACAAGCCGACTACGTAGTCAGCTACTACAAGAAAATGACTTCGGAATTTGGCCTCGATACAGCGCACGGCGGCTACGACATTTTCATGCGCACGACGGAGCCATTCCACTACCAGGGTGCAAGTGAACTCTGGCGAAGGTGTGCTAAAGCCAAGACGCCAAAGGGTAACGACGCGATCTACAAGGGTCATTACGAAGGTTGGTTTTGCGCAGCCTGTGCTGAATACAAGACTGAGGACGAATATCAAAAACCTAAAACTGAGGGCGCTCCACCTACTTGTTTGATTCACGATACTGCTCTGGATCGAGTTTCGGAGGACGGTTATTTTTTCCGACTCAGTGATTACGACGAAGCATTACTTTCGGTCTATGAAAGCCAACCTGATTTCGTTCGGCCCGAATCAAGAAGAAACGAAGTGATCAGTTTCGTAAAAGGCGGGCTCCAGGATCTTTCGATTAGTCGTTTGAAAACGTCGGTGAGTTGGGGTGTGCCAGTCCCCGATGATCCGGAGCACACAATGTACGTTTGGTTTGAAGCGCTGATCAATTACATAACGGCGATCGGATTTGGGAACGAAGAGCGAGAAAAAATTGTCGGTTTTGAGAAATTCTGGCCGGCTCTTCACCTGGTGGGAAAAGACATCCTGCGGTTCCACGCAGTCTACTGGCCGGCGTTCCTATTAGCAGCCGGAATTGAATTGCCGCGGGCGATTGTGGCCCACGGAATGTGGCTCGATCCAAATGGTCGCAAGATGTCGAAGACTCTCGGAAATACGATTGAGCTCGATGTTCTCCAGCAGCACTTCAATGTCGATGCCATTCGTTATTTTGTTTTGCGCGAGATGGTGTTTGGTCAGGATGGTCGTTTTGGTTACGAAGCACTGATCGATAGGGCGAATAGTGATCTGGCCAGTGGTCTCGGTAATCTTTCGAGTCGCACCTTGACCATGATCGCTCGCTACTCTGAGGGTCGCATTCCAGCTCGGCAAATCGCTGAAGACAAACTGCTATTTGCCAAACGGACGGGCGTCGATACAGATGAAACTACCGTGGCCGGGTTTATTGAGTTAGCCCGGGATCAATACCTTCAGCAGTTTGAAGCCTTGAATTTTAGTCGGGCCCTTGAAGTCGCATGGTCCATCGTGGCGCGTATCGACAAAATTATTACCGATGCGAAGCCCTGGGATTTGGCAAAGGACGAAAATCAAAAACAAACGCTCGACGCAATACTTTACCGTTCTGCCGAAGTAATTCGATGGTTGAGTGTGATGTTGTTCCCCATCATGCCGCAGGCTTGCACTGCAATCTGGAATCAATTGGGATTGAACGCAACGCCTGGTACGCATGATCCCGCTAAGTTGATATGGGGAGAACTGGAGGAAGGAACAACGATCGGGGAAGTAAAACCAATTTTTCCGCGTATCGATAAGAACAAAGTGATGTCAGAAATTACTAGCGGCACTGAAACGCAACAGAAGCCACACGCGACCGCAGCTGATGCTGTTGACAATGCACAGCCGAAAACAGAAACCCAAGCGCCCACGCCAGTCCATCATGCGACGGAAGCCGACGCCGTCGGAGTAACGAGCTTTATAGAAATTGGCGACTTCGCCAAAGTCGATCTCCGCGTGGGCCAGGTGTTGTCGGCTGAGCGCGTGCCGAAAGCTGATAAGTTATTACTCCTGAAGATCGACATAGGTGAAGCAGAACCACGCCAGGTGCTCGCGGGCATTGCTCAGTATTACGAACCGGAAAAACTCATCAATCGGAAAGTCGTAGTCGTCGCCAATTTGAAGCCACGTAAATTGCGCGGCTTTGAATCACAGGGAATGGTGGTCGCCGCTTCCTATGGTGAAGAAGGGCGACCCGTAATTGCGACGTTCACTGAAGACGTGCCAAACGGCGCCCGGCTTAAATAAGTTTTTCATCGCATGTTCATCGATTCTCACGCTCATATCGACGGTTCCGAGTTCGATGCAGATCGTCAAGAAGTAATAACGCGAGCCGTCGCTGCGGGAGTTAAATACATTCTCAATGTGGGCACTGGGGATCCGCACAGCGATGTGTTTGAACGTGCAATCAAATTATCAGCACTAAACCAGTTCATCTACACGGCAATTGGTACACATCCGCATGACGCTCGTCATTACGACGAGCATGCGGAGAAGAAAACAAAACGGTTGCTCCGCGACAGCGACCGCATGATTGCATGGGGGGAAATTGGTTTAGATTTCCATTACGACAATTCGCCTCGTGATACGCAACGCGAGGTGTTTGCAAGCCAGCTTCGTGGTGCAAATGAACTCGGCCTGCCTGTTATCATTCATACTCGCGAGGCTGAAACTGACACGATTGAAATTTTGAAGAGTGAATATTCGAATGCAACACAGCGAGGAGTATTTCACTGCTTCAGTGGAACTGCGGAACTCGCAAGGGCAGCGCTCGATCTGGGTTTTTATATTTCGTTTTCAGGGATCGTCACTTTCAAAAAGGCTGATGACCTGCGCGCAATTGCGAAGGACATACCTCTCGATAGTTTGTTGATCGAGACAGACTGTCCGTTTCTAACGCCCATCCCTTATCGCGGCAAACGAAACGAACCAGCGTATGTTGTCGAAGTCGCACGTCACATCGCGCAAATTCGCAACATCGAGATTGACGAGTTAGCGCGGGTGACGTCAGCAAATTTCTTTCGTTGCTTCCCGAAAGCTGCGTGAATCATCAGAGGAGAGAATTGTCGTCGAGTGCTTTGTAAAACGAAGTAGAAAATCGACTAAGAGAGAAGTTTCACATGCTCGGCTTTGATGTTATCCTGCTTTCAATAGAAGAGTCTCTGATACGTTTTTAGTGCCCATGGCCCAGCAGAATTCATTCGATATCGTTTCCCAAGTTGACCTCGCCGAAGTCAACAACGCGCTTAATCAGACCATCAAAGAAGTGCGCCAGCGTTTCGACTTCAAGGGTAGTTCCGCAAACGTAGTACTAGAAAAGAATGAGCTTGTTTTGTCCGCCGAGGATGAAACGAAGCTAAAAAATATGAACGATATTTTGCAGCAGAAGCTTGTTCGACGCGGAGTTCCTCTCAAGGCGCTTAGCTATGGCAACATGGAACCGGCTGCAGGTAGTAGCGTGAGACAGCGAGTGCAAATTCAAGAGGGAATTCCGCAGGACAAAGCTAAAGAAGTGGTCAAGTTCATCAAGGACAGTAAAGCAAAAGTCCAGGCTTCGATTCAGGGTGATGTTGTTCGAGTAACGGGAAAAGATCGTGATGCATTGCAGGACGTAATAGCAAAACTCAAAGAAAAAGATTTTGGCATTAACATGCAGTTTTCTAACTATCGATCCAACTGACGGAGCGGCGCGCATCAGAATGACTTTATCCGGTCACACATTGGCATTGGAGGAAGAGGCCAGAATATCCGCGCGACGGATTTTTAGTCTGATTGCGAACGAGCTTCAGCAAGTTGAAATTGAGTTCGAAAGACAAGCACGTTCCAATGTCCAGGTCATCGGTTACCTCGGAGAGTATCTACGCGCTTCCGGCGGAAAAAGGGTTCGGCCGGCATTAACTATATTGTCGAACTATGCAGTTGGCGGCGATGGCGCTCGTTACAACTCTATTCGCATGGCGACGGTAATGGAGTTTCTGCACACTGCGACTCTCGTTCATGACGACATCATCGACCACGCTGACACGCGTCGCAATCGACCAACCGTGAACGCGCTCTACGGTAACGAAACAGCCGTGCTCATGGGCGACTGGCTTTACATGTCGGCCTTTGAGACCAGTTTGGCTGAACGGTCTTTAGCCATTCTCGACATCCTCACGCAAGTCACGAGAAAGATGACTGAGGGTGAATTGCTTCAGTTAACGTTGCTCGGGAAAGCAGAGATTACCGAGGCTCAGTACCTCGATGTTCTGGAACGCAAGACTGCGTTTCTTTTCAGTGCCTGTTGTGAAATCGGCGGGATTCTCGGGAACGCCGGAGAAACCGAGCAAGCTGCACTTCGAGACTATGGTCTGAACCTGGGTACCGCGTTTCAGTTAATCGACGATCTACTTGATTTCACTTCTAGTGATGATGTTTTGGGTAAAGCAGTGGGAGCAGACTTGCTGGGTGGCAAAGTGACGCTCCCGCTGATCTATTTGATGTCCGCTGAACCAGAAATGACTGAATTGGTGCGAGACGTTTTGCTCAGCGGAGAATACAGGGGCACGACAAAAAAGACTCTGTCAGATGCGATTTCCAGAACGGGCGCACTGGCCCGAGCACGTCAGGTGGCCCATCGATACGCAGAAAATGCGCAATCTGCGCTCGACTGCCTGCCCGGATCTTCCTACGCCGACTCACTGTTGGCCATCCCAACTTATGTTCTGGACCGCGACCGCTAACCTGCAAGCCTAATCTTTTAGGTATTGTGCAATCGACAAAACCCGCCTAGAATTTGGCTCGATGGAACGCCCCAGCGAAAACCTACTCTCGCGTCTTGAACAAAGCCTGCGACAATCGCGCGCCGCCCGCATGCATTTGGCGGCGAGACTAAGAGAACTTGAAGCCGAGGCTGATAGTGTCCGCGCTGAGTTAGCTGAAATGGACACTTTGGCTAGCCAGACCGAGGCCGCAATCTATCGTCTCCTATCCTCAGTGCTTGCATCCGGTAATCTTTCACTTGGTTTGCCTTCTGATGCGGAACTGGAAGCCGCGATGCGTCAGTCGCAACCACCACAAGCGGTTCGTCCGTCGTACACCGCTATGGAACGCCGGCAGCAGATTCCGACGGTACGAAACAACGTGGAAATCCTCAGCGATCGTTTCATGGACCGAACCATACCCCAGGCAGTGACCTTGCTGCTTCGTGAAGAAGGTGGCCCATTACATGTTAATGAACTCTACAATCGATTGCTCGAAGGCGGGTTCAAATTCACAGGTCAAAATCCGACCATCAGCGTAGCTGTCTCACTAAATCGCAACACTCGCTTTCGCAAGGTCGCACCCGGAACGTTTGATCTGGTAATGCGTGACGCATCCTCCAAAGCTTCCTGAGTTTCCTCTCGTCGATCAAAAGCCGCTAGAATAACTGCCCATGCGCGCGATGGTTCTTTCCGCCGGCTACGGCACACGGCTTTGGCCACTAACTGAAGATCGAACCAAGCCTGCCATTCCAATCTTGGGCAAACCGCTTGTCGGTTATGTAGCAGAATATTTAGCAGGACACGGCATCGACGAAATCGTGGTGAACCTCCATCATCGTCCGGAGTCTGTCCGCAAAGCTCTGGGCGACGGCAGCAAGTTTGGGGTGAAACTTCATTACGTTGAGGAGCCGATCATTCTTGGTACCAGTGGAGCATTAGACAACGCACGACAGTTCTTTCTCGATGAGACGTTTGTTGTTGTCAATGGAAAGATAATCACCGATCTTAATCTTCGAGAAGCGCTCCAGACACATCGAGACAGTGGCGCACTCGCTACTCTTGTTCTTATGCGCAATTCTCATCGCGAGCTATTCACCGTTGTTAATACTAAGGACGGACTATTAGCTGGTTTTGGTGGAATGCCGAAACCAGTTGATGAAGAACCCCTGATGTTTACCGGCATCCAAATCTTCGAACCAGCCATCTTTGACTACATTCCGAAAGGCGTTTTCTCTCACTCAACTACTGATGTGTTTCCGAAGGCACTTGCGGATGGAAAGCGAATCGCGGTTCACATCGCGTCTGGTAAGTGGCGGGAATTATCGACGCTCCGGCGCTACGTCGACATCAGTCTGGAGTTACTGCGAGAAGTGGGGCACACAATGACCCTCGGCACGAGCTGCACGATCAATGATGCTGCGGACATAAACGAAGCGATATTGTGGGATCGAGTGACCGTTGAAGCTGGTGCGAAGGTTCACAGATCAGTCCTCGCTGATGGCGTGCGAGTTAAGACGGACGAGATTCTGGAGAATATGATAGTAGTACCGGCTGCATTGGTTGCGGGTAAGTTTCCTCCGGAAAAATCTTTGCAGGGAAGGCTTCAAGGAGAAAACTTTGTCGTGCCTTTACCCGTTTGATACAATCCGGCCACATTAAATTTGTTCAACCAGGCGGGACATCAAACAGTCCCGCCGCTTTTTGAGATTGATTCCCCTTCACGATTTGCTGATGAGTTCTGCCAAACAGGTGGTTTCCAACGCATTTGAATCCTCGGCATCAGAGCGGCTTGCCAGATTCATCGCTGGTCAGGGGATAACGAGTCTCGAAATCACGCCACTTACTCCCGACGCTTCAACTCGAAAATACTTTCGCATTCCCTGGAAAAAAGGGAAGGCGATTGCGGCCGTGTACGCCGAAGCGTTTGATCCGCAGTTTCATCCTTATCTGGATGTGACGCGACTCTTCGCTGATGCCGGGATTCCCGTGCCCCAAATTTATGCCGTTGATGGTACGGCCGGGATGATTATTCAGGAGGATCTCGGCGACCAACAACTGTTCCATGCTTACGAGGATGAAACGGAAGAACAGTGTGATGAGCATAAGGAAGAGGCCATTAAATTAATCGCGAAGATTCAAGCAGCAACCGAAAAAGCAGTAGAGATGCAGTCCATTGCGAGTCGACTCGCATTCGATGAGGCAAAGCTGTCGTGGGAACTCGATTTCTTCTTTGAACATTTTTTTGGCAGCCTAAGGCAAGAGACTTTGAGACACTCTGAAACTGCCGAACTAAAAGCTGAGCTAAATGATATCGCCGCGGAACTGGCAAATGCTCCACGTGTCCTTTGTCATCGCGACTACCACGCATCGAATTTGATGATCGACAACAAACGACGCTTGCGAGTAATTGATCACCAGGATGCGCGCATGGGACCTGCAAGTTACGACCTGGTTTCGTTTCTACTCGATCGACAACCTTGTCCTCCGTCGTTGGCCGAACTTCGTGGCCATCGGCTGTTTTTTCTTGAAGAGAGACGGCGCCAGGGATTAGCGGCGATCGATCCGGACGATTTTGCAAATGAGTTTCGTTTGATGACGATTCAACGCGGCCTAAAAGCAACCGGTACGTTTTCCTATCAAACTGCTGTCAGTGGACGCGGTGCGGTTTATGAGCAATTCATTCAACCAACCCTTGAAATCGTTCTTCAAGCGGCAGACTGGCTCGAAAGATTTCCTACTCTGCGCCGCATGATAAAAGAACGACTTAACTAACCCCCCGAACTTAATCTACCTTTATCAATGACAAGTGAATCAGTGGCATTAGCTTTAGAAAAGCAAATCTATATCAATCAACTTTCGCAACATGTCGGCTCTGAGGTCGTACTCAAGGGTTGGCTTTACAACTTGCGGTCGAGTGGAAAAATCTGCTTTCCGCAGCTTCGCGATGGAACTGGCGTCGTGCAATGTGTCGCAGTAAAGAGCGCCTTGCCCGAAGAGGTTTGGGAAGCATTGAAAGGTTTGGGCCAGGAGTCAGCCCTGGTCATAAAGGGCGCCGTTCGCGAAGACAGTCGCGCCCCCGGTGGATATGAGATCGATGTTGTGACGGCTGAAGTTCTCCAACAAGTTCACGACTATCCGATTACTCCAAAAGAACACGGCACTGAATTTTTGATGGACCACAGGCATCTGTGGCTCAGATCACGGCGACAGCATGCTGTTCTTAAAGTCCGTCACACCGTGGTTCAAGCGGTGAGAAACTTCCTGGACAATGATGGCTTTACTCTTTGCGACTCCCCGATATTTACGCCGGCGGCGTGCGAAGGGACCACAACACTCTTTGAGGTAGATTACTTCGAAGGTGAGAAGGCGTATCTCACTCAATCGGGCCAGTTGTACAACGAAGCGACGGCCGCAGCCTTTGGGAAAGCTTACTGCTTTGGCCCAACCTTTCGTGCGGAAAAATCAAAGACTCGCAGGCACCTGACTGAATTTTGGATGGTAGAACCGGAGATGGCTTACGCCACATTGGATGATGTCCTGAATTTGTCCGAACGATTTCTGTCGTACATTGCCAGTCGAGTGCTCGAAGATCGAGCAGAGGAGTTGAAGATACTTGAACGTGATCTCGCGAAACTCGAAGGGATCGTGCCGCCATTTCCTCGGGTTCATTACGACGACGCTGTGAAAATGCTTCACGAAGGCTTCGACAAAGGCGCGATGGAGACTAAGTTCGAATGGGGCGGCGACTTTGGCGCGCCCGATGAAACCTACATCTCCAGCCAATTCGATAAACCGGTGATGGTCCATCACTACCCGGCTGCGATCAAGGCTTTCTACATGGCACGCGATCCAGAGCGACCGGAGTTGGCACTCGGAGTCGATGTGCTTGCCCCGGAAGGTTACGGCGAAGTCATTGGCGGTGGTGAACGTGCAACGTCACTTGAGTTCTTACAAGCGCAAATTGCACTGCACGAATTACCCGAAGAGGCATTCCAATGGTACCTGGATTTGCGGCGTTATGGCAGCGTCCCTCACGCGGGATTTGGAATGGGAATCGAGCGTTGCACGGCATGGATGTGCGGCATCGAACACGTTCGTGAAACGATACCTTTTCCCAGGATGCTTTATCGAATTCGACCTTAA
>AR_comb_assmDRAFT_10204262_pt1 | contig 11137 bp, 12 predicted proteins | sample ArasoioldDNA_FD_10543 | JGI IMG/M metagenome (IMG submission 10543) | reverse complement strand
ATGGACCTGAACCATGCGCGTCTGCCAATTCCGCCACGATGGCAAGTGGACTTCAATCGCCGCGGCGGTCCGAAGGCCGCCGGATCAGGAAGACCTGCATTTCTATTCTACAGCCGCGAAAGAACCTGTCAAACACCTCGCAACGGAGTTGCTCATTCCGAAACGGGCTCAAAATTGGCCACCAGAGGTTCGTCGAATAGCTCCATCTCTTCCGCCGTTGGCGCTTGGAATGACTCGACCCACTGCGACAGATCCTCACGGCGAATTGGAGGGGTTTCCATACCCCTGCGCTGAATCCGCTCGAATAGCACCTCCACCGGCGCATCCAGATAGTGCAACTCGACCGCTGCGCCTTGCGCCCGGGCGCCGACTCGTAGTCGATCCCGCTCGGATCTTCCCCAAGTTCCCCACTCGATAATCACGGTCATTCCCTGAGCGAGAACTTGTTGAGCCAACGTCCACTGCAATTCCTCGATCCTGGCACGTCGCTCTTCGTCGTACAGGTCCAAGCAAAGAGCATTCATCCACTCGTCAGGCGCCAAACGAAGTGCGCGGAGCTTGTTTTCAAGTGCCTTGCCGAAAGTCGTCTTACCCGAACCCGGCAGGCCGCAAACGATAATCAACCTCCCGCGTCCACCGAGTTCCTCCATACTTCCCTACTCCAGCTTCGCGTTCATCGTGATCTTCGCGTTCAGTACCTTCGAAACCGGGCATCCCTTTTCCGCCGCCTCGGCGTACTTCTGGAACGTCGCCGCATCGGCACCTGGGACTTTGCCCACAACATCGATATGGCTGGAAGTAATCGTCCATCCCGAGTCGAGTTTCTCGAGCGCCAAGGTCACCGTCGTAGAGATGCTCTCGGGTGTCAACTTCGCCTCGCCCAGCTGCGCCGACAGCGCCATTGAGAAACATCCCGCGTGTGCGGCGGCAATCAACTCCTCTGGATTGGTCCCAGGAGCATTCTCAAACCGCGTCGTAAAGGAATATGGCGTATTGTTCAGGACTCCTCCGGGAGCTGAGATCGATCCCTTCCCGTCTTTTAATCCACCCTTCCAAACCGCACTGGCCTTGCGTTGCATGACGTTCTCCTCACAGATTCAGAAATGAAGTCGCGAAGTCATTGTAGACGGAATCGCTTTCTTACGTCTCGGGCGGGAATTGTTGATTGCCGATTCTGATTGTTGAATGAAAGGAGGTCGGACCTTGAGTAGACGTGCAGACGCAAGCAATGCTGCGCAGGATTTTATTCAACAATCAAACATCGACAATCAACAATTTCAGTAAAAATCCGAGCAGCTCAGGTAAAACCCGCACTGCGGACACTTCAGCTTGCAGCGGTTCTCCCGCAGTTTCGATGAGCAGTTCGGACAATACTGCCCAGGGTCGACTGTCTTTCCTGCCGCCCCATGCCCGCTTTCGGCGGCGGGCGCTTCCTGTGAGTCTTTCTCCATTTATGCCGCGCGATCACTCGCTTCCTGAGACGTCCAGTTCCAGCAGTCGGCGATCAGCAACCAGGCACCCAGCCGCCGCCACACCCTGACGTACTTCCCCCGCTCCGGAATCATGGCTCCATCGGCTTTTCGCACCACCATCGAGAAGCGCCCGAGCTCCATGGCCATGTCGCCGGAGTGATCTACGCGAGTCGTCTCCATCCGCAGATCGCTGTAGCCTGCTTCACCCAACTCGCGCAGCAGATGCTCCACGTGCTTTTGCCCATAGGCCCCCTCGTAATGGGCCGCCATCAGTACGCCGTCGATTGCAAACAACCTGGCGGCGAGATCGTAATTTCCCGTGTTGAATGAGGTTGTGAAATCCTGGGTCTGGTCTCGCAGCTGAGATTCAACATCCCGCAAGGGACGGAAGTCCGCCTGAGGGTTTGTATGTTGCCGGTACATCTACTCCTCCTGGGGGAAGGCACTTCGGGAACCCACTTTTTGTCCCGCCAACGTCGGGACACATCCCGCAAAGTATCGCGATTCTAGCGCAAAAAACGTGTGGAAAGAAAAGTTTTTCCGATGGCAGGATTTTAAGACGCCATCACTCGAAAATTGTGCCGAAAGGGCTAGCGCTCGAGAGGAACCGAACGGATGGGCAACCTGGCAGCAGAATCTGAGTTTACCGCGGCGGTGCGTAGCTTTCCCTCCGCATTCAGTCCCGAATTGGTGCGCTCCGCAATCTGCCGTTTCACCCGTTCGATTAGAAATACCAGCTTCTTGGTTTCCTGATCTCTCTCTGCTTGTTTGCACATCTTCTGAAAATCTTGAGGAGTGTAGGAGACTCGATTTGTCATAAAGGCGATCAGCCCTCACAAATTGATGAGAAGCGATAGCCTACCTGATCTCGCGCTACTTGCCAATCCCTTCGATACCCAGTTTTATCCCCTTTCCCTTCTTTAAGATCGCGGGAAAATCGGGGTTAGCAGCGCAGAACTCGCTTTCAACCTCTCCGTAGGTACATGACCTTGGTTACGTTGAGCCGATGACTAAATTCCACGAGAATCGACCGCATGGACTGTTCCGTCTTGTGGGAGCGAGCGTGTTCTACCGCAAAATCATAGGCACCTCATTATTTGTCGTCATGAGCCTTTCCCTGGCAGCCGCTCGCGATCTTGCTGTCGTCTCCAACAAGGCCAATTCCCTCGCCGGCATCTCCTTGCCGGACCTGGTGAAGGTGTGCAAAGCCCAGACCAACCGCTGGCCCGATGGGAAACCGATCACGCTCATCATGCGCGCACCCGCCTCTCCCGAGATGAAATTGTTTCTGGAAAAGGTTTACGAACTACCCGAGGCGCAGGTGAAGGATCTCATTGCCACCGCCAATCATGGGCGTACCAATCATCCTGCCATCATGATCGTCGAATCGGATGAAGACCTGGTGAATAAGGTAGCCTCTATCCCCGGTGCAGTCGGTGTCGTCGATGTTTACGCGATCAACAGTAGCGTCGCGGTTATAAAACTTGCCGGGAAGCTTCCGCTCGAGCCCGGTTATCTGTTGCACGGAAATTAAGAACTGTTGGCGAGAGGCTCAGTGTCGAGCCTCGACTCTACATGGCTATCGAGAAGAAAGCTCAAGCCGCCGCGGGTGCCGAAAACGCTGGCAGCATTACGTCCAGCGCCCAGCCCACCCCAGGCAAACAGAACTTTACCCGCCGCTTTCCCCGCTTTGTGATCGATGTCCGCTTGCAGGTAAAAATGTTTCAGGCCGGAGAATTCCGTCAGTGCTGGGGACGCTCCACCGAAATGGGCCAGGATGGCATCGGCGCCACCCTCACGGGCAGTCTCGAGCCAGGAGAGATTGTAACTCTGGAAATTCCGCTTCCTCTCACTCCCTATCCGATCAAAGTGCGCGCCATCGTCCGCTACCGCCAGGGTCTACGCTACGGCTTCGAATTTCTTACCCTGAACGACAACCAGCGCGACACCATTAAGCGCGTCTGCCAATACTTGGCCACGAAAGCTTGATCACCGTCGAGAGGTCCCGCCGAAGCCCGGGGAAAGCACCGTGGAAAGCACCGTGGAAGAGCGGCGCTTTAGCGCCGCGTAAGTTGTGCAGACTTGACGGGCTTCAGCCCCAGTGCGTCTTGCGCTGTCACATCTTCAACTCCGACGTCCAGTTCGTGACCAGCGTCACCGGCTCCGCCTCCTGCTTTACCCTCTTTAGATCGGGAACTCTTCCTGCCGGACGTCACGCACCGGCTCATCCCCGCACATTGTCCGTTGTGCGAATGCGATAAATCAGGTAACCAACAACCACCACGTTCACGACAAGCACAAGAATCTTCACAACGCTGGGGTGTAGAAAAATCTCATACACCTCCACCGGTATCAGCAGCCCCGTGATCACCACCGTCGCCCACTCTCCCCATCGGCGTTGCAGCCACAGGCCCGTACCCTCAACCAGAAACAGGCCCGCATAGAGCAGCCCCACTAGCCCCAACCTTTTCACCTGCGCTGGACTGAGGTTTGACACTCGGGCTAAGAACATCCCGACGTATCGATTCCCCGAGTCCAAGTGCATCGCCATGACCCAGTGCTCCAAACGGACGCCTAGATCCTGATGCATCATCCGGAAAACTCCGACCGACAACGCGATCAAGGACGCGGCTTTCAGAAACTTGATTACCGCGATCACCCGGAGCAACATCCCATTGCGGCGATCCTTCCTGGCAGGATTACGGCGTTGCCCCAGAGGTCGTGGACCGGACCGCGAATCGAAAGAAGGCACAGTAGCCATGATTATCTTTGTACAGCGCGGGAGTCGAGAGGTTGGCTGTTTTCAGGCGATCGCAAAGTTGATTGCGGAATTTTATCCGGGTTCCAGCCGTACAGGAATACTTGATAGTGGGCGCTGGGCGGTCGCCTCTCCTGTATCCCGCTGCTCGCGTATGCTCCCCGCCTGCCTCGTTTTGTGCATCTCAACAACGAATTCTGTCAATTTACACATCCACACATAGAATGAGTTGAACGGATGCGTGTTTTCCTCCTGACTGTTGCACTCGTCTGCACGGCTGTCGCGCAGATCCTCCCTGTGTCGACGATCATCGTCGTTGATGAAAACGGGGTAGCGGTTCCATCCGCCCGCATTTCTTTAGGAGCCCCGCCGCAACCCGCTCTGCACTGCCAGACCGACCACAGCGGACGCTGCCAATTCCCTGCGCTTCCGGAGGGGCGATATCAACTTCGTGTCGAGAAAGAAGGCTTTTACGCGCTCGACCAGCCGGAAGTCCAGCTTGCGCGCGGATCCACCCTCGAAATCGCGATCTCGCACCAGCAGGAAGTCCACGAGGTAGTCGATGTACACGAATCCCCTCCGGCGATCGATCCCGCGCAAATCGCCTCGCAGGAAACGATCAGCGGACTCGACGTCATCGACATCGTCTACCCCGGCACCCACGATTACCGCAACGTGCTCAACTTCATTCCCGGCGTCGTGCAGGATCAAACCGGCCAGCCCCACGTCGCCGGGGGGCAAACCTATCAGACGGTAACTCTGCTCGATGGCTTCAACGTCACTCAGCCCGCCAATGGACAGCTCCTTGTTCATGTCAGCGCCGATGCTTTCCGCTCCATCCAGGTCGAGGCTGCTCGCGAGCCAGCCGAATTCGGCAAAGGGTCCGCCGGAGCCTTGCGTTTGAACACCGGCATCGGTGACGATCATTTCCGTTTCTTCGCCACCAACTTCATTCCTTCCATCCAGAACAAGCACGGATGGCGCTTCTATCAATTCCTCCCCCGCTTCACCACCTCCGGCCCGATCCTGAAGCGAAAAATCTGGTTCTATAACGCATTCGAAGGCTCATACACCAATCAGGTTTACACCGCCCTTCCGATCGATCAGGACAGCGATTACATCTGGCGCATCGGCAATTTATCTAAAGTCCAGACCAACCTGACCAGCCGCAACATTCTTACAACCAGTTTCCTGATTAACTACCTGCACGACCAGTACGCGTTTCTCTCACCGCAGAGCCCGCAACTGACGAATCCTCAGAATGTCGAGACAGCTTACGTCGGTAGTGTGAAAGACCAACATTACTTCAACACGGGACACCTTCTCGAAACCGGATTTGCATTCAGTCAATACAACCTGCGACTCACCCCTTACGGGACGGCCCCCTACCAGATCACTCCCAGCACCGCGTTCGGCAACTTCTACTTGAACGAGCACACGGCTGCTACTCGCTGGCAAGGCTTGGCAAACCTATATCTGTCGCCCCGGTATTGGCACGGTCGTCATGATTTCAAGGTCGGGACTGACCTCGACCGTATCTACTACGACGCCCAGTTCAACCGTCAACCGATCTTGTTTTTCACTTCAGATGTCACCCAACTTCAGCCCGCCGACATTTGCTTCACTGCGCCGCAAGACAAGAGTTTTCCCTGTACTCGCTACTCCACCTTCACCGCCGCCCTGCCCCATGAAGAGACGAACACCGAAGTGAGCGCCTATGTAGAAGATCGGTGGAGTGTCACCAATCGCCTGCTCATTGAACCTGGGATTCGCTTCGATTGGGACTCGATCGTCCACAAAGGAATATTCTCGCCACGTCTTGCCGGAACCTATGTTCTCGACAATTCTGGCACCACCAAACTCTCCGCCGGAATCGGCTTCGTCTACGACGCGACCCCTCTTTTTCTCATCGCCCGCCCGTATGCCGGCAGCCGGGCCGACATCTTCTTCGCTACCGACCCTAACTGCCAGTCGACCAGTTGCGTCACAACAACAGGGCCCCTCACGACCACATTTTCAATCAACAACAACAGTCTTGAGCCGCCGCGATTTCTTAACTGGAGCCTCGGCGTAGAAAAAAAGCTCCCCAAGGCGGTCTACCTGAAAGCAGAATTCCTGCGCCGCCATGGCACGAACGGGTTCGTCTACGACACGCGGAACTCCACCGCGACCGGTGATTTCATCCTCCTCAACACTCGCGAAGACCACTATGACTCTTTTCAGATTTCGCTTCGTCACAACTTTCACGACACCTACACCATCATGGGCTCATACACGCGCTCTCGAGCCCGCACCAATCAGGCTCTCGACTTCAACGTCGACAACCCAGTCCTCAGTTCGCAACAGCCCGGCCCTTACCCGTGGGACACCCCCAACCGTTTTCTTTCCTGGGGATATCTTCCTTTTTTCAGTCTTCCCATATTCCACAAATTTGAAATCGCGTACTCGGTGGAAGCCCGCAACGGATTTCCATTTAGCCTTTTGAATGATCAGCATGAACTCATTGGAAAACCCGGTGCCGAACGCTTCCCCGACTACTTGTCCCTGAATGTGCAACTCGAAAAGAAATTTCACCTCTTCCACAACAACTGGGCCTTGCGTGGAGGCTTCGACAACATTACGGGCCGCTGCAATGCTTACGTCGTGAACAACGTGATCGACTCCTCCCACCCCGTCCCAACCTTCACCGCCTGCCAGGGAAGAGCCTTCACCTCGAGAATTCGCCTGTTAGGCCGCAAATAGCTTGTGTAGGGGCGGACGCCTTCGTCCGCCCCGCCACAGCGAAGCGAGGCGTGGCAGCGCCACAACCTCGATGTAGTTTGAGCCCTCCGATCCGCGCAATCGTCCCGGAGCTACAATGCCCCACTAACCTTGCATCGAAATTCCATCTCCCGTCATCTCAAAAGCCTGGAGGAACGATAACAATGGCTCACGAACTACCCCCGCTGCCTTATGCCTATGACGCACTAGAATCCACGATCGACAAGCAGACCATGACTCTGCATCACGACATGCACCACGGCGCCTACGTGAAAAACCTGAACGCCGCCATCGAGAAGCATCCCAATCTCGCCAGCAAGTCCGCCGAAGATCTTATCCGCGATCTCAACGCCATTCCCGAAGATATCCGCGGCGCGGTTCGCAACAATGGCGGAGGCCACGTCAACCACACCATGTTCTGGAAGATCATGAAGCCCCAGGGCGGAGGCGATCCCTCCGGCCCCATCGCCGAAGTCATTCAGAAGACCTTCGGCAACTTCAACGACTTCAAGACGAAGTTCAACGACGCGGGCACGAAACAGTTCGGCTCAGGATGGGTCTGGCTCGCAGGCAAGTCAACCGGCGAGGTCCAGATCATTTCGACACCAAATCAGGACAGTCCCATTTCGCAGGGACTCTATCCCATCTTCGGCAACGACGTCTGGGAACACGCATATTATTTGAAGTACAATAACCGCCGCCCCGAATACCTCGCGGCATGGTGGAACGTAGTGAATTGGGACGAAATCAACAAGCGCTACGCCGCTTTCAAAGCGGGCAAGTCCGTTAACGAACCAGCAATGGCCCACCGCTAATGCTCGTGTAGGGGCGGACGCCTTCGTCCGCCCCGCGACCCTGAGCGAAGCAAAGGGGAGCGTGCATGGCCGCTTAACGCTCGTAGAACTCACGACAAGCAAAAGGCCCTTGCCAAGCGCAAGGGCCTTTTACTCGTTCCGGTCTCAATCGTCCTAAGCCGCCGACCTCGCGTAATGCTCCGGATTCTGCTCGAACTCATTCTTGCACTGCTCCGAGCAGAAAGAATATGTCTGGCTGCCATACTGCGTCTGATGCTGGGAGTTCTCGTCGACTTTCATTCCACAAACTGGATCTGTGGTCATTGCATTCACTCCTAAGAAGTTTGACCTTCACAGCCGATTGTCGACGGAATGCTCCTCACTTCCGCTCGGGTAGTTCCTGTAGTCCCCGATCCTCTGTGCTCCTCCGTGTCCTCTGTGGTGATAGGATCTTCCTCACCGCAAATTAAGGCCTTCGATACACCGCTCCGCTCTTCATCACAAAATCCACCTTCTCCATCAAGCTGGCGTCAGCTAATGGATCCCCCGGCACTGCCACAATGTCCGCCAGTTTCCCCGCTTCGAGCGTCCCGAGTGAATCCATCATCCCGAGTAACTCCGCCGCAGTCACGGTGGCCGAGCGTATGGCCTGTGCCGGAGTCATCCCAAACTTCACCATCGACGAGAATTCCTTTGCCGGATTCACCTTCCAGTCGAACCCTCCCGCGTCGGTGCCGAACGCGATCTTCACTCCCGCCTTCATCGCCCGTCGGAATGTGTCCTCATGAATCTGAATCATCTTCACCCACACCGGGGCTCCCGCAGCCGCCCGCCCCTGCGCGACGTACTCGCCCACATAAATGGTCGGCACATAGAAGATTCCGCGGGACGCCATCGTCTTGAGATCCTCATCCGCAATGTAGTTTCCATGCTCGATCGAATCGACTCCAGCTTCCACAGAGTTATGCACCCCGTACAAAGCCATCGCGTGCGATGCCACCTTGTGCCGCTCGCGGTGCGCTTCATCCACAATCGCCTTTAGCTCTTCGGGCGTAAACGTGGGAATGTCATCGAGCACTCCATCCTCGCGCACCCGATAAGAGCGGTCGCTGTACACCTTGATCCAATCCGCGCCATGGCTGATCTGCTCGCGCACTGCCTGACGCGCGTTGTCCGCTCCATCCACGACCTGCACTCCGTGAGGCACGATCACAGCAGGCGCATATCCTTGCAGCGGATATGCCCCAGTCACATCAAGCGCGCGCGTCGCAACCTGCATCCGCGGCCCGGGAATCACTCCGCTGTTGATCGCCTTCTTCACGTCAACATCGGCGTATCCGGCGCCCTCCGTCTCGAGATCGCGAATCGAAGTGAACCCATACTCCAGAGCCCGCCGCGCATTCACGGTCGCAAGAATCGCCCGATACTCCGGTGATTGCTTCAGCAGTTGCTCATCGTAATCCGCGGCGGTGATGTCCCCTTGCAGCAGAATGTGCGTATGCGTATCGATTAACCCCGGCAGGCAGGTTTCTCGCGAGAGATCGATCACCTCAGCCCCCGCAGGAACAGCGTTTGCGACTTCCCGGATCGTTTCGCCCTCCACTACGACAACAACATTCTTCCGCAAAGACTCCGACCGTCCATCAAACAAACCACCGCACCGCAACGCAAAAGTCTTAGCCGATGTCTGCGCGAAGACACTCCCCAGAAGAATCGCAGCGATGAAGACACCCTTTTCTTTCACACGTCCTCCAATCTGAACCCAGACGCCTGAACCCTGACGCCTGAACCCCGACGCCTGCCTTTCTGCATTTCCTGTGCACGTCCTGTGGAGATTCCGGCTGCCCACTCTACCAGATTTCATTCCCCAGTTCGCGGCGTCCAAAAAGTGCCGCGATATCGCGCCCCAGAGCGATGTTCTTCACCTGTTTTCTCGTTCTCCATCCGGTTCGAATCCGCATTCGCTGTTTTCCTCAAGTGCACCAAAATGCGGAATTGACCTGCGGACAATTCAAACGTACATTCAGCTTCGCCCTTCACAAAAAAGTTGGTCCGTCCCAGACGCGTAATCGCTTTGAGGACAAATTCCAGCGGAAATTCCGGGTCAGCGCGCCATGAAATCGGTTGAGTGGAAAACGTACCGCACGCGATTCTTAGTCAAAGCCAAACAGCTCAATTCCAGTCTCACCTTCACCGATCACATTGGCCGCCAGCACTGTGGCCGTAAGGGCGACTACCTGGTGGAATCCTGCGACGGGGTTCTCAGCATCACGCCTCGTCGCATCTTCGAAGACATTTACGTTCCCATGGGACTCGCTCCCGACCCAGACCTTCAGCAATCGAAGGAGGAAGAGGAAACTGAATCCGTCACCCGCGACAATTTGCGGCTAGCCAGCCTGCGCATCCAACCGTTGAGAGTTGAGAAGATCGAAGCGAACTTCCACGATGGTGCCTTCATAAACGTCGCCATCGACAAGACCGCTCGCACTCAGCGGAAAACTCCCCAGCCGGTGCGCGCCACTCCCCCATTCAGGCAACACACCGTTTGTGATGTCAAATTGAGAACTGAGAACTGAGAACGGGCGACTGCTCTTGTGGAAAACCCATCCTCAATCCGGCATCAAGGCCGTCATTGCTAGGGATACAACCTATGGTGTTTCTTTCTTGACATGCACAACCTGCAGGAGTAACTTTGCAATCCCAAGCATGAAATTTCACTCCACGGGAATGGGGTGGAAATTCGAAGACTGAAGGAAGACCCACGGCCTTGTCAGAGCCAGAGGTGACTCGGCGGCCGTAGGGAAGAACAAGGCACAAGCGCTAGGCTTCTAATCCGTAAGTCCGGCGCCCAAACCTTTGATAATCATGAACTTCAGCCTTTCGGCGTCTGCAATAACGGGAGGCCGGAAGCGGTTTAGAGAGTGCGGTGGCCGTGCCCCGATCCTCCCCCGGAGCACTCCATCGGTGGCACAGTCCGTGTGGCGACGGGCGCCTCGCCCATCCCGCAAAGCGAGCGGTGCTGGCACGACACTTTTTCGTAGGAGTAATCCGAACCCAGGAGCCCGCAATGGAAACCCTTACTAGGCTAGTTTCTGAATCATTGGCACGACACGGTTTCGACCGTCCTGTGGATTATCGTCGCCTGCAATGGTCACGCTGGTTCCGTTGCGAGTCCCATCACAGTCTCTTGATCGTCCCCAGCAAGCCCGGCGTATTCGCCTTGGCCGAAGAAGTAATGAACCTAGCCAGCACTAGTCACCCCGCAGAGCCAAAGACATCGCAAGATAACATACAAGAGCGGCGCCTTGTGCAAGAGCAGCGATCTGTGGAAGAGCGACGCTTTGCGGAAGAGC
>AR_comb_assmDRAFT_10428012_pt1 | contig 11140 bp, 8 predicted proteins | sample ArasoioldDNA_FD_10543 | JGI IMG/M metagenome (IMG submission 10543) | reverse complement strand
TGGCTCCCGGCCCCGGCGGATACCGAGTATCTGCTCAGCATCATGGCCGAGCCGATCTACGAGCCGGGCAAATTCGCGAATTACATCGCGCCGCCTCGGCGCGGCGTCAACCAGCTGCCGATAGATTTTCAGTACGTGCGAACGGAGGAGTAGCGCCTGCAGGCCGCTACTGCTTGTACTTCGGCGGCTTGATGCGGCCTTCCCAGAGGCTCTTGTTGTTCTCCTCGCAGGAGTACTCCATGATTTCCCAGTCGGTCCGCAGCGTGAACGTACGGACGTTCTTCCACACCTTCGTGAACGTCTTCGGATCGTCGACGGTCACCTCGTAGGACAGGTGGCCGAGGTCGGGACGCGAGAACCGCTGCGTGAGGTGCAGCTGTTCGCTGTGCGGGTGCCCGATCGTGTCCAGCCGAGTCTTGCCGTTGAAGTTCACGGTGTCGACGACGAGCGTGTCGCCTTCCCAATGGCCCACTGAATCGCCGAACCAGGTTGCGATGCCGTTGCCATGCGGCCGTCCGTCGATCGGCACGACGTGGAACCAGGAATTCTGCTCGAACAGGAACGCCAGGTATTTATCGTTCTGGATCATCTGCATCGGTTCGGGTGTGTTCATCGATCGCGTCATCCCGAACGGCAGGCACGCGCCCGTGTAGTCGCCTTCGGCCGCGTCGTAGATTTTCCATTCGTGCGCGCCCCACGGCGTGAACGGCAGGTCGGCCATGCCTTTCTGGTTCTGGCCGTCCTTGGTCATGTCGGGGACGTAGGGCTTGGCCCAAAGCCCGCTGAAGTCCACTTTGCCGTTGGCCAGGCGCGGTGTGGGACCCGCGGGCGGCTTGTACTCGGAAGGCGCGGGTTTGTATTCCTGCTGCGCACGTGTCGCGGGATGGGCGAAGACTACGGCGCCGACGATCGCCAGCACCGCCGCGATTCGCATCGTCAGATTGGTCTTCATGGCTTTTTCTGGGTCGTCGCGACGTTGCCGTTCGATGAGCCGGCGAATACCGTGCGGCCGTCGGGAAGTTTGACCGCGCGCATATTGCACGTTCTCGAACCGTCCTTGGCCAGCCAGCCGTCGATCGTCACCGGCTCGGACGATTTCAACGAGTCCTTCGACCAGCCGTTCCGCGTGAGCGTGTTTGGCGCTCCGCCTTCGCACTGCCAGCGCTGAACCGTACCCTGATCATCTTTCGCATCGAGGTAGACCCAGATGTGAGGGTTTCCCCATTCGACATGGTCGACCGTGCCGACGAGCGTGATCGGTTTGTTGGTGTCGAATTCGGCGGCGAACGAGTGATGTGCGGCCAGGCGCGCGGCTGCCATCAGCACGAGACACATCCCGAAGAGCACGCGCGCTGTGTTCATCATGTGATTCCCCGGCGCTCGGCTAAGGCCCTCGCGCTCCACGATACTCTGCAGCTTTCGCGCTCTTCTTGTACACCCAAGCTCGCGGGCGCGCAAGGCGGAGTGATATTCTGGCCCTTCTATGACGTTCTCGATGACCTGGCTGGGCCACGCCACGTTCCTGCTCCAGTCGCCCGGCGGAAGGAAAATCGTCATTGATCCGTGGATGACGGGCAATCCGTCATCTCCCGAGTCAGCCAAGAACCTCGGTGCACTCGACCTGATGTTACTGACCCACGGTCACGGCGATCACATCGGGGACGCTGTGTCCCTCGGCCGATCGAGTGGTGCACACGTCATCGCGCCCTTCGAGCTGTCCGTCTGGCTGCAGAGCAAGGGACTCCAGAAAGTGACGGGGATGAACCCGGGCGGGACGCTGCACGTATCGGGCCTCGCGATCACGATGGTGCAGGCTATCCACAGCAGCTCGATCGACAGCGAGAACCCTCCCGTGTATGCGGGTGTGGCGACTGGCTTCGTGATCAAGTTCGAAGATGGCGCGACGCTGTACCACGCTGGCGATACATCGATCTTCGGAGACATGCGGCTCATCGCGGAACTCTACAAGCCGCAGATCGCCGTCCTGCCGATCGGCGATCTGTACACGATGGGTCCCGAAGAAGCGGCGAAGGCCTGCGAGCTCCTCGGCGTCAAGCAGGTCGTGCCGATGCATTACGGCACGTTCCCGGCGTTGACCGGCACACCGGCCCGGCTCCGGGAACTCGTCGAACCGCGCGGCGTCCAGGTGCTCGAACTGAAGCCGGGCGAAACGACGCGTTGATTGATCCAGCCCTCGGGCTGACGAGAAAGGAAACGATGTCGACGACGGCCGTCATGCAAAAGCAGTTATTCATCAACAACGAGTGGCGCGACGCCGCAGGTAAGGCGACGCTCGACGTCATCAATCCGGCCACCGAAGAAGTGGTGGCAGAGGTCGCATCGGCCGAGCGGAGTGACGTCGACGCCGCAGTCGCGGCCGCCAGGGCCGCGCTCGCCGGACCGTGGTCCACGATGTCCGCGCGCGAACGCGGGCGCCTGGTGTGGAAGATTGGCGAACGGCTGCTCGCGCGCGCGGACGAGATCGCGCGGCTCGAAACGCTCCACAACGGGAAACCGATCTTCGAATCGCGTCAAATCGAGGTGCCGGGCGCTGCTGAATGCTTCCAGTACTATGCGGGATGGGCCGACAAGATTCACGGCGAGACGATCCCTGTTCGCGGTGAATATCTCACCTACACCCTGCGCGAGCCCGTCGGCGTCGTCGCCGCGATCGTGCCCTGGAACTTTCCACTGCTGCTGACCGCGTGGAAGGTGGCGCCCGCACTAGCCTGCGGCAACACGGTGATCATCAAGCCGGCCAGCCAGACGCCGCTGACCGCGATCGCCCTCGCCGAGATCGCAGCCGAAGTGGGTCTTCCTCCCGGCGTGCTCAACGTCGTCACCGGCCCGGGGTCGTCGGTCGGCCAGATGCTGGTGGAGCATTCGGGAATCGACAAAATCGCGTTCACGGGCGATACGTCGACGGGCCGCGGGATCATGCGAGGCGCGTCCGACACCCTGAAGAAAATCACGCTCGAACTCGGTGGCAAGTCCCCGAACATCGTCTTTCCCGATGCCGATCTCGACGCCGCGGTTCGCGGGGCGACGACTGGCATTTTCTATGGCAAAGGGGAAGTCTGCGCAGCCGGATCGCGGCTGCTGGTCGACAAGTCCATCAAGAGCGAGTTTATCGACAAGGTCGCCGCTCGCGCGAAGAAGATGACGCCGGGCGATCCGCTGGATCCGAAAACGCGTCTCGGCGCGGTCGCGTCCAAAAAGCAGCTGGAGACAGATCTTCGTTACATCGAGATCGCCCAGAAGGAAGGGGCACAGCTCGTGGCCGGCGGTGCGCGCGCCGACATTGGCACCGGGAAGGGTTACTTCCTGCACCCGACCGTGTTCGACGGCGTCACGCCCGAGATGACGATCGCGCGCGAGGAGATCTTCGGACCCGTGCTGGCGACGATCGAGTTCGGCGACGTGGACGAAGCAATCGCGCGGGCCAACGACAGTTCGTACGGCCTGGCGGCCGCGGTCTGGACGAAGGACATCAAGAAGGCGCACCACGTGGCGCGGCGTCTTCAGGCCGGCACCGTTTGGATCAATACCTACAACATCTACGACACTGCGGCGCCCTTCGGCGGCTACAAGCAAAGCGGCTTCGGCCGCGAAATGAGCATGCACGCGCTCGAGCATTACACGCAGGTGAAGAGTGTCTGGGTCGATCTCAATCGTTAGGAGACATCTGTTAACTCTCAATTCTCAAATCTCAAGTCTCAGGATCAAGTTTCGGTGCGTCCTGAGAGTTGACCCTTGAGAGTTGAGACTTTTCGCCCGTCAGCTTCGTAGTTGAGCGATCAGCAACGCGACTGACAGTGCGATCATCGCCCCAGCCGTCGACCACGAAACGACGTTGTACCACCGCGAGTTGACGTGCTCGCCCATCAGCTCCTTGTCGTTGACGAGCAGCAGCATGACGACGAGCACGAAGGGCAGCAGGATGCCGTTGACGACCTGCGACAGCACCATCACGCGGAACAGCGGAAAGTGGGGGACGAGCAGCACGCCGGCACCCACTACGATGAGCGCGGTATACAGCCAGTAGAAGGCGGGCGCCTCGTCGAATCGCTTGTCCAACCCTGATTCGAATCCCAGACCCTCGCAGACGGCGTACGCCGTCGAGATGGGAAGGATGGAGGCGGCGAACAGCGACGCGTTCAGCAGTCCGCCCGCAAACAACAGGTAGGCGTACTCGCCGGCGAGTGGCCGAAGGGCCTGGGCAGCGTCCGCGCCGGTCTCGATGGTGAATTTCCCAGCCGCGTGCAGCGTCGCCGCACATGCCACGATGATGAACCACGCGATGACGTTGGAAAACAGACATCCGATGACGACGTCAAGTCGCGCCGCCCGGTACTGCCTCATCGTCACGCCTTTCTCGACGACAGACGACTGCAGGTAGAACTGCATCCATGGTGTGATCGTCGTGCCGATGAGGCCGATGACCATCGACAGGTAACCATAGTTGCGGAACCCTCGGCTCTCGGGCCGAGTCACCGTCGAGAGGGCGGCGGCCGTCCAGTCGGGTTTCGCGGTTATGCCCGAAACGACGTACGTCACGTAGAGCAGCGATGCGAAGAGAAAGATCTTCTCGACGCTGTTGTACGTCCCGTGCACGACGAGCGCCCAGACCAGCAGCGCCGCCAGCGGAACGACAATGTACTTGGACGCACCGAAGAGCTCGAGGCTGCTGGCGACGCCGGCGAATTCCGCGACGATGTTCCCGAAGTTCGTGAAAACAAGGGCGAGCATCAGGAAGAAAGTGACGCGAAATCCGAATTCTTCACGAATCAGATCGCTGAGGCCCTTGCCGGTTGCCGCGCCCATACGTGCCGACATTTCCTGGATCACGACAAGTGCGACCGTCGCGGGGATCATGATCCAGAGCAGCGAGTAGCCGAACTGTGCGCCCGCGACGGAGTAGGTCGCGATGCCGCCGGCGTCGTTGTCGACGGCGGCGGTGATGAACCCCGGACCGACAACCGCGAGCACCATCGCGATCCGGCCGGCCCAGCCTCTGCGAAGAAGGGTCACCACGGCTGGTCAGTCCTTCCGGCGAAGCATCGAGATCACATCGTCGGCCGTGATGATGCCGGCGACGCGCCCGTGTTCGTCGACGACTGCCAGCGTGATCAGGTTGTATTTGTCGAAGAGAGCCGCGACCTCGCTCTGCGGCGTGTCGGGCGCGCACGCGATGTACGGCTCGTTCAGTGACGACAGGCCGGCGGACGCTGGCGAAATCGCGATCTTGACGAGCGGGACGGAGCCGACGAGGCGGTCGCCCGGTCCCTTGAGGTAGATCGTCGCGAGCGCCTCGCGGCTTCCCTCGAACGTCTTCAACGCTTCGATGGCATCGTTGACCGTGGCCGTTTCAGCGACCGCCACGAACTCCGTCGTCATGCGGCCCGCGGCCGTGTGCTCGCCGAACTCGAGCAGCTGCGTGACTTCCTGCCGCTCCTCCGGCCGCATCTCGTCGAGAATCTGACCGGCCTCTTCTTCGGGCAGGTCGCCGAGGAGATCCGCGGCGGCGTCCGGATCCATTTCCTCGACGATGTCGGCGGCGCGCTCCTTGTCCAGAGACTCGACCACCGATGTCTGAACGTCCGGTTCGAGCTCCTCGAGCGTCTCGGCCGCGACCTCCTCGTCGATCGTTTCAAATACCGCCTCTCGCTCGGCTGGCGGCAGATCCTCGACGATGTCGGCGATGTCGGCCGGGTGGAGCTTGGACAGTCCCTCGTACGCGATCTTCAGCTTCACGCGACGCGCCGGATCCGTCTCGATGAGGTCGACGAACTGCCACGGGATGACCCGTGGCGGAATCCGTTCGAGCAGCGCCCGCAGCGTGAACGACGGGACGACGCCTTTCGAGAGGCGTCGAATGGCGCCGCGCGCGCCGACATCCACGGCAACGACGTCGAGCAGCAAATGGCCGTTCACGGGCGTGCATTCGATCTCGACGTCGTTGACGCGGACGACCTTCCGCCCGTGAACGTCGATGATTTGCTGGTCGAGCAGGTCGCGCTTGAGGAGGAGGAGGCCGTCCGACGGGGAATAGCCACTCCACGAAGAGGCCTCGTCCGTGGAACGGACTGACGACCCGGCTGCGGCTTTGATCGAATTCAGTCTGAGGGCGCGTTCCCCGTTGGCGGTTCGCACGACGAGAAACGCGACGCGGGTCGGATGATCCTGGGGCGCGACGGCCACTTCGCGTACGCGTCCGCGCGCGTTGCCCGTGGCATCGCGCACAGTGGCGCCGAGAAGCTCCGAGAGAGCGACGAGAGACATGGACCTGTGTCGCCTGTGGCGATCATCTCAACGTCCCATTGTAGCCCGCGAACGACGGAACGCGAGCCCGCGATCAGTGCACGTGACCGGCGTGCGGATTGTTGGGCCGCCAGCGCGCGAAGACGTGGAACGAGCGCGAACCTTCGAAGTAGGGAAGCATGTCCGGCGACATGTGGTACAGCGTGATGTCCCCGCCGATGCCGAAGCGCGCCCACCGCGCCATCACAAAATCCTGAACGGCGCCGAGCGTGAGGACGTCGAAGTGGGAATACACATGCGGATGCTGGAATCCCGCGGGATGCAAACCGAGGCCGAAGAGCTGCTTGTCGGTAACCTCCGCACGGCCATAAAGCGCCAGCTTTGGCATCGCCTGTAGATTCCATTCGAGCAGGAATCCGTTGGAGACACCGTTGGCAACGACTTCTTCACGATTCTGTCCCCAGGACAGCGCGGCATTGAGCGGCCGCGACTTGACGGGCCCATCGAATCCGATCGAGGCGGTGAGGCGGGTTTCGTTGTACGGCTCGAACCATTCAGGTTTCTTGAGGTACCCGCCGGACACCTGCGCGGACCAGGGACCGCGCCGATAGCCCAGGCGTGCAGCCCACGAATCCAGGGCCGGCCGCTCGATGTTGAGACGGTTCTCGTCCGGCTCGGCGCCGCGAAAGATCGATGCCTCGACGGTGAAGCCGCGCGTTTCGACACCCCCGCGTACGACGCCATCGGAAATGTGCGTGGAGTCCATGAAATGGTGAGTGATCGGCACCTGCGGGTTGTTCCGGGCGGACTCGCGGTGCATGAAGACCGGCGGACCGAGCGTCGGCGTTCCCACGACATCCGCGCCAAAAACGTAAGTGACCGTGGGCCGTGCCCAGCGATAGGTGGCGCCCAGCTCCATGAGAAGGTCGTGCGGATGCTGGTGGTTGATGAGCGGCACCTGCTCATATGACTCGCCCGTCTGGAACAGCTGCGGCGATCCGCCTTTCGGGATCGTGAAGGGTTCGAGCGAGATCATCGTTCTGAGCGTCAGACGCCCGTCGCCCAGCTGACGATCGCCGCTTCCCATGAGCCAGTTCTGCGACTCGACCGCGGACACGTCGGCGAAATGACGAAGCTGGTAGTTGTAGCCGAAGAAGAAATTCCCATCCGCCGCCCACGTCCACGCCGCCACGGGTGTGTCCTGTCCGCGCGCGAGCGGCGGGCACAGCAGCATCAACGCCGCGACGAGCGCTGCGATGTGGCGTGTCTGCGGTCTGATCACTACGCGGTCCACGTGAGGACCATCGTACACCGCAAGATCATGCACACGCGGGATCGACAGGTGGCACTCGGAGACGCAACCTGCCTATCACGCCGCAGAAGCGCGACGGCACGCGTCAGTGCGAGCCGGCTGCTCCCATGGGCAGCCGATGAATGCGAATCGACGAGCTCTCCGAAGCGCCGCTCGTCCAGACGACGATCGCGGCGTCGCCCGTGATGGCCATGGCGGGGTAGACGGCCGCTTCCGCGGAGCTGATCACCTCGCGTCTGAATCGGGCTTTGCCGCCACCGGCGTCTCCGCGCGCCAACGCGATGCGTCGCGTTCCGTCGCCCGACTCGTCCCATGCGGCGACGAGGGTGCCGTCGGTGCTCACGACGATCCGCGGGTGATGCGGGACGCCCGCCGTTGGAATCGCCTCGCGCTGACCGAAGCGCGATCCGTCGGCCGTCGACGAATAGAAAATCCCGATCGTCGGATCGCCGTTCTTGCCGTCGGCCACGAGCGTCGGCCAGACAAGGTGCACGACGCTTTTCGAGTCGACGGCCATGCTGGGACCGTCGTCGGGGCACCCTTCGAGCACCCACTGGTCCTCACTGACTCTGACGGTCGGCGCAAAGGTCCGACCCGCGTCGCGCGACATCATGAACGCCATGTCGCGCAGGTTGCCAGGGAACACGTGCCGCCAGGCGGCAAAAATGCTTCCGGTCGGGGTCGTGGACAGCGCCGTCTTGCAGCAGTAGCACACTCCACCGGTCAGCGCGCGAGGCGGCAACGATCCATCCAGCGACGCAAGGTAGAGCTTTGACCGCTGCGCCATCGCGACGCCATCTGCCTTCTGCGACGCATGGTCGTGGTGCGATGTGGCCAGCGTGGTATCTGATGCAAGGTCGCGGTGGTCGAGCCACAGAACGTCGACACGACCGGTCGATTCGACGTTGACTGCCAACCAGCCGCGATTGCCGGGCGCGGCCGTTCCCGGTACGAGAGCCGAGCGGCCAAACGTCCGGCCGCCGTCCAGCGAGCGGGCGTAGAGCAGTTTCGTGCCGGTGTCACTCTTCGTCGTCCAGACGATGACGATCTCCGGCTCCCGTCCCGCGCGCCTGACGAGGCCAATCTGGGGCGGCTGCTCTCCGTTGAGGCGAGCGTCTCCGGCGACATCGTTCACGCGTACCGGAGCGCTGAATACTCTTCCTGCCGTGCGACTGATGGCAGCGAACACATCAGTGGCGCCGTCAGGCGTCGACGCGCCCCATGCCACCGCGACAAACGATCCGTCGGCCGCGATCGATGGCGCTGCGTTGCTGCGCCCCTGCACGGCGAGCGAAACATCCGCTGCCGCCGAAACGGACGAACATGCAGACAGAAGGGTCAGGACCACACAGGATCGAATCAAGCTGGCCATTGCTCGCGCTCTCATCAGAAGCTGACCCGTAGTCCGAGCTGGAACGACCGGGGATCGCCCACAGCCGTAACCTGTCCGAACGTTGGCAGCGGATTCGCCGGATAAGTGCCGGTGCCGAAGTTGTTGTTCACCGTCACCACGTTCGTGTGGTTCGTGAGGTTGAACGCTTCGGCCAGGCCCTGAATTCTGGTCCGTGATCCGAACCGGAAATCACGGCTGACGCGCAGGCTCCACGCGAAGAATGGCGAGAGCTCTTCCGAGTTTCTCGGGATGTACTCGCCGTTGACGATCGGGCGTCCTGCGGTTCCCTGTACAGTCGTGACACCAGAGATGACGTTGAACGGCAGCGACGAGTACGCCTGGAGCATGGTGCTCAACTGAAATCCGTGGCTCAGTCGTTCCCACGCCGTTCGCGCCGGTCCTGTCGGGGAATTCACCACGGCGTTGACGACCAGGCGGTGCCTCTGGTCGTCGTCGGACCGGCCCCAGTCTTTCGACAAATCGAACGGATCGATCGGCGACGAGAAGAAGAACTCGCCGACGTTGTTCATCCCCTTCGCGAACGTGTAGCTGACGCGGTAGTAGCCCCACGACATCGGCCGCTGGAGAAACGACACCTGAAGGCCGTGATAGGTGGAATCCGCTTCGGATGAGTACTGGCTGTTGTTGCCGTAGCTCGGATTTGGGCGGCACCCGTTGTTCGTGCCCGATGCCACGCACGACGGCACGTTCTGATTGATGGAAATGATCAGGTCCTGGCCGCGCAAGTACTGGTAGCCGACACTCACCGTGTTTCGCGGACCGAGCTGGCGCTCGATCTCCACTCCTGCCTGGCGCGATCGCGCTTCCTGCATCCTGCGGTCCATCGTCGTCAGATTTGGAAGCGTCACTGACGGTACGGGCGCGCTCAGAATATTCGGGAATGCCGGCGCTTCCGCCTGCGTCGGCGACAGGCTGACCGCGATTTGACGAAGGTTGTTGAGATCCGTTGTGTTTCCGGCCGAGAGGAGCGTGTTCGCAACCGCCCTCAGGGGGACGCGATCGAAGAAGACGCCAGCGCTGGCGCGAACGAGCGTTCTGGACGAATTCGACGGCGACCACACGACACCGATCCTCGGAGAAACGTTGTTCGTGTCGGTATTGACGGTTTCCAGGAACTGCAGGTCGTACCGCAATCCCGCGTTGAGGGTGAGGCGCGAACTGACCTTCCACTCGTCCTGCGCATAGACGCCGACGTTCGGATTCGTCTGCGAGACCACCGTCTCACCGAACGTCTGCGTGAACCCGGCATTGTTGTAGACGCCCGTCAGGAAATTCGCGAGCGACGAGAACGTGTAGCTGCCTCGGATGGCGCGCGGGTAGGTGATCGTGTCGTCGTTGTAGATGAAATCGACGCCGGCCCTGACCGCGTGCGCGCCAGCCTGGTGCGACAGGTTGTCCACGAATTGATAGAGCGAGTTCGTGCGCCGGGTCGGACTGCCCGACGCCGTGCCGAATGACGCGACGCCGGAAATGTTGACGGCCGGGCCAACCGGATCCGTCGGGGGGGCCTTGAGGTCGCTACGCGTGTATTGAGCCCGGGTCTCGTTCACAGTGCGCGGCGACAACACCCATGTGTTGCTGAGACCGAACGCCTGGTCGACGTTGTCGAGCGCGGATGACGCCGACGGTGCATTCAGCGCGCCCGCGCTCCTGGAATTCGACGCATCAACGTCGTAGAGTGCGTAACGGAACGCGAGCTGGTCGCGGTTGCTGAATTGATGGTCGATCTTTCCGAGGAAGTTGGTGCTGTCTACTGGGTTCGGGTATACACCCGTCTCAATCGGGGAGCCCGGATACTTGACGGCTGCCAACTTCGTGTTGATAACGGCGACATTCGCGGCAGAAATCGCCGTCAGGCCGGACTGATCCAGCTTGCGCTGTTCGAAGTTCGAGAAGAAGAACGTGCGATTCCGAACGACTGGTCCGCCCAGGCTCGCGCCGTACTGGTTCTGGTGCATTGGGAGCGTCGTGCCGGTCAGCGCGTTCGCTCCGTTGAACGCGTCGTCCCTGAAGTACCCGTACAGAGTGCCCCGGAGGAGATTGGTCCCGCTCTTGGTGACCACGTTGACGTACCCGCCGAGCGCGCGTCCCAGCTCCGCCTGGCCGCCCGATGTGACGACCTGAAACTGCTCGACCGCATCGACTCCGTACGG
>AR_comb_assmDRAFT_10197827_pt1 | contig 11144 bp, 7 predicted proteins | sample ArasoioldDNA_FD_10543 | JGI IMG/M metagenome (IMG submission 10543) | reverse complement strand
GCGCTTGGGAACAGGCCCCGAAAGTCGACCCGGAGACGCGACGGCCGTACCAGTTCACCGACGTCCCGCTCGAGGAGCATCTTGCCTTCTACCGCGAGGGGATCGACGAGTTGGCCGCCCGCGACCCGCACGCCGGGCTGCTCGTCACCCTGCACTGCCAGGGATTCCACAACCAACGCTTCGGGACAATGCCCGAGGCGGTCATGAAGCCGCATCCGCCCGAGCGGGAGTGGGCGCTGAAACGGTTCATGATCGACTTGCAGGCGCGGCAGCGCGAATTGGGCCGGCGAATTACCGTCGATACGGCGGCGCTCTGGGCGCAGTACGAACTGCTGCAGTTTTTCGACCGGCTGTCGCTCTACCTCTGTATGCCGCCGCTCCGGCCGAGAGACCTGGGGCCGGTGCCGGTCAGCGCCGGCGGCGTACTCCTGACACTTCGTCTGACGCCGGGCGACGAAGGCGCGGTGCGCCTGGCGCCTTGGCCTTTCCGGACCGAGTCGGTCACGCTGCGTGTGCCGCTGCGGCGGGTGCCGGACCGAGACTACGCCAACGACGAAGATTTCTGCAGAGACCTGGCTTCCGCGCAGCCCGCATTGATTGCACAGACACTTTTTGCGGCCTGACGCCTTTTCACCAGCCCGAAGCGCAAGCAAGGGAGCACTGTCCTCCCTCGCTCGCGCTTCGGGCTGGTCCGCCAAGGGACGCCGCTAAGGTCCTTGCAGTTCCCGTAACAAATCGTCCGCCGCGTAGAGCTTCCGCAACCCCTCTAACACCGCCCGGCAGTGAACCGCGATGTGACGTGCCTGCACGTCCGTGTAAACGAAATTGCGGACGAGCCCGTGGCGGTTGCGGTCGAAGTTGATGCCGACTAATTCGCCGGCCCGGTTCAGCACCGGGCTGCCGGAATTGCCGCCGATCGTATCGGCCGTGCTGACGAAGTTGAACGGCGTCGCCGGATCGAGTTTGCCTCTGCCGTCGATCCACCGTTTCGGCAATTCGAACGGCTCGCGGTGGCCCATGCGGTCGGCCCGCTCGAAGGCCCCGCCGAAAGTCGTATGGAATGGGATACGCTTGCCGTCCTCGTCGTAGCCTTTCACGACGCCGAACGCCAATCGCAATGTGAACGTCGCGTCCGGGGCGACGTTCTTGCCAAACGTCTCGAAGCGGGCTTGCGCGATGGCGGCGTAACCCTGCCGCTCGACTTCCTCGACTTCGTTCTCATAGCGTTTGCGCACGGCCCGCGCTTCGTCGTCGACCGATATCGCGAGTTTGATCATGGGATCGTCGGACGCTTCGACCGCCGCCCGGCCTCCGTCGAAGAGCTTCTTCCGCTCGGCGACGTCGCGGATCTTGCAGCCGGCGACGATCTCCGCCGCGCGGGCCGCAGGGTTTTTGCCGGACAAAACCTGGACGACGAGCGGATGTTCGCCGCCAAAAACTTCGGCGAAAAAAGTGAGCGACGACGTCAGCTTCGCCCGCTCCAAATCAGCGTGAATCGGCGCCGGCGAGAAGAGCTGCAGTTTCAGCGACTCGAGGTTGGAGTCGCGATATTCGCGGAGGCGGTCGCCGCTCGGCTTTGACAATTCGGTGGCGAGCCGGACGAGGTGCCGGGCGTGGGTGAACGATTCGGAAAAGAACGCGTTCCCGGTCTCGAGCAGAGAGTACTCTTTCTCGAAGGTCGCGAGTTGGGCTTGCGCCTCCTCAATCCGCCGCCACGGCGATGAAGCGGCCGAAGGAGACTGGCGGGACAGTTGATGCTCCTCATCCTGCTTCTGCGCCATGACGGCAGGCGTCAGCAAGCCCTGATACTGTCCGCTGAACGCCTTGCGCGAGTTCGCCACACGGTGCAAGTCGTTCGCGGCCCACTTGCGTTCGTCCGGCCCACGCTCGGCGAACTGCGTCAGGGCCGCCTCCGCGGATCGTAATCGGGCGAGCGTGTACGGCAGCGTGTGGTCGCGGCGGTGCTTCAGTTTGGCGAGCGTCTCGAGCCGGTTGGTCGTACCTGGGTGCCCGGTGACGAACACCAGATCGCCCTCCGCCGGGCCGGTCGTGTTCCATTTGAACCAGTGCTCGACCTTGGCCGGCGCCCCGTTCTCGTAGGCGCGGAAGAACGCCACGTCGAACCCGAACCGAGAGTACTCGAAGTTGTCCACATCGCCGCCGAAGCCGGCCGCGGCCGCGTCCGGCGAGAAAACCAGCCGCACGTCGGTGTATTTCTTGTAGCGGTACAGATGATAGAGCCCGCCGTGGTACAGCGTGACGACGTCACTCCGCAGGCCGGTCTTCCTCAAGGACTCATTTTCGATCTCCGCCATCACCGCCCGGCGCGCCCCGAACGCCTGTGCCGGCGACATCTCCGGTTTAACGGCGGCGTTCACCCGCACGGTAACGTCTTCAATCGACTGCAACACGTTGAGTTCCATGTCCGGGCATTTCAACTCGTCGGCGCGCGATCGCGCGAGATAACCGTCGCGGTAGTAGTTCTTCTCGGGCGGGCTAACTTTTTGGACGGCGTCGGCGCCGACGTGATGGTTGGTGACGATCAGCCCGTCGCGCGACACGAACCCGCCGGAGCCGCCGTTGGTGAACCGCACGGACGCCTTCTGCGCTCGGATGAGCCAAGGGGCCGTCAGGTCGAAATCGTACTTCTGCTTGAGAAGCTGCCGGGGCGGGTCGTTGAGGAGCCACATCCCTTCGTCGGCGGCGGCGGACATGGTCAAAGATCCGAGGGTGAGCAGGGCGAGCGAAAGCCGGGGCGTCACGACGATGTCTCCTCGCGGCGGGCAGGGACATTGTGGTCGGCCGTCGGCGACGAGGCAAGCGACGCCGGATCGCACGTGTTTTCGCTTGACAGGCGGGGGCCCAAACGTTATTCCCCTCGCCCTCGCAATAGGTTCGTGCGGAATTGGGAAAGGGGGACACAATGCGCCTCGGAATTTGGGCGGCGGTGGGCTTCTGCGCGCTCGGGGTCGCGTCGCCGGCGCGGGCCCAGTCGGCGTCCGCCGCGATGGGCGGGCCGAACTTGTCGCAACTCACCTACAAGCCCGTGGACCTGAGCAACGCGATCGCGACGTCGCCCGGTATCGCGGCCGGGCAGAACCGGTTCAACTTTTCGGCCCTGTTTAACAAGCTGAGCGTTCCGAGCTTCCCCTCGAAGAAGGGCATCAGCCCGTTGCCGCCGCCGGGGGCGTTCCCGAGCAGCAATTACGTCAACTATCAGATGGTCAACTCGCCGCCGTTGACGTTGGGCCAGCCGCGGACGAAACCATTCGTCCCGCCGGCCCCGATCATTCCGTCGATGAATACGCCTGTCGGACCGGGCAGTGGAAACTGACAAGGTGACAAGGTGACAAGGTGACAAGGTGAGGCAAGTTGCGCACCTTGTCACCCTCTCGCAATTCCGCTTGTCCCGCCGATGCCTCCTCGCTAAAGTCCCGGCCTTTCGCACGGAGGCGAACAGGCCGATGATCGAACCGCAGCCCGCCGAAGCCGCTCTCATCCCGCGATGCCTGGTGTCGTTCGTCGCGGCCTGTTGTCGCCGGCCTTGGGCCGTCGGCGTCGCCAGTCTCGCGATCGCCGCCATTTCCGCGACGGTGTTCTACACCCGACTCGAATACCGCACCCAGCGCAGCGACCTGATGAGTCCGCATAAAGACTATCAGGAACGTTGGCGCGCGTACCTCAGGGAGTTCGGTGACGACGACGACATGGTCGTCGTTGTCGAGGGCGGCGACCGCGACCGCATGACCGCGGCCCTCGAGCACCTGGCGGGCGAAGTGCGATCGCGACCGCAGCAGTTCGAACGGCTCTTCTATACGGTGGATTTGCGGCACGTGCGCGACCGGGCCCTGCTCTTTCTCCCGGCCGAGCAGATCCGCTCGATCAACGAAAACCTGCAGCGGATGGCCATGCTGCTGTACGGCCCGACGGCGTCGCTCGCCTGGCAGAACGTGACGATCCGCAGCCTGCTCTCCGAGGCGCGGGCGCGTGCCGGCAAGATCGATCCGTCCACGCCGCTCGCTGCGGCCGACGAGCAGTTTCTGACGCAGCTTCTCGCCGTCGTCCGCTCGGCGAGCGCATTTCTGACGGACCCCGCGAGGTATCAGAACCCCTGGGACAGCCTGCTCCCGTGCCAACCGCAGCAGGCCGACCTGCTGTCGGCGCCGCAGTACTTCTTCAGCGCCGACGGCGGGCTAGCGTTCTTACTCGTGAGGCCGGTGAAGGAGGCGGAGTCGTTCACGCCGGCGCTGGCGAGCGTCCAAATGATGCGCGGCCTCGTCGCCGAAACCCGCGAGCGATTCCCCGACCTCGACCTCGGCCTGACCGGCATGCCGGTGCTCGAGACGGACGAGATGGAGGCGTCCCAGCGCGACTCGAACCTCGCCGGCTGGCTCGCCCTCGGCGGCGTCGCCCTGCTCTACATGCTCGTCTATCGAGGGATTCGATACCCGCTGATCACAGTCGTCACGCTCCTTGTTGGCACGCTGTGGGCAATGGGCTGGCTGACGCTCACCGTCGGTCATCTGAACATCCTCTCGGCCAGCTTCGCCGTGATGCTGATCGGCATGGGCGATTACGGCGTCTTGTGGGTGACGCATTATGAAGACCAGCGGCGGGCCGGCCACGACGTCCGCCCGGCGATCCGGCACACGGCGGCGGAAGTCGGCCCGAGCGTGCTGACCGCCGCGTTAACGACGGCGCTCGCATTCTTCGCCGCGATGCTCGCCGACTTTCAGGCGGTCGCGGAGCTGGGCTGGATCGCGGGCAGCGGCGTGCTCTTGTGCGCGTTCGCCTGCTTCACCGTCCTGCCGGCGATGCTCTGTCTGACCGACCGCCGCAGGACACTCGAGCCGGCGAAGTCGCTCATCACGGCGGAAGGCGAGCGGATCACCGAGCGACGCGATCCCCCCGGTGAGTTGCGAGTCAAGGCGTGGCTCCCCGCGCTCGCGCGGCGTCCGAGTCTCGTGCTCGCCGTCGGGCTGGCGGGGGTCTCAGTCCTCGCCGTGTTCGCCACGCGCGTGCGGTACGACCACAACCTGCTGAACCTGCAAAACCAGGACCTCGAGTCGGTCCGATGGGAACGAAAGTTGATCGACCGGACCGCCGGGGCGAGTTGGTGCGCGTTGAGCATCGCCTCGACGCCCGCCGAAGCATTGGCGCTGAAGAGTCGCTATGAAGCGCTCCCCGAAGTGAGCCGTGTCGTCGAGGTGGCGTCGCTCGTCCCGCCGGGGCAGGAGCAGAAGTTGGGACTGGTCCGCGACGTGCAGGCGGCACTCCGCGGACTGCCGGAGCGCGGCAGCGTGATCACGCCGTTCGCGGTCACCCCGGGCGACCTGCAGAAGGAGATCACGTTTCTGATCGGCGCCCTCGAGCCGCAGGCCCCGGTGAGCCCGCAGCCGATTCTCGAACGGTTGATCCGCAGCCTCGCAGAGCTGCGCGACCACGCGGGCTTGCGGGACGGCGCCGCGGCGCGGCAACGGCTCGCCGCGTTCGGCCGTCGACTGGCCGGCGACCTGCTCGCTGACTTGCACCGACTCCGGGACGTCGCCACGCCGTCGCCAATTACGCTCGACGATCTGCCGACGCCGCTCCGCGAACGGTACATCGGGGCCGGCGGTAAATGGCTCGTGCAGGCGTACGCGAAAGACGGGCTTTGGGACTTCGCCCCGTTGCAGCACTTCGTCGACCAGGTCCGCACCGTGGACTTGCAGGCGACCGGCAAGCCGTTCGGCACGCTCGAAGGCCTGCGCGGCATGCAGCGCGGGTTCGCTTGGGCCGGCGTGTACGCGCTGGCCGTGATCGCGATCGTCCTCTGGGCCGACTTCCGCACCACGCGGCACACGCTTCTGGCCCTCGCCCCGCTCCTCGTCGGCGCGATCATCACGCTCGGCATCATGGGACTTCTGGGCATGCCGCTGAACCCCGCGAACATGATCGCGCTTCCGCTGATCGTGGGCGTCGGCGTGGATAACGGCGTGCACGTGCTGCACGATTATCGTTCCCGCGGCCCGGGCCGGTCGTACACGCTTGCGGCGACGACCGGCCAGGGGATCGCCGTTGCCGCGCTGACGACGGTGCTCGGGTTCGGGACGTTGATGGTCGCGAGCCACCGCGGGCTGGTGAGTCTGGGGCTGGTGTTGGCGCTCGGCGTGACGGCGTGCATGGCCGCGGCGCTCGTGCTGTTACCCGCGGCGCTCCGACTCGCGAGCCGGCCGGGCCGACGGCGGACGCCCGCCCACGTCGAGCGGCGGGCCGCCTGACGCGCGGCAAGTTTCCTTCAGATGCCCGCGTGTTGCCGCAGCCACATCTCCAGGCTGAAATCCGCGTAAGCCATCCGGATCAGAATGAAATCATAGAGCCCGTGGATGACGGCCGAGGTCGTCGTGTTCGAGTATTTCCGGACGATGCCGAGCAGCAGGCCGACGATAAACACGCTGAGCAACGCGTCGAAGTTGTACTGCGCCGCGTGCATCGCCGTGAACAAGAGGTTCGCCAAAAGGATGCCCATTCGTGGCTGGAGCACGCCGCGGAATATCAACTCCTCCCCGAGCCCGGCCGTCGCCCCGATCACGATCGCGCCGATCGGGTTGATCGCCGATTTCATAAACTGGCCGAATTCCTTCTCGCTGGTCTCCGGCCAGCCCATCCATCTCCAGACGTCGCCGATATAGAGGTTGATGACGGACATCAGCCCGACGAACGCGGCCCCGGCGACCAGGGCAAAGACCGCCTGACCCGTCGTCGGGCGGACGAGTCCCACGCGGCTCAACGCGCCCCGCAAAGGGCGCACGACCGGGAAACCGACGGCCACGATCGCCCCGGGCAGCATCCAGGCGAACGCGTACATCTGATCGAGCCGCAAATCATGATTGCTCAGTTTGGCCATCTCCGGCCGCCGCAGAGCGGCAAGCAGCGGCGGCTCGTTGAATACTGCTAGCGGCGTGAACATCACCAGAGTTACGGCCAGCACCGTCGCCAATGCGGTGCCGTGGACGAACGAGTCGGAGTCCATCGGCGTCAGCGTGGCGAAGAACCGCCGCACTGGTCGCGTGAAGCCGAGCAAGCCGATGAGCCCCCCCGCGGCAATCCCAAGAACGCAGAGCGCCAAGGCCCGCGCCCCTTCGGGGCGGAAAAGGTTGCCGCCGGCCGGCCTGCCTGCCTGGAGGTTCTCAAACTGGGCGGTGTCGATCGCCTGAATGAAGCCAAAGGCCAGAAATGCCAGCCCAATTAAGCCCACTAAGAAGACCCAATACAGAACAGTGAGCAGCCGGCCGGCCTCGTAACGGTCCGCCGTGTATGCAACGAGCGCTAAACCGGCGAACGGGATCACCGTTAGCCCGTTGCTGGCGAAGTCCTGCGTCTTGCCGGGGATGCACAACAGCGTCACGTACGCTGCGATGCCAACCACGCCCAGGAGGAAGAATCTCAAAACGGTCCACGAAGTGTGCACCTCTTGCAACGGCGGTGCGGGCATGACCGGCGGCGGCTCCGCACCGGGCGGCAGGACGGGGATCGCGATCGGATATTCGATATCCTCCGTCGGCACCGCCCGGGCCGCGGGGATGTCGTCGGACGGCGGGGTTGGTGCCGGAGGGGTAGGATCGTCCATCGCGCGCCCTCGGGATGCGGGTCGAAGAATATGGTGAGTATACCTTACGACCCGGGCCGGACCAGCAGCCGGTAAACGTGCGACGGACCGCCGCGATCGTCGGCGTCGATCAGACCGAGATAATATGTCCCGGACTTGGGCAGCGTAATCGTCAGAACGGGATCACGAGTGCCCGCGGTGTCGTCGGCGAGGGCGAGCACCGCTCCCGCGGCGTCGTAGAGAGTGAGGGATGCGTCGAGAGGCGAACCGAGACGCGCGGCCAACACCTCGCACGTGATCCGTTGACCTGCCTTGCCTTCGAACTTAAAGACGTCCACGTCCTGTGGCGCCTGAATCGCCCCGGCGACCGTCGCAGGCAGCGTAATCGTCTGTGCGTCACGAAAACCGTCGTTCGGCTCTTTTTCCGCGATGACCTGGGCGTCATCGACCATCAGCTTGTGCGGCGAACTCTCTCCGGCGGGCGTGATGACGGAAAGCGTCACCGCTTCGGGCGGCGCGTCGTCCGGGACGGTCACCTCGACGTCCACCGTTTCGTCGCCGACGTTTTCGACGATCTCACGCGGGCCGACACCGACCTTCTTGGTGTCGAGGAGTTTGACGCGCACTTTGGGGTGTTGGCAGCGAACTTCCGTCGCGCCGTCGAGGCGAACGCCGCGGAGGGTAATGCGCGTCGTCGGCCCCGCGCGCACGCCGAGTGGAGTGGCGACGATGATGTTCGGGATTGCCCTCGGCTGGGCCGACGACAGCGAAACGAACCACAGAGGCACAGAGGACACAGAGAGAAGAAACACAGAGAAGACATACAACGCTTGTCTTCTCTGTGTTTCTTTTCTCTGTCTCCTCTGTGCCTCTGTGGTTCGTTTCCGTTTCATCCGTACAGCTCGCGGATGGCGTTGCCCTGGTCAATGATTTCCATGGGCCGGCCGTCCGGGGCGACGAGCCGTTTGTGCGGGTCGACGCCAACCGCCTCGAAGACCGAGCACGCGATGTCGCCCGGCGACACGGGCCGCTGCACGACGTACGCCCCGTGCTTGTCCGTCGCGCCGATGACCTGCCCGCCGCGGACGCCCGCCCCGGCCATGAGTACCGACGACGCCGGGCCCCAGTGGTCGCGGCCGCCCATGCTATTGATGCGCGGAGTGCGGCCGAACTCCGTCATCAGCAATACCAACGTTTCGCCCAACAAACCGCGGCCGCTCAAGTCCTCGATGAGAGCCGAGTAGCCGCGGTCGATGTCGGGCAGCATCTGCTCCAGGCTGTTGGAGATTTGCTGGTGATGGTCCCAGCCCGCGGAATTGATGGTAACGAACCGCACGCCGCGCTCGACCAACCGCCGCGCGAGCAGGCACGATTGGCCGAACGTCGTGCGGCCGTAGCGTTCGCGGACTCGCTCCGGCTCCTGGCCGACGGCGAACGCCGACCGCGCCTCACCGGAGAGCGTCATCGCCGCGGCCCGACGGTGGAGTTCGTCATAGGTCGCCAGCTGGTCATTGCCTTCGACCTTCTTAGCGAAGCCGTCCACCGCTTCGAGCAGCGTCTGCCGTCGGTTGGCGCGTTTGGCGTCGAGCGGTTCCATCGACGCGACGTCCGGCACTTCGAAGTTCGGCGCGTTCGGGTCGCCTGTCTTGAACGACTCGTACCGTCCGCCCAGATACGCGCTACGACCCAGTTCGCCGACCAACGACGGGTTTTGCGGCACGGCGACATAGGGCGGGAGACTGCCGGTGAAGCCGTATTCGTGGGCGACGACGGCGCCCATCGCCGGATAGTCTCCGGCGGCCGGACCGAAGTGGCCCGAGAGCATCCAATTGGTCGCCGTCTCGTGGTGGTCGATGTTGTGTGTCGCCGAGCGGATCAGGGCGACCTTGTCCATGACCTTGGCGGTCTTCGTCAGCAGTTCTCCGATGCGCACGCCGGCCGCGGCCGTGTCGATCGGCGAATACTTGCCGCGAATCTCCTCGGGAGCGTCGGGCTTGAGGTCGAAGCTGTCCGCGTGCGACAGCCCGCCGCTCATGAACACAAGGATCACTGACTTCGCCCGAGCCGCCGACTTCTTGCCGCCGGATCGCAGCGGCTCTTCGGCCCGAAGCAACTGCGGCAGCGTCAGGCCGAGGGCCGACAGTCCGCCGACGCGCAGAAAATCGCGGCGCGACGCGCCGTCGCAGCGGGTCTGTCGCGGGCCGAAGGAAATGTCGAACATGGCACTCACCTCAGTTCGCGGGTTCGTCGTCAGCCGGCTTCTCGACCTCGATCTCTTCGGGCGGGATCCACTGCATGCGGCCGTTTTTCAGGGCGTAGATCGGGTAACCGAGCTGCTTGTGTTCCCAGACGGCGCGCTGGACGGCGCGGCGCATGGCTTCTTCAATCGCTTCGTGATCGAGGTACCGTTGCTCAATTGTGGGTTTAGTTGGCATGTCAAACTTGCTTAAGAACGGTATCCCAAAGGTCGTAGTCAAATATGTCTTGCGTATCAGCCGTCCCGAACGCCACCAAGCGTGGTCCAACAGGACTTGAACTATCGAAGAATCGCCAGGTGTCCGCCAAAGGACGATACAGGCTGAACAGATTCCTCAGGCCGCCAAGGTACCGCCTTCGGACGTCTTCATCCGGAACATTGTGCCCACCACGGCGGACGCGATCCTTAACTCGTTGGATCGCGTGTTCCGTGCTCGGCAACCATAAGTATACCAAGTGAAACAGGTAGCCCTTCGCCTTCCAGTCCGCAAGGGGCGTCGCGAAGTTGCGACTCGACAACGTCGTTTCAAAGGCGAAATCCACCTTCCGGTCAGCCAACTCGATCAGCCGGCGAATCATAACGATGCCGGCCTCAGAATTCGCCTCCGAAGGGTTTAATCCCGAGAGCCCGTGGGCGATCACGTCCGCGTTAACGAAGAACTCGACTTCGAGTGCGTCCCGCAATAGCAGTTTCGCGCAGTCGTCTTACCGGCACCGTTTGGGCCGCCGATCAACACCACGTTCGGCATTCATCGTCCTCAGTGGTTAAACGCAAACTCCTTCGCGTTCACCAGTGCCCAGAACAGGTCGCGCAAAGCGTCGGCGCGGTCGCTCTCTTCCGCCAGCGCCACCCGCACTTTCGCGCGCTCGGACGCGCTCGGCAGCCGTGACAGCGTCCCAAGGAACAGATCCTCCACGATCGCATCGTCGGTGGCCTTCGCCGTCAACAGCCGGCCCAATCGGCCCTCCGGCGCCCGCAGCCGTTTCTGGATGCCCTCGGCGTTTTGCAGATGCAGAAGTTGCGGCACCGTCACGTCGTCATTGCGCTCGCAGGCGCAGGCCGTGTTTCGGTCCGAACGGCCGAAGAGCGTCAGGAAGTATGACTTCAAGTTCGGGTCCGGCATTTGGATCGCCCGCGCCCCCTGCGGGTAACCCGGGAACGTTTCGGCCACGCCGGTCGCCTGCGCGACGGCGTCGAGCAGCACCTCCGCCGGCAGACGGCGGGCGTAATAGTGCGAATAGAACCGCGTGTCCGTCGCGTTGGTCGGCTTCGTCGCCGAGCCGAGCTGATAGGCCCGCG
>AR_comb_assmDRAFT_10064029_pt1 | contig 11144 bp, 6 predicted proteins | sample ArasoioldDNA_FD_10543 | JGI IMG/M metagenome (IMG submission 10543) | reverse complement strand
CACCAGGGATCGAAGCAATCGTAGTTGTGCTGGCGGCAGATCTTTCCGTCGCGGAACTCGAGGAAGATCGAAACGTGGGCGCGGAGCTCGGAGTCGGCCGGAAGACCTTCGACGGGGACGGCGAGCAGTCCGCTCCAGTGAACCTCGAGCGCGACGTTGTCGCCGTCGACTATCGAGTTCAGTACGTCGAAACGTTGGGCGCGCACCACCTGCTTTCCTTTGCGCGCGGAGGCGAGGAGCGCGTTGAGATCCCGATGTTGCCCGATCGGCGACAGCCGGTTCGGGAACTCCTCCTGCACCACATCCTTGGTGAAGAATTCCGCCAGTGCTCCGCCCTCGGCGCCATTCTCCAGCGCTTCGAGGTAGCGGCGTGCGATTGCAAGGTTATCTGTCGCGGTGATCGTCATGACACTCAGCCCCTTTGACTCGTGCAGCAGTTCGTTTGACGTCACGAACGGGGAACAGGTCACAAATTGAGGGTCGGGACCAGTTCTATGGTAGTAGTTCACCACTACAGCTGAGGTTTATCGCAGTCTGACCCTTTGGGAGCCTAGCCATTGAAAGCGTTATCGACCGCCGAGCCAGATCCTTCGCCGCGCAATTTGCGCTGGAGTCGCCAGAGGATCCTCGACGATTCGAACTCGCGGGCGAGAGTAGCCGGCGACCGAAACGTTCATGCGAACGGAAGCACCGTCGCGCAGGACATCGACGCGAACGACCTGACCCAGCTTGACGGCGCGGAAAGCACGGCGGAAAGAAGGGAATGAGTCAATCGGTGCGTTGTTGAACGCGACCAGCTCCATTCCAGTGTGAAGACCGGCGCGTGCCCACACGCTGGAAGGATCCTGGATCCAGACTCGCATCCGACCTCCGCTCCGCGGCGGATAAGCCCAGACACGAAGGTCGGGCAACGGCGTGCCGGCTGTGTCGGTCGCGGCGATGGTATCGACAATCGCGCGCAATCCGATCGATGGCAGATAACGATTGAAATCGAGCGGGCGCGCCTGTCGCACGTGATCGTCGAAGAAGCGATCGAGCTTGCAGCTGCAGACGTCGTTAGCGGCGTGCTGAACATCGTCGGTGGTGAAACCACGCTTGTCGGCGAAACGTGAATAGAGCGCGCGCATCAGGTCGTCGAGATTTCGCTCACCGCGCGTCGAATCTTTGATGATCAGATCGAGCGCGGTGCCAATCAGCCGGCCCTGCGTGTAGTAGTTGGGCTCGTAGTCTCCGTTGATCCCGGTTGTATCTACCGCACGCGCGCTGGCGACCTCGGGAGAAATGCGCGTGTTGCCCGGATTTCTATAGTACGTCTCGAGCTCCTCGGCGAGTAAATCCGGACGCGACTTGTTGTCCTCGGGGAATCCGGCGCGGCGCGTGAGAGCTTCGGCGTAGTAGATCGTAACGCCTTCGCTGAACCAGAGTCCGTTGGTGTGCGCCGGAGCATCTACGCTGGGAGGGCCACCACGTCCCTCCGGGTAGAGACGCATCAGATTCCAGGCGTGAAAGAATTCGTGCGCCAGCTCCGGCAAATACATCATCGGGTCGCGCGCCAAATCACGGCTCTGCATTCCGAGAGTCACTGAGCTGCGGTGCTCGAGTGCGCCCCACGCTCCATCTTCAATTAGGAACTGGTAAAGGGGATACGGCGTCTTGCCGAACACTGCGACCGCTTCGCGCGCGACTTTTTGAATTGCGTCAACGAAAGCGATGGTGTCGAACGGCGTCGCTTGCGGGAGCGGCCAGTAAACGATCTCGTGCGGAGTGCTGCCGATATTGAAGTGCCAGCGACGCAAGTTGCGCCCGTAAAGAATGGGACTGTCGAGAAGTGTCTCGGCGTCTGTCCGGATTTCCGACGGGCCCATTCCCATCACTACGTAACGCCGGGTCTCCGGTCTTGTCAGAGGCCACGCGACATTGTCCGTCGGCAATCCCAAGGCGACGCGCGTCTCAACTTTCGGATTGTCGACGAGGAAGAGAAAAGTGTCGACCGGGTTGATCGATCCGCCGTCTGCGCGGATGGCGGTGTGCCAGACCGGTCGGTTGGCGGTGTCTTCACGTGGCAGCTTGATCCTGTATGAGACATCTGCGTTTCCAATGTGACTGATAACCCGCCACGCATTTTCACGGTCGAGTTGTAGCAAGGCCCGTTTGTCGATGCCGAAGACTTGCCAGTCGGTGAGATAGCGCCAGAATCTGTCGTCATACTCCGGGTGCCTCGCCATGCCAAGTCGTGCTGAGCGCGGACCATACTCGATCCTCATCGACACCCTGATCGCAGTTGGATCGGCGGGATCGATCGACAGTGAGTAGGCGACTGCGGTCTTCGGCCTGTGTGCTGCCGTCATGGAGATCGCGCAAACGACAATGGCGATCGTGCGGAGATACCTGCGAATCATGCGAAGGCGGGTTGGTTGCGCGAGTAGGATGCCTCTGGGTCGGCCAAGGTTGGAAATTCCAACCCACGCCGACTACTTCAGTATATCGGCGACGTCGATTCGCAACGCGCGGAAGGCATCGGCGTTGAACCGATTTGCCTCGCGCTCCGACGCGCCGAGGAAATCTCCGACAGCAGTTCCGCTGAGGTGATTCAGGAAGCGCAGGATTCCGCTTTCCTGGACCACCAGCGAGCCGCGGCGGTTGAGGATCGTCTGCGATCCGGGATTGTCGCGCACCGAAATGCGTACCGGAATTCCCTGACCGAGAAAGGGCCGGCGGAGCGGTGACTTGAGGAGGGTCCCGACGGTCGGGGGCAGATGCCAGTTCGGCTCCTTGGCGAAGCGCATCTGCCAGCCGCGCTCGTGCGGAGTGTCAATCAGCTCAAAATCTCCGATCATCTCGCTCCAGCCGACGGTGAAGAGCGCGATTTTCATCGACATGTCGAGCTGAATCGTGAGCTCCTGGGGCATCGAGCGGATGCCGCCCTCGATCGGCATGAAATGTCCGTCCTTGCTGCGCACCTTGACGTGCATGTAGTAGTTCGCCGCCCAGGCATCGAACCAGTGCACTCCGGATTTGTCGGTGAGGGTGATGTGATATTTGCCTTTGCTGATGTACTTGTCGATGTACGCCGCGTAATGCGGCATCGTCGCTTTCAGGATGTCGGGCGTGAGCCTGATCGCAATGTCGAACGTGCTCGCGCCTTCGGCGTCGGGCGTGACGCGAAGCGTATCGATGGTGAACAACCTGCCGAGGGCGGCAACGGTGTGAGGGAAGCTGCTAGTGTAGTTGGCGCGGATGGCGGCCGACGTTTTCCCCTCTCCGGCATCGAGCGCCGCAGTCAGAACATCGGCGATGTTCCTGGCGCCGATTCTACCGAGCGCGACCTCGACGTTGGTGAACCACTCGTACTCGTTGTCGCTCAGCTTTCTCAGACGTACGATCTCGCGCGATTCAGTTAGTGCGTTGGGACCTTCGCTCGAGAGGGCTGGCGTGACGATGTAGCGGTCGACGGCGAAGTGTCCATCGTCGCCGAATAACCGGGCGCTGTCTGGTCCGATCGACAGCCACACGCTGGTGTCATTGTAAACGCCCGACGGCGTGAGGGCATAATGGCCGAATTGCTGCCGCGCGCGCAGGATGCGCTGGGGTCGCTGGATGTTGGTGAAGCGGGACCCGACCGAGTAAAAGAATTCTTCCGCGTTCTGCTTCGCGAAGGGAAGATTGGGGCCGAAGGCTGGGGCGACTTCGCGGCAAGCGGAAAGAGCTGAACCGAAAACCGCCGCGAGTATCGAAAACCTGAGGATGTTCGAGCTTTTCACCCGCGAAAGTTCAGTGGCGGGGTCGTATTGGGGAAGGAGCGCTGTACGAAAATGACCCTCAGTGCTTGCCCCTAGCGCCCCTCTGTGTAAACGATTACATATTCGGGCGCCGTCACTGCTCCGGGCACTCCACGAAGCATGACGCCACTGAAGTCTGGTGCGTTGGCCAACAGTTGAGCTGTCTCCCCGTCCGCCCCTCTCACATCCGTCAGTGAGACGAGAGGACCCATCGATGCGAGGAGAATGGTCACGATCAAAGATGTAGCGCGCGAAGCAAACGTGTCCGTTGCAACCGTGTCCAGAGTTCTGAACGGTAGCGGGCCCGTGAGCGATGAGACGAAGAAGCTGATTCGCGAAGTCGCGGGCAGGATGCGCTACGTCCCGCACAGCGGCGCGCGCAGCCTGATCACCAGCAAGACGGAGACGATCGGCGTGCTGCTGCCCGATCTGTATGGCGAGTTCTTCTCCGAGGTGATCCGCGGCATGGACGACACCGCGCAGAAGAACGGCTTCCACCTGCTGATCTCGCGCGCCTACGCCGACCGTCACGGCATCGAGACGGCGATGAAGGCGATGCGCGGCCGAGTCGATGGCGTCGTCGCGATGTCACCCGATCTCGACGAGAACTCTCTCCTCAACCTGCCTAGCACGATCCCGGTCGTTCTGTTGTGCTCGGTTCCCCGTGGCTATGAGATCGACTCGCTCACCATCCAGAACGCCCGTGGCGCGAAGGACATGGTGGCCCACCTGGTCTCGCTCGGTCATCGTCGCATCGCGATCATCAAGGGCGACGAGCGAAACTACGATGCCGCGGAAAGACTGCGCGGATATCGTACTGCGCTGCGCGACGCGGGGATCGCGCCCGATCCTTCCCTCGAGCGTGAGGGCGATTTCACCGAAGCGGCGGGATATAGCGCGGCGCTGGAGCTCTTGGCGCTCGAGAGTCGTCCGACGGCCATTTTCGCGGCGAACGATTCGATGGCGATCGGCGCGCTCAGCGCGTTGCGCGAATCTGGCGTCGAGGTCCCGCGCGAGATGGCAGTGGCGGGCTTCGACGACATTCCGCTCGCCCGCTACATGGATCCGCCCCTCTCTTCCGTCCACGTGCCGATCTGTGACCTCGGCGCGCGCGCAGTGAAGCTCCTCCTCCACGGCATCACCCACAAGAACGATCACCAGCGTCGGCGCGAGCGCGTGCCGACCGAGCTCGTCATCCGCCGCTCTACAAGCGCTGGGCCGGCGGAGCGCCCACCCCCAACAACGAGCAGAAGAATGGTTTGATCTTGTCGGAGTCAGTCAGTTTCACAGTCAGTAAACAGCAAGGCTTTCAGAAAACAACAACCGGAGATGTACATGCACATCAGCAAACGTTTTGACTTTAAACTTTACTCCCGCGCGATCGCGCTCCTCATCGCGCTGGTGAGTGTCATCGCGACGAACGCATTCGCACAAAACACCACTGGAACCATCAGAGGAACGGTCACCGGTGACAACGGCGCGCCGATACCGAGCGCGCAAATCGTCGCGCGGAACACGAACACAGGCGTAACGCGAAATGCTCTTTCAAACGACGCTGGCGCTTACACGCTGGTGGGCCTCGTGCCAGGCACGTACGAAGTCAACGTCCGCAGAATTGGCAGCGCACCCCAGACGCGTACTATCGTGGTGCAGATTGGCGCGACGAATGTGCAGGATTTTTCGCTCACGGCTCAGGCAGCAACACTCGAAACGCAAGTAGTGACTGCGGCAACTGGAAAGGAGACTCGAACTTCCGAAAGCGCGACAAACGTCACTCAGGCTCAGATCGCAAAGCTGCCGACACCCAGCCGCAACTTCCTCGATCTGGCCCAGCTGGCGCCGGGCGTGACGGTAACTGAGGACCGCACGAGCACGCAGTTCCGAACCGTAACCGCCGGAGGACAGGCCCCGTCCAGCCTTAACCTGTTCATCGACGGTACGAGCTTCAAGAACGACCTGACGCAGGGAGGGATAGCCGGCCAGGACGCCAGTCGCGGCAACCCGTTCCCGCGCAACGCAGTCGACCAGTATCGAGTCATCGCGCAGAACTTCAAGGCCGAGTATCAGAAGGCGACGAGCGCGGTGATCACGGCGACGACGAAGTCGGGCGGAAATGTGTGGAGTGGTAACGCGCTGGTCGGCTATCAGAACGCGTCCCTCGTTGCGCTTGATTCGTTCCAGCGCGCGGACAAGAATGGCAACCCTAACTTTGCCAAGCCGAAGTACAATCGTGTACTCTCTGCAGTGAGCATCGGCGGCCCGATCGTCAAGGACAGAATCCACTTCTTCGGATCGTTCGAGGGCAATGTCCAGAATCGCGCGAATCGCGTTGCGATTCCAACTCCGCCCACAGGATTCCCCGCGCTCGACACGGTGAACCTCCTTCAGTACAACGGCAACTTCAACTCGCCGTTCAAGGAACAGCTCTGGTTTGGGAAACTCAGCGGCGAGATCAGCAACAATCAGTCAATGGAGCTGAGTTACAGCAATCGGACGGAAACCGACGTCCGTGATTTCGGCGGCAACAACGCGGAATTGACGGCAAACAATGTCCACAACTACAACAATGCGTTAACACTGAAACACAGCTATTTCACCGGCCCGTGGCTGAACGAAGCGACTTTGAGCTACACGCATTTCCACCGTGGATTCGACCCAAACACTCCGGGCACTCCACACCGGGTTTTTGTCTTCCCGAATGCGTGTTGTTTCGAGCTCGGTAGCGGCCGGTCGACCCAGGAGTACATCCAGAAGGGCCCGGCGTTCCGCGACGATCTCACCTATACGGGATTTCAGCTGGGCGGGGAGCACGTCTTCAAGGGCGGGTTCAGTATGGATTTCCCGACCTACGACATCAACAAAGACAACGACGGTACGCCTGTCTTTACTTACGCCGCGACCCAGAACACCGGTAACGGCGATCAGGTCTACAACTTCGAGACACCGTTCCGGCTTCAATACGGCACCGGCGATCCGACGCTCAATACCAGCAACAAACAGTTCGGAGCGTACATCCAGGACGACTGGAGCCCTGTCAAGAAGCTTACTCTCAATCTCGGCATCCGTTGGGACTACGAGACCAACATGCTGAACACGAATGCTGTCACCGACCCCAACGGCGCGGATACTCTTCGACGGTATGCGAACCAGTTGATCGTTCCGCTCGATCTGAATCGCTACATCGCGACCGGAAACAACCGCCACACATTCAAGACAGCATTCCAGCCGCGCGTTGGCTTCTCGTACCAGCTCGATGAAGCTGGTAAGACTACGCTCTACGGCGGATGGGGCCTCTACTACGATCGCATTCCGTTCGACGTTGCGGTCGATGAGAAGCTCAAGATCTCGCATCCGACTTACTTCACGCAGTTCGCGCCGAGGGGTGTGGCGCCGGTAGCTGGTCAGGTGGCGTGGAACGATTCGTACCTCACCGCCGACAGGGCGACTCTGGATGCGATTTCAAAGGCTACGGGAGTGCCGGAGCTCTGGGTGTACGACAATCAATACAAGGTTCCCTCATCCACCCAATGGAGCTTTGGCGTTCGTCAGTTATTCCCAGCCAACCTTGCTGTGACGCTCGCTTACAACAACCAGCGGAGCAAGAATCTCTTCACTCAGGGATTGGCGAACGTCAGGCTGAACGACGATGGAAGCTGCTGTTTTGGCTTCGGCCCACCGGCGTTCCTGTGGAACCAGCACGGGTACGCGAACATCATATATTCGTCGAACGAGGGGCAGACGTGGTACAGCGCACTCACGGCGCAATTGGAACGGACTTACGCCCGACCGTCCCTCGACGCTTTTGGCTGGGGCGCGGGAATCGCGTTCACTTACGCCAGCCGCTGGCTGCAGGGAATCGACAATCAGGGCGACACCTTTGCGTTCCCGTCCCCGTCCGCCATTCCGAAGCATCCTTCCAACGACGAGAGGTATCGTCTGGTCGGAAACTGGATCACGGATATCCCGGCATTCTGGGGCATTCAATGGTCCGGCCTGGCAACCCTCGGCGGCAAGCAGAGAGTAGACGTCGGCTGCACACGGTTCTGTCCGTTCTTCGAGGCCGGTGGCTTCACTGTCCCTGGTACCTTCCCGTACCAGAGCATCGACACCAGACTGCGCAAGGATTTCGGTCGGTTCGGCCGCAGCGATGCGTCGGTGGGCCTCACGATGGACGTCTTCAACCTGTTCAACCACGACAACCTTGGTTGCTACAACACCTCGGTTACCAATGCACAGGGCGCCCATGATACGAACTTCGGCAAGGCTACCTGCACCGTCTCCGACGCGCGCAGATTTCAGTTCGGCGCGGAGTTGAACTTCTAGTTTAGCCTGACCTGCCAGGTGTAGAGGATTGAGCACGCGCAAAGGGCGGCGCTGGTTGCGATGGACGCAGCCAGCGCCGCTGTGTTTGAAGCTGTGATTCTTGCAGATATGGACGACTCTCAGGGAGAGCCAATTGCCACGAACTTCTGGGCGTGACATTCGGTACGTGATGCGCCTGACCGCAGCGGGCTTCGCGTTCGCGGTCACGGCGTGCACCAACGCCACCTCGATTGGTGGTATTACCGGGCCGACACCGCCTTCGGCTCTGTCGGTGCGGCAGACCGCGTTCCTCGACACCCTCGAGCACCGCACCTTCAACTGGTTCTGGGAGCGCACCGATCCCAACAACGGACTGACCCCCGACCGCTGGCCCACGAAGAGCTTCTCCAGCGTGGCGGCGATTGGATTTGCGCTGACCGCGTATCCGGTGGGAGTCGAGCGCGGTTACGTCGCACGCGCGGATGCGGCGCAACGGACTCTCAATACCCTGCGGTTCATGTACAACGCGCCGCAGGGCTCACAAGCGACCAACGTCACCGGTTACAAGGGATTCTTCTATCACTTTCTGGACATGCAGACAGGTTTTCGGTTCGAGCAAGTCGAGCTGTCCACCATCGACACTTCGCTCCTGCTCGGCGGAATTCTGTTCGCACAATCGTATTTCACCGGGTCTGATCCGACGGAGAGTGCCATTCGCGCATACGCCGATTCGATTTACCTGAGAGTTGATTGGGCGTGGGCGGTGCATCAGCCCAACGTCGTCAGCATGGGCTGGCATCCTGAGACTGGCTGGATCGATGCTGATTGGCGCGGCTTCGACGAGGGGATGATCGTCTACGTTCTTGCTTTGGGCTCACCGACGCATCCCATCGATCCAGCGGGCTGGGCCGAGTGGACGAAGACTTATATGTGGGCGGACTTCTACGGTCAGGCGCACGTGAATTTCCCGCCACTGTTCGGGCATCAGTACTCGCACATCTGGATCGACTTCCGCGGAATTCAGGACGCTTACATGCGCGGGAAGGGGATCGATTACTTCGAGAATTCCCGCCGTGCGACTTTGTCTCAGCGGTTATATGCGATCGCCAATCCCGGGCAGTGGCGGGATTATGGAGCGAACGTCTGGGGACTGACCGCCGGCGACGGTCCATTCGATACTACGCTGGTAATCGGCGGACGGGCGCGGCAGTTCTTCAGTTATCGAGCGCGTGGAGCGGCCGCCAACGAGATAATGGATGACGGCACGGTGGCGCCGACGGCGGCGGGAGGGTCGGTGGCGTTCGCGCCGGAGATCGCGATTCCGGCACTGATTGCGATGCGGGAGAAGTATGGCGACAATCTTTTCACCACTTACGGATTCGTCGACGATTTCAATCCGACGTTGAACACCGGAACGTCGCGCTACGGACGCATCGTGCCGGGTGTCGGCTGGTTCGATACGGACTATTTGGGAATCGATCAGGGTCCGATAATCGCGATGATCGAGAACTATCGTTCGGATCTGATCTGGAAGACGATGCGCAAGAACAAGTACATCGTCGCCGGGCTGAAGAAAGCCGGGTTTACCGGCGGCTGGCTGGGGAACTAGGCTGTTGACAAAGCAGTCAGACTAAAGCGCCGCGGAAACCTGGTACCGGTAGACGACGGCTGTTGGCAGTGGCGGCCACGCAATCTCGGCGTGGAGACCATTGTCCAGGATCTCTCCGGTTGGAGGTGCAGGGCAGTTGGCATTCGGCCCACACGGGGTTTCAGATGAGAACTCGATGGTGGCGCCGGTAATCTTGTAGCGCATACGGAATCTGACGAGCGTCGTTCCGCTTGACGTGAGCTGGTTCTCTTCGAGTACTGCGACACCGGAGTTGTAGAGCGTGAGCCATCCCGAGACGATCGTTGCTGACGGCGATCCAGATGTCGATGGACGCGTGTATGGCAAACGCTGTCCATTGATGTCCGTCAGGACGAAGCTCTGTTGAATTGAGGGAGGCTCGCTGGGGTCAGTGCAGGCAACGGGTGCAATCGCCAGGAGAAGGATGACGTGAAGGTATTGGATGCGAGCTCGCTGACACGACAGGGGCATGCTGATTCCAGGAATTGGCGTACTTTCAGGATATGATCAGGGATCACGTTCGTCCAGCGCTAACCTTGGTGGTCTTTGGCTCAGTGTTTTCGCTGATGCTGGCGATTCTGGGGTGCTCCAACGCCGAGGCCGGTAGCAGGACCACGCTGCGCATTTGGGCGATGGGTCGCGAAGGAGAAGTCCTGTCCCAGCTCATGCCCGACTTCGAGAAGGCGCATCCCAACATTCACGTCGAAGTTCAGCAAATCCCGTGGACCGCGGCGCACGAGAAGCTCCTCACCGCCTACGTCGGTGAGTCGACGCCCGACATCGCCATGCTCGGCAATACCTGGGTGCCCGAATTCGTCGCCCTCAACTCGCTCGAGCCGCTCGATGGTCTTGTCACCAGCTCCAGGGAAATCCGCCGCGACGACTTCTTCGATGGGATCTGGAAGACCAACGTCGTCGACGGAAAGACTTACGGCATTCCGTGGTACGTAGATACTCGCATCATCTTCTATCGCACCGATCTGCTGGCGAAAGCCGGCTACAAGGAATTTCCGAAGACGTGGGACCAGTGGATCGCAGCGATGAAGAAAATCAAAGCGGGGATGTCGTCGTCGCAGTTCCCGCTGCTGATGCCGACGAACGAGTGGCCGCAGCCGGTGATCTTCGCGCTGAACGTGGGCTCACCGATTCTTCGCGATGGCGGTCGATACGGGGCGTTCGAGCAGCCGCCGTTCCGCGAGGGATTCGACTTCTACCTCAATTTCTACCGGCAGGGACTCGCATCGGCGGTGTCGAGCTCGCAGGTATCGAATCTTTACCAGGAGTTCGAGCGCGGCAACATTGCGATGTTCATCTCGGGGCCGTGGTTCATCGGCGAGATGAAGAATCGCCTCGATTCGGTGACGCAGAAGAACTGGATGACGGCGCCGATGCCGGGGCCGAAGGGGCCGGGTGTGTCGACGGCGGGCGGGTCGAGT
>AR_comb_assmDRAFT_10061879_pt1 | contig 11144 bp, 7 predicted proteins | sample ArasoioldDNA_FD_10543 | JGI IMG/M metagenome (IMG submission 10543) | reverse complement strand
ATGGAAGGCGAGCCGTACGGGCGCAGACCGCGGCTCGTTCGGCCGCTGGCCACGCCCGCGTAGGTAAATGGCACCACCTGCGGTCCATAGAGCGCCACCAGCCAGCGCAGCGGACGGCTATAGGAGGCGTTCGTCGCATTCCAGCGCATACTCTTGCCAAGCGTCAGACCAGCAATGCAGCCGGGCAATGCCTCAGCCAGGACTTCGGTAGCAGGGCGTCCGGTCTCCTGCACTACGGCTGCGACGTAGCGTCCGCCCTTATCTTCCACAACTTGCAAGGCTGTGACATCGACGCCACGGCTACGAGCAAAACCGCGCGCTGCCGGTGTGGGCTGGCCTGTCTCATCAAAGGCACGACTGGCCGGTGGCCCTTTCACAACCGTCTCCAGGTCAGTCTGACGGCTTGCCAGCTGGGAGACGAAAACCGCCAGACGCCGGGGCGTCCCGTGGACTTCAACTGTGTCATAGTCCAGGCGCTGCTCTGTGAGCAGCGCCGGCACAGCCGTACGGAGTTGTGCGAGGGCCGCTGTGAGATCAGCAGCCGGTAATTCCTCACTGCCGATCTCGAGCACAAAAGGGAGTGGCCCAGCATTCACAGGGACCGATTCGCCAGTCTTCGCCTTCATAACCGTTGTGTGGCCCTGCCCCGGGCCCCGATGCAGCAGCGGAAAGCCCTGTTCCTGGCGCTGTGCTATATAGAGCGCTGACACATCTCGCGCCACGTTGCGCATACGGCGGAAGTAGTTGGCCCGTTCGGTGACACCGATGGCACCACGCGTGTCGAGCACATTGAACAGGTGCGAACATTTTAAGTTATAGTCGTGGGCTGGGAAGACCAGGCGGGCTTCTAGACAGCGTTTAGCCTCACGCTCATAGGTGTCGTACACAGCTTTCAAGGCCTCGACATCAGCGACCTCAAAGTAGTACCGACAGTGTTCGATCTCACTTGCGAGGAGCACATCGCCATAGGCGATGCCGGCCCCGTATTCCATGCTCCAGACACTCTCCAATCCCTGTAACGCCAGGGCGATACGGTCCAGTCCATACGTAATCTCGACCGACACCGGCTCCAGAGGCTGACCACCGGCTTGCTGGAAGTAAGTAAACTGCGTAATCTCCTGGCCGTCGAGCCATACCTCCCAGCCCAGGCCCCAGGCCCCGAGTGCCGGGCTTTCCCAGTTATCCTCGACAAAGCGAATGTCGTGCTGACGCGGGTCAATCCCAATCGCTTCGAGACTTTGTAGATAGCGCTCTTGAGGGTTGCCGGGATCTGGTTTCAAGATGACCTGCAACTGGTGGTGCATCTGCATACGATTCGGGTTATCCCCAAAGCGGCCATCGTCAGGACGGATGCTGGGTTCCACGTAGACCACGTTCCAGGGCTCGGGACCCAGGACACGTAGGGCCGTCGCCGGATTCATGGTCCCAGCGCCCACCTGGACGTTGTAGGGCTGCTGCACCAGGCAACCCTGATCCTTCCAGTATGCTAGGAGGCGCAAAATAATATCTTGAAAGCTCAAGGGCGTGCTCATGATCGTCCTTCGGCGACTGTGTCGGCAGAGGACCGCTGCGCGGCCTTGCCTGTATCGCTATGGCTGAGGGGCCTATCCAACGTTGAGATTGCACGCCATCAATATTACCCAGGGCGCCGGCTTTTTGCACGGCTCTGTCTCAGGGTCATGCACAGGAGAGGATTGGTATGGTAAAGAAGAACGTCGCTCCCCTTCCAGATGCTGACTCGACCCAGATACGCCCACCATGGCGCTCGACAATTTTTTTGCACAGGGCCAGGCCGATGCCAGTGCCGGGATAGCGGTCCCGCGTGTGCAAACGCTGAAAGATGACAAAAATCCGCTCAGCGTACTGTGGTGCTATGCCGATACCGTTATCGCGCACTGAGAATACCCAGGTGCCATGGCAGCGCGCTACCCCGATATGGATCGCGAGCGGTTGAGCGCTGCGGAATTTAATCGCATTGCCGAGGAGATTCTGGAATACCTGCAGCAGTTGCGTCGGATCAGCCATGACCGTCGGCAGTGCCTCGTGCGTAAGACATACCTGGTTCTCGTGGATAGCGACCTCAAGGTTGGCCAGCACGTCTTTGAGCAGCCGGGCGCAGTCGACCGGCTCAAAGGGTTTCTCGTGAGTTCTGACCCGTGCATATGTTAAGAGGTCATGAATGAGCGTCTGCATACGGGTGACCCCAGCCACAGCGTGGGCGACGAACTGGTGGGCCTGGGCATCGAGTTGAGCGCCATAGTACTGCTCCAGGAGTTGGACGCATCCTGCCACGCCACGGAGTGGCTCCTGCAGATCATGGGAGGCGGCATAGGCGAACTGCTCCAGATCCGCGTTTGATCGGGCCAATTCTGCCGACGTGCGTCGTAACGCTTCCTCTGCCCGCTTACGCTCGGTGATGTCACGATAGATTGACGAGCCACCCACAACATGACCAGCGGCATTGCGGACCGGTGAGACGGCCAGGGAGACGTCGATGCGCACCCCGTCTTGGCGCTGGCGCACCACGTCATGGTGCGCGATACTTGCGCCCCGCTTGATCTGTTCCAACATAGGGCGCAGGTCATTGAGAGTGTCTGATGACCTCAGGAGAGCTATCGAGCGTCCGTAGATCTCGGCGAACGTGTAGCCAAATATGGCCTCGGCACCGGCATTCCAGCTCACAATCGCGCCGTCTAAGGTGTAGCTTATGATGGCGTCGTCGGACGACTCAACAATAGCTGCCAAGTGGGCCTGAGCTTCCTCGGCGCGTTGGCGCTCGGCGATTTCGCGCGCCAGGGCCGCGTTGGTCTGAGAGAGTTCGGCGGTCCGCTCGACTACCACTTGCTCAATGATGCTGGCATGGCCGGTAAGGATGAGGAGGAAAGCTCCCAACAGACTGGTGAACAACAGCCCACCCACCAGCACGGTCCATGGTTGCAAACTCTGCCGCGCCGCCAGGTAGGTGAGCGTTGGGACGAAGTGTAGAGCCCAGCGGCGCCCAGCCAGTTCGACGGTGGTGTCCCAGTGCATCCCGATCGAGTGGTCCCCAGACACAGCGGTGAGTCCAGACGCGGTCCCCTCTAGGGTGTTTCCTTGACTGGTGTAGAGCAACCGTTGGCTGGCTGGCACCGTCTCATCCTCGATGCGCAGCACCAGGCCCTCCCGGTTGAGGCCACGCAGGGCGGCCTCAATCATGTCACCAAGCCGGAACACCCCACTGATATACCCGCGGAGATATTGACGGCGTTCCTCGACTGTGGCGTGCGGGAGTCCATGACCGTAGAGCGGTAGAAAGGTGAGCCATCCGAACTGCTGCCCGGTCTCCTGCACCAGCATGACTCGGTCGGTGGCCCCTGGCTCCCCCATATCCCGTGCACGATGTAAGGCTTCCAAGCGGTCAGAATCGGAAGCGACATCGAATCCTAACGCTTGCTCATTCCCTCTGTAGGGCTCGAGATAGTACACTGCTACATATTCCGGGCGCTGTGCCGCCCGCACCATCTGCCCTTGCGCGTTTTGTTCCGTGATCTGAAAGTCAGAATACCCGTCCCGCCGTGCCGCCTCCTCATACGCACCCCGCTGTGCGTCTGGCACGCGGCGGTCAAACGACAGGGCATGCAAACCCGGATGGCGTGTGAACATCCCCTGCACAAACGTATGAAATTCTTGTCGGGTCACCCCAGGGGTACTGGTAAAGAAACTCTCGATGGCATAGAGCACCCCGAGGTAGTCGTTGAGGCGATCCTGTAACGTACGTGCTACGGTTTCGGTTTGCCTCTCGAAGATGAGCCGCAAACGCTCCCGCTCCTGGCCACTCGTATGCACGAAGAAGATCACAGCGAGCGCAAACGCCCCCACCAGTGCCAGAGTAAGCGCGACCCGCCTCCGGCGCCAGGGCTGTCGAGGCGCAGCAACCCAGCTCAGGGTGAGCGGAGTAACAATGAAGACCCCGATGCTGTCTCCCACCCACCATGTCCACCAACTGAGGGGAGTCAGCGCCCACGGGATCTTGCCTCCAAGCCACAGCGTCGTGACACTAATCGTGGCATTGATCAGGCAACTGAGCGGTCCTCCCAGGGCCAGAAAGGCGCCAATCTCGCGCTCCCGAGTGAGAGCACTGGGAAAGCCCACGTAGCGATGCACCATGTACGCACCCACCACGGCTTGCAGCGCGGCGCCCATGCCGATACTCGTCGCCAGCGCCACGGACTGGAGCAGCACCGCCACGGAGGTCGTCTCCAACGCCGTACTAATATTCACCAGAACTGACCCCAACACAATCCCTGGCCACACTCTATAGCCGTATATCAGGGTCGCCGCTAGGGCAATGCCCGAAGGAGGCCAAATCGCCGTGGCGTACCCTGGCGGGATGGCCAATAGCAGTCCGAGTTTGCCTGTAACACCGTAGGCCGCAGCAATCACCAGGACCATAAGGGCAGTGCGGAGATATGGACGCCTGGAGGTCTCAACCTGCATCATGCGCTCTCCCTTCGGTCCGGGATGGTATGGCATAGACCCTCAAGCTTCATCGCCTTGGCAGCGTGACGATGGCAAACCAGAAGTGTGCGATCGCTTGCACAACCTCAGTGAATTGAAGGAAATCGAGCGGCTTGGTGATGTAGCAGTTCGCATGTAAATCATAGGCTTTCGCTACATCCCCGGTATCCTGGGAGGTGGTCAGCACCACCACAGGAATGTCTCTGAGTTCTGGATCTCTTTTGATCTCCGCCAAGACCTCCAGCCCGCCTTTTTTGGGGAGGTTCAAATCGAGCAGGATGAGGTCAGGACGCGGGGCGTAGGCATAGGAACCTTCGCAATGCAGAAATGCTAACGCCTCCTCCCCATCTTCGACGACATGGACGTTGCTCCAGACTTTCGCACTCCGCAACGCTTCCTGCGCCAGCAGCGCATCCGTAGGACTGTCCTCCACCAGAAGGAGCTTCGCAGGTCTGGGGGTATCTTCAGCGTCCATTCCGCCCTTTCTCTCCTTGTTATAGGGCTTGGTGTACATGCTGCTATGACGCACGCCCCCACAACACGAGTCGCTGGCCCCAGCCAGTAATGCCAGCAGGCCATCGACTGTCCGTCTGGCGAGCACGTTGTTGTGAGCATGGATCAACTCCACGTGTGGGCATTGAGCAGGATCAAGAATGCCAAATTGTAACCCATATTCCAGGAAGCAGAAAAGCACAACGATGCGGACTGGGTGCTACGTCGATTCTACTGAGCTACATATCCAGTAGAATGCTGGAAGACACCCACATAGCTGCTTATACATTGCCTCAAAAACACCGTCCCACTCTTCCGGCGGGGCGTTTTATGGAAGAGCTGGCAACGCTCCGCTAGCGTCCGGGACGGACCGTTCTCTGGCCAGAGGGTCAGGGACGTTACAAAAAGCTCTAGAGCTTCATCCCAGTGCTGTTATTAGTGGTATGCCTCTAACCCAGCCGCATAGGCACTGAACCAGGGCGATGCAGTTCTCGTTCTTCTCCTCCTTTCATAAAGGGGGATAGGGGGATTTCGGGACGCCCAGGGCTGGAAAATCCCCTTTCTCGAGAGTAGGATGCTCACGCTGACCACACCGCCATCTATGTATGATGACCGACGTGTAGTGGTATTTCTGTTAGGCTATGGTCGGATCACGTGCGAGAGTTGTATACGTGCGTCAAGATGGATGGACGTACAGTCCATGACCAGACCTGCGAGGAGAAACCCCATGCCACCGCCATCCGAGGGTGAACCGGCTAGCCAGGAGTCGCCACTTGAGCACCAGCCGCCGTTCACTTCCACCATCCGGGTCTCCACCCAGGAGCGTGACGAGACCGTACAGCGCCTGCAAACTGCCTTCGTCGAAGGCCGCCTCAACGACCAGGATTCGATGAACGCGTGCGCGCGGCGCTCGCTACCCGGCCCCGGGAGGAGTTGGAGCGGTTGCTCGCTGATCTCCCCGCTCCGCACACATCTCAGGCTCAGCCGGTGCGGCCCGCGCCAATCAGGCGCGGAGATAGCTTCGTCATGGCAGTGATGGGAGGCTGCTTGCTGGACTTGCGGGCCGCCCAACTGAGCGCGCCTGTCACTACTATTAACGTCGTGGCAATTATGGGTGGCGAGGAGGTCATCGTCCCGCCTGGCGTACGCGTCGAGATGTACGGCCTGCCCCTTATGGGCGGCTGCTCGAACCATGTACCCGATTCTGAGCTGCCGCCCGACGCACCAGAGGTGCACGTACGCGGCGGCGCGATGATGGGCGGCGTCGAGGTCCGGACCAGGAAGCCAAAACGTCAGGCCTGAGGCCCTGTTGACCCAGTAATACTCTATGAGGTGTGTGATGAGACACAAGCCCCAGCACCCAATCATGTCCCTGACCCGCCGCCGCTTACTGCAGGGCACGCTGAGCAGCGCTGCCGGGCTGGTAGCCTGGTATCAGGGCTGGCCGCGACTCAGGACCGCTGCCGCCCAGAAACGCGAGCCGAGTGGACAGATGACCTGGGCGGTCCATATCCAAATTGCCCCTACCTGGTTTGATCCTGCGGAAACACCGGGTATTATCACGCCTTTTATGTTCATGTATGCCATGCACGATGCCCTGCTCAAACCGATGCCCGATAACCCCATGGCTCCCAGTCTGGCCACCAAGTGGCAGGAGAGCCCTGACGGCTTGACATATGATTTTGAGCTGCGGCAGGGTGTGAAGTTTCACAATGGTGATCCCTTTACTGCCGAAGATGTCAAGTTCAGCTTCGAGCGCTATAAAGGCACGAGTGCAGGGGATCTCAAGCAAAAAGTCAAGGCAGTCGAGATCGTCAACCATCATCACGTCCGCTTCCAGTTGCACGAACCCTGGCCCGATTTTCTGACCTTCTACGCCACCCCGGCTGCCGGGGTGGGCTGGATCGTTCCGAAGAACCACACGGAGAAGATCGGCAGCGAGAAATTTAAGGAACAACCCATTGGTTTAGGGCCATATCGCTTTGTAAACTATCAGCCTGGGGTCGAACTGGTTCTGGAAGCGAACACGGACTATTGGCGTAAGGTCCCCCACGTCAAACGGCTGGTGCTGAAAGGCGTCCCTGAGGCGACGACACGTCTGGCCATGCTCAAAAAACAAGAGGCTGATATAGCCTATGCCCTCTTCGGCGCTCTGGGGGAAGAGGTGCGCCGCGATCCGAGCTTGAAGCTGGAGCCAGTGGTCCCTCCAACGACCCAGTGGATTGTGTTCACCTACCAGCAGTACGATCCTAAGTCCCCATGGTATGATAAACGTGTGCGCCTAGCGGCGAATTACGCTATCAACCGACAAGCGGTCAACGAGTCAGAAACGCTCGGGTACTCGCTCCCAACGGGGAGTACTATTCCGCGCAAGTTCGCTGGTGCGCTAGCGCTGGAGCCCTACGCGTACGATCCCAAGAAAGCCAGGCAACTTCTCACTGAGGCCGGCTTCGCCAACGGCTTCGACGCCGGGGACTGTACGGTCGATATCGCCTTCACTGGCCTCGGTGAGGCACTGGTGAACGACCTGACGGCGGTGGGCATTCGTACGACTATGCGACCTATGGAGCGTGCTCCCGATCAGGCGGCGCATCGCGAGAAGACCCACAAGACCCTGGCGCTGCAGGGCAGTGGCGCCTTTGGTAGCGCCGCCACACGTCTGGATGCCTTTGTGACGAGCAAGGGAGCGCAGTCGTGGATTCAAGACCCGGAGATCGACACCTGGTATGCCCAGCAAGCCAAGGAGCGTGACCGCAAGAAACGGGAGGCGTTGCTGCACCAGATCCAGCAGAAGCTGTACGATGAGGTGCGCTTTATCCCGATCTGGGAACTCGGTGCCCTGCATGCCTCAGGACCGCGGGTGGCGGTGTCGGGCGTAGGTTTAATCCCCTTGTTTGCCTTTTCCGGCCCGTATGAAGACGTGCAGTTGAAATCATGAGGCCAAGGAGACAGCAATCTGCCAGGTACCGCAGTATTCCCACGCCGAAGAGGAGACTTGGAATTCTTCGTGGTCACGTGCCTACCTCTCCTGAGCACAGGAATGGACGCTGTCCCATGGCGTGTTGGAATATGAGGGCTATGCCCTCCACATGGGCGGCGGACTGCAGGAATGGAAGGAAAGAGATATGCGGCGATGAGCCGCATGTGCTACAAGGCTATGGTGCGTGGAGGCTGGGCATTCTCACAGGGCTCTAGGAGGAGAGTACGTATGTTCATCAAGTGGGGTATAGTGCTGCTGGGAATCGGTGTGCTCAGCGCCTGCGCTGTCATACCCACCGGACCGAATGTGATGGTGTTGCCGGCGTCTGGGAAGCCTTTTGAGGTTTTCCAGGCGGATGATGCTGTGTGCCGGCAGTATGCGCGGGCTCAGCTCGTCTTAGAACCGGCGGAGGCAGCGAGCCAGAGCGCTGTCACCAGTGGCGCTATAGGGACGATCATAGGCGCGGCGGCTGGGGCACTCATTGGCGCTGGGACTGGGAATCCTGCGGCTGGGGCAGCTATTGGAGCTGGAAGTGGTCTCGTCCTGGGAGGTGCGAGCGGCTTGGGGGCAAGTGGCGCCTCCGCAGCGACTTCGCAGTCCCGGTATGACATGGCGTATGTCCAGTGTATGTATGCCAAAGGGAATCAGGTGCCTGGCGTAGCCACCGCCCCAGTGGCCCGGTCTACCCCACCACCACCGCCCCCAGGGCTCCCCCCGCCACCACCTCCAGGGGTTGTCCCCCCGCCGCGCTGATGGGCTCGCGCGCTGTAGTCAGGACCGCCATAGGGCATGCCCTGGAGCATACCCTACGGCGATTGCTGCGTCGGGGCTACTGGTTGCCAGCCACCAGGGCACTGTTGGACATACGGGTAGTACCCCTGGGGATCCTCGCAATAGTACCAGAAAGAGGAAGCAGCAGGAGGCTGGCTAGGCGTCTGGGGGGCGGGTTGGACCTGGGGGGCAGGTTGCACATAGACCGGCGGGGGCGTGACGACCACCGGGGGTGGGTAGTAGGGATATGGCTCCCAGTAGTACGGCCCCCAGTACGGCCCCAGGGGGACGACGATGCTGGACCGAATGAAGACATGCCCACGGCGCCATGCGTACCCTGGTACCGGGCTCGTCACGAGCAGCGCCACCACGACCCCGAGGATCGCTAGCCATTGCCATCGTGTGGTTCTTGTCTTGTGCTCGTTGTACATAGCATTTCTCTTTTTACCTCTCATGTTCAGGCCCTGTGGTACACACCCTCACTCGTCTATTATCATACACCCGATGACTCTGACCTTGCCACCACAGAGCCCATAGTGATGCCTGTGCGAGGGGGTGGCAGACCAACTATCGCTCTCCCGAGAGAAAAGGCGTCACGTGGGAGAAAAATTCCCGAGTAGCATAGAGCAGTGTGCTCTGTGCGGTAGACAAGCGGTCACAGATCTGCAATGCTTGCATACGAGCAACTCTGAGGAGTGTCAGTGTTGACCTCACCATATGTGTTTTCCACCCTTGCCATACATAGTTGAGTATGACAGTACGATTTGACCCCACCACCCGTACCCTGTGGCTCAGTATCGGTGATCTTGTCGATACGACGGCATTCCCCGGTAGTGTGCCTCTGACGCCGAGGCTGCGCAGTCGCGCCGCTATGGGGCGCGAGACTCACACGGTGCATCAGGCAGCGCAGCAGGCAGCGCTGCCATCTTATCGTGCCGAAGTCACTATTCGTCAGCAATTGCTCGTCGATGATTATACCGTGCATCTCCAGGGGCGTATTGACGGCCTCTACGAAGACGGCGACACATTGATCGTCGAAGAAATTAAAAGTCTTTTAATCCCCTCGGAGCATTTCAACGCGATTACGCTCGGCCACTACACCGCGTATGAGCAGCAGCTTACCCTCTACGTCCACCTACTGCGTCAGCAACACACGGGGCCAGTGCGCGGCCATCTCGTGTTCATCAACCTGGCAGATAATGCTGCCAAAGTTCTGGTGGTCGAACCAGAGGTGGCTGACGGTACTGCCTTTATCGTGCAGCAAGTGCGTCGCATTCTGGTCCGCTATACGGCGCGGGTAGACCGTGCTGTGCGCCGTCGTAGTAGCGTCGAAGCGTTACGGTTTCCCTTCCAGACGCTGCGCCCGTATCAAGAGGCCATGATAGAACAGGTTCGGCTGGCTATGCGCGACCAGAGTTGTGTGCTCCTGTCGGCCCCAACCGGGATCGGCAAAACCGTAGCGGCCCTGTACCCCGCACTCGAACACGCCTTGCGGGACGGCTTGCGCATCTTTTTTGTGACTGCCAAAACCACGCAGCAGACTCTGGCGGTCGAGACCTTGCAACAGCTTGCCCAGCAGGGTGTGCAGTTCACCGCCGTGCACCTGCGGGCGAAAGAAAAGAGCTGTTTGAACGAGATCTACTACTGTCACGAAAACGTCTGTGAGTTCGCCCGCGACTACGCCAGCAAGCTGGAGCGCGCCAATCTCGTCGAGAGGCTCCTGGAACTCCCAGTGCTCAGTCCCACAGTCTGTGCCGAGGTGGGGCAGCACTATCGCGTGTGTCCGTTCGAATTATCATTGGACGTGGCCGTTGAGGCGGACGTCATCGTTGGCGATTACAACTACGTCTTCGATCCTGGTTCCTATCTGCGGCGCTTCTTTCAGGATACGCCATATGACGACTGTGTGCTGATCATCGATGAAGCACATAACCTATACGCCCGCGGACGCGACTACTACTCCCCAGTGCTGCGCCAGCGCCGGGCGCGCCAACTCTTGAGCTATTGTACTGACGAACCCGCCCGCCTGTTCCGCGATTTTGCAGCCTTTTTTATGGAGCTAGACGACCTCTTCACGCATCTCTATGAGGAAGCCGTGACGCGCCCCCAGGTCGGCGAGCAGACCCTTGTGACCCCGCCGTTGGACCTCATCGCTGCGCTACGCGGCCGCCTCGAAACCCTCATGGCCGATTACGTCATCTACCGACGCCGCACGGGTCCTCTCTCCGGTGGTGACCCCTTACAGGACTTTTATTACGCCTGGCAGCGCCTGTGCGATGTGCTAGCCCTCGGTGGCGATGAATTTTCCTATATCTACCAGCACGCGCCAGATGACAGTGTCTTCAAAGTACTCTGCAAAGATGCCTCGCGTTTTCTGCATGAGCGCCTGCAAGGGTTTCACAGC
>AR_comb_assmDRAFT_10000242_pt1 | contig 11149 bp, 11 predicted proteins | sample ArasoioldDNA_FD_10543 | JGI IMG/M metagenome (IMG submission 10543) | reverse complement strand
CCCTCTGCATCCCGCGCTACTTGCCCGGCAATATACAGCAGGCGGCCACCTTCCATACGAGTAGCCATCTTGTAGTTGGCCACTGGTTTTGCTTCCGCAAGTGTAATGGTCGTGTATGGCATGGGGGCTCTCCTTTCAGCGGGCCACTGCCGCGATGACTTCAATTTCCACGAGAAATTCTGGTCGCGCCAGCCCCTGAATTTCGACGAGTGTAGAGGCCGGGTAGTCACCCTGGTAGAAGGCGCGACGCACCGCGGTGCCATGCTGGCGCCAGGACGCGATGTCGAGCACCCAGGTGGTCTCTTTCACGGCACTGGCTGGCGTTGACCCTGCGGCCCGCAGGACGTGTCCGATGTTTTCATACACTTGCTCGGCCTGGCGCTTCCAGTCGCCCACCCTGGCGACTGCACCATCGGGGGTATTGGCCACCTGTCCGGCGAGGTAGAGCAGGCGACCACCATTCACGATGACGCCCTGATAAAAGTCCAGGCCGTGGTCTTCGACGTTGTACTTCTCGAGCAGCGGTTTCCCTGCGGGGCTATCAGGGAGGTCGACGACCAGCTCGATCTCGATGAGCATGGCAGGATCGGCGAGGCGGCGCACCCCCAGCGCCGTAGAAGCCGGTCGAGCCTCGCCGAAAAAGGCAGCGCGCACGGCCCGTCCATGCGCCGCATGGGCCTCCATGTCTGTAATATAGAGGAGCTGTTTCATGACCTGCGAAAAATTGGCTCCGGCGTGTTGCAGAATGGCCTGCAGGCGTTCCATGGTGCGCTGCGTCTGCGCCGCCATGCCGCCCGGCACAATCGTGCCGTCAGGCTGACGTCCCGTCATGCCGGCAGTGAACAAGATCCGGCCAGGGCTCACGCTCACCCCGGGCATGTACCCCCGGCGCTTCTCCACAGGGTTATCGGCGAGAATGTCGCGACGGTCCATAAATGGCCCTCCTTCCTGCGGGGTATGGCGGTCGGTCAAAAAATGGCGGCTCTCCTCCCCTACAGCATTTTGTCTCCAGGATGTCCCATAGCACGTGATTCTGGTATGATAGGGCAATCCTGTCGCATCATGCACAAGTCTGAGGAGACCGTATGCTACCTGACCACATTCGACTCAAGAATATCAACCACATCACGTACAACGTCAAGAACAAGGATGCCGCGCTGCAGTGGTACCAAGATGTCCTGGGGCTGGGGCTGATACCCAAGATGGTCAACAGCGAGCACCTGTACTGGCTGCAGCTACCCAGCGGCGCCATGGTCCACATCATCGAAAATCCCGGCGCGCCTTCTGCCCCTTCCCACCACACGGCGTTTGAGGTGGACGATATTGACGCGGCCCATGCATACATGCAGAGCAAAGGGGTGACCCCCACCGCCATCCAGACCCGGAACGACGGCCAGAAGGCCTTCTATATCAACGACCCCGATGGCAACCGTATCGAGCTGTGCACCAAGTCTGGCTTTGGCGTGCTGGTATAGGCAGAGAAGAGCCGCTGCGCATTCAGCGGGAGTGCTTCCAGGATGCAGTCGGCCCCGTGGCTGACATCGTGTTTGTTGGCTGTAATCTGGCAGAAGCCGCAGCGCCCCTGGCCCCTGCTGGCGGCACCGCGCCGGCAGGTGGTCCTGGGCGGCCGTCGAGTCAAGACCGTCGATGTGCACGCGCACTGTGCGGTGCCAGAAGCCATGGCCTTGATGGGGAGTAGGGCATCGCCCCAGGCGCTGCTCATGATGCAGGAGCCAGTGCACGAGCGTATGCGGAAGATGGACGCCCAGCGTATTGACGTCGAGGCGCTCAGCATCAATCCCTACTGGTATGCAGCGGAGCGCGATCTGGCGCGCCGGCTCCTCGACCCAGTGCTGAAGCATATGATAGCGGCCGTGCACCGCTACGAAGGGACGGTAAACCAGATTATGGGCGACGGCATTATGGCCCTGTTTGGTGCGCCCATCACGCACGAGGACCACGCCATGCGGGCCTGCTACGCCGCCCTCAGCCTGCAGGAGGCCATGCGGCGCTATAGAGCGAGGAGGTGCGGCGCACGCAGGGGATCGAGGTGCAGATCCGAGTCGGGCTGAACTCGGGCGAGGTGGTGCGCGCCATTGCCAGCGACCTGCACAATACATGGACTACACGGCGGTGGGCCAGATCATACATCTGGCGGCGCGTATGGAGCAGCTCGCCCCGCCCGAGAGCATCCGCCTGACGGCGGAGACGCTGCGGCTGGTGGAGGGGTTTGTGCAGGTCACCGCGCTCGGGCCGGTGCCGGTCAAAGGGCTGGGAGCCAGTAGAGATGTTCGAGCTGGTCGGGGCTGGTGCGGCGCGCACGCGCCTGCAGGCTGCCAGCGCCCGGGGCCTGACGCAGTTCGTGGGGCGTGACGCCGAATTGGCAGTGTTGCCCCAGGCCCTAGTTCTGGCCGCAGAACTCGGCATGCGCCCGCTCCAAGCCCACCGCCACCGGGGTCTCGGCACTCTGTATCTCAAGACGGCACAGCGCGAGCCGGCTTGCGCTGCCCTGTCCGCCGCCATCGCCCTGTATCGCGCCATGGACATGACGTTCTGGCTCCCCCAGGCCGAGGAGCGGTAATGGACTAGAATACCATCCAGGCACCTGAGGTCTGCATTTTACAAGCCGGAACTACTATAGCGCCTAGATCTACAAGGAGGGGGTTATATGTCACACAGTCTCCCGCCCATGGATGCTTCCCTCACACGCCGTCGCTTGCTCCAGAGCACTCTGGGGGGCGCGGCTGGCCTGGTCGCCTGGCATCAGGGTTGGCCGCGTCTTCAGAGCGCTGCCGCGCAGAAGAACACCCCGAGCGGCCAGATGACCTGGGCCGTCCACATCACCCTGGCGCCGTCCTGGTTGGATCCGTCAGAGACCCTCGCCCTCGCCACCCCTTATATGCTGCTGTATGCGGTGCACGACGCCCTGCTCAAGCCCATGCCCGATAACCCCATGTCCCCCTCGCTCGCCACGCAGTGGAGCGAGAGCGAGGACGGTCGGACGTATGACTTCGAGTTGCGGCAGGGCGTAAAATTTCACAACGGCGACCCGTTTACCGCCGAAGACGTCCAGTTCAGCTTCGAGCGCTACAAGGGCACTAGCGCCGGGGAATTGAAGCAGAAGGTCAAGACCGTAGAGATGGTCAACGCCCACCACGTGCGCTTCCACCTGCACGAGCCCTGGCCTGATTTCCTGACCTTCTACGGGACCATGGCCACGGGGGTGGGTTGGATTGTACCCAAAAAATATATCGAGAAAATCGGCAGCGATGCCTTCAAGAACCAACCGGTTGGTCTCGGCCCCTATCGCCTGGTGAGCCACCAGCCGGGCATCGAGGTGGTTCTGGAGGCGAACACGGACTACTGGCGCAAGACCCCGCATGTCAAACGCCTGGTGCTGAAGAGCGTTCCTGAAGCGACCACACGCCTGGCCATGCTGAAACAGCGGGAAGCCGATGTAGCTTACGGGCTCTTTGGCCCGCTGGCCCAGGAAGTGCGTCTCGACCCGAACTTGAAGCTGGAGGTCTTGCAAGGCCAGGCGACGCAGTGGGTGAGCTTCGTCGAGCAGTATGATGCCAAGTCCCCCTGGTCGGACACACGGGTACGCCTAGCAGCAAACCATGCAGTCAACTGGGCGGCCATCAATGAGGCCGAGAACCTTGGCCAGGCGACCCTGACCGGGGGCATTATCCCGCGCAAGTTCGCCTATACGCTGCCGTTGGAACCGTATGGCTACGATCCCAAGAAGGCGCAGCAACTGCTCAAAGACGCCGGGTATGCCAACGGCTTTGACGCCGGCGAGTGCAGCACCGACACACCGTATGCGGCTGTGGTCGAAGGCATCGTGAATGACCTCGCCGCCGTGGGTATCCGGGCGAAAGTACGCATCATGGAACGCGCTGCCCTCCAGACGGCGCAAAAAGAAAAGACGATCAAGAACCTGACGCGCCAGGGCAGTGGCGCATTTGGCAATGCCGCCACTCGCATCGAGCCGTTCATGTACAGCAAGGGAGCCCAGTCGTTTCTGCGCGACGCCGACATTGACGCCTGGTATACGCAGCAGGTCAACGAGCGCGACCCGCAGAAGCGCGCGGCTCTCTTGCACAAGATTCAGCAGCAAGCGTACGACGAGGCGCGCTTTATGCCGATCTGGGAGAATGCCTTCTTGTGCGCCTCGGGGCCCCGGGTGGCGGTGTCAGGGCTGCAGAAAGACTCGTTCGCTTACTCCGCGCCATACGAAGATGTGCGGTTAAAGTCCTCGTGAGGAGGGGGCGTGCAGTGCATGAGGCCCTGGGCCAAAGCTCCGCACCCTCTCCCACTGGGAGAGGGAAAAGAAGGTACCAGTCACACTCAACGTGACAATGCATCAGCCCAGGAGGCGTGACATGACGCGACCTGTTGTGTAGTATGCTTAAGGCTCGTGCCGCATCAACAGCTATCCGCTCTGGAGGGATTATGTCCAGTCGCGTCACCCACACCGACCTGCAGGCCGCCCTGCCTGATGTCACCTCCGCTCTGCACCTGCCTGGGCTGCAGCAGCCCGTTGACATATGCCGAGATGCCTGGGGTATTCCCCACATCCGGGCTGAGAATGAACCCGATGCCTTCTTCGCCCAGGGATTCGTGACCGCGCAGGATCGGCTCTGGCATATGGACTATGATCGCCATCGTGCCCTCGGGCGCTGGGCCGAGTGGGCGGGCCCCGCGGCGCGACCCGAAGATCGACTGATGCGCACGTTTCACCTCGCACGGGCAGCCAGCGCAGACTGGCAGGTGTCGAGCCCGGCAGCGCAGGCCATGCTGGAGTCGTACACTGCTGGTGTGAATGCGTTCATCACGACCACGCGCACCCTGCCCATCGAGTACACTATTCTAGACACTACACCGGAGCCCTGGGAAGCCTGGCACTGCCTGGCGGTCTATAAAGTGCGCAATATGCTCATGGGCACCTACGAGATGAAGCTCTGGCGCGCCCGGCTCGCTTTGGGGCTAGGGCCTGAGACAGCCGCGGCCCTATTTCAGGGCGCCTCGCAGGGGACCTTAGTGACCACACCGCCGGGCGAAACGTATCAGGGGCCACCGTTAGACTGCCTGGACGAATTCGCGGCAGTGGCGGCCCAGCTCAATTGGCTCGGCGAGGTCGACGGCGGTAGCAACGCCTGGGTCATTACCGGCGCGCGCACGGCTTCGGGGCTTCCCCTGCTGGCCGGGGATTCGCATCGTGCTCTCGATACGCCAAACGTCTACTATCAGGTCCACATCACCTGTCCCACATTCCGTGTCAGTGGCTACGCGGTGCCCGGTGTGCCCGGGGCACCGCACTTTAGCCATACAGAGTATGTTGCCTGGGGTATGACCCACGGCTATGCGGACTACCAGGATCTGTTTATTGAGCGTTTTCGCACGCAAGACGGGCGCCTGGAGTACGCTTACAAGGATGCCTGGCTGCCAGCGGATGTGTCGCACGAAAAACTCCTTGTGCGTGGCGCCGCACCCACAGAGTTGGAGGTCGTGGCAACACACCATGGGCCGATCATCGCTGGTAAGCCCCACGCTGGTACGGGGCTGGCCTTCAGTCACACCGGCACCAACAGCGGCACGCCGTGGGCTGATAGTGTGTATCAGTTGCTGACCGCCCGCTCTGCGGACGAGCTTGAGGCGGCGATGCGGGAGTGGACCGAACCGGTGAATAATGTGGTGTATACCGATGTGCATGGCACCTACGGCTATCGCTATCGTGGTCGTATACCATTGCGGCCTCTGGCGAATGGCTGGACGCCTGTCCCTGGCTGGACTGGCGAGTACGAGTGGACCGGGCAGATTCCGTTCGAGGCCATGCCACATACAAGGAACCCGCTGGCCGGCTATGCGGTGACCTGTAACCAGAGAGTGACTGCTGAAGACTATCCCTATTATATCAGTACCTACTTTGTTGCCGACTACCGGGCCCGGCGCATTACCACGCGGCTGCAGGCTCTGCCCCCTGGGACCGCTACGGTCGAGGACATGGCGGCTATCCACGCTGATCGAGTGTCGATTCCAGCCCAGGCGTTCTTGCAGATACTGGCCGAGGTGCAGCCCATGGAGCCGCAGGTGGCGGCAGCTCGGGCCCTCCTGCTGGCCTGGGACGGTAGGATGGACCGCACCTCTGTGGCAGCGACGTTATACGGCACGACCAAGACCTATTGGCTCGCGGATGTGCTGCAGCACGCCCTGGGCCGCTTTGCTCAAGACGCACTCGCCTCCTCCGGTATTGGGCGGGGGGCGTCAACCCATGCGGTACAACTCTATGCGCGGGCTGTGATCGCTATGGCCAGCGGCGATACCACCCTGTTACCCCCGGGTCAAACCTGGCCCGGGCTTATCGAGTCAGCCCTGAGCCGGGCGGTTGCCGAACTCCGACAGCGCCTGGGCGATGATATGCACACGTGGACCTGGGGCAAGATGCATCATACGCGGCCACGCCATCCCCTGTCGCGGGTCTTCCCGGAACTGGCACCTCTTCTCGATCCGCCGCAGGTGGCAGCCGACGGTGATGGTGATACGCCGCAACAGGGTGGCTCTTGGGGGCCCGATCGCTTCGTCCTGGTCTCGTTGTCAGTGAACCGTTACATCGATGACCCGGCTGACTGGCGCCGCTCGCGCTGGATCGTGCCCCTCGGGGCCTCTGGTCACCCAAGCAGCCTGCATTATGCTGACCAGGCAACCCTGTGGGCCGATGTCAAGACAATTCCACAATGGTGGGACTGGGACGACATCGTCGCGGCGGCTGAAACACGGCAGCAACTGCTGCCCGGGGCGTAACTTTTCGCGCCCTCTCTCCTGGAGAGGGGTGCGTAAAGAAGCAAATGACCTGGTCGTGTTTCCCCCCTTTACGAAAGGGGGGTTCGGGGGGATTTTCGGGCGCCACACCTAACGAAATCCCCCTACCCCCCTTTGCCGAAGGGGGGATAAAATCTCTAGAGGTCGCTTAAGCATGCATGCGGTGAGGGGATAGGCACATTGCGCCGCTACGTTCTCCAACGCCTGGTGGCTTCGGGGCTCACCTTACTCGGGGTCTCCTGCATTGTCTTTGTGATGGTACGCCTTCTGCCGGGAGACCCGGCCCGGGTGATTGGGGGTCTCTTGGCGAGCGAAGACGAGGTCACCGCGGTGCGCCGCCAGCTGGGGCTGGACCGAGCGCTATATGTGCAATATGGCCACTTCCTGGCGCGTGCCGTGCGTGGCGACCTCGGACTTTCGGCGCGGACGGCAGAGCCAGTGGTACGCGAAATCGTCGCGCGCTTGCCAGCCACATTGAAACTGGCCCTGATCAGTACCCTGCTGGCGACGTGCCTGGGGGTGGTAAGTGGCGTGGTGGCGGCCACGCACCTCTACTCCGGGTTTGATTATCTCGTATCCCTGGCTACACTGTTTGGTGTGTCCATGCCTGTGTACTGGTTGGGCCTGATCCTCATTATAGTCTTTGCGGTGGAACTCAACTGGCTCCCAGCCGCTGGCGCTGACGAGCCTGGCAGTTTTGTGCTGCCGTCCCTGACCCTGGCGAGTTTGCCGGTCGCGCTTGTCGCACGTATGACGCGCTCCACCATGCTCGAAGTGTTGGGGCAGGAGTTCGTGCGTACCGCCCGGGCCAAAGGGCTGCGGGAATATACGGTGGTGTACCATCATGCCTTGCGCAATGCCCTGATCCCCATCATCACCGCGGTCGGGCTGCAGTTTGGCGCCTTGCTCGGTGGGGCAGTCCTGACCGAGACCGTCTTCGGCTGGCCGGGCATGGGGCAATTACTGGTGGAATCGATTTTTGCGCGCGATTATCCGATGGTCCAGGGAATCGTCCTGATGTTCTCGGCGCTCTTTATCCTGACCAATTTCCTGGTTGATCTCTCCTATGTCTTCATCGACCCGCGCATCCACTACAACTGACTCACGTCACGTGCCGGTGGACACCACGCGCTGGCAGCGCTGGCGTGACGGCTGGCGGCGTTTCCGGCGCCATCGCGCGGCGATGATAGGCCTGTGCATGCTGGGCGTTATGCTGGTGCTCGTCTTGACCGCATCGCTGTGGACCGCGCACGACCCGACGCGGCAACAACTGTCGCGGGTCCTGCGGCCCATCTCAGCGCAGTACCCGTTAGGTACAGATCATCTAGGACGTGATATGCTGGCACGTCTCTTGTACGGCGGCCGTTTGTCGTTGCTCATCGGCGGCTTTGCAGTCGGTATTGGTCTCATCGTCGGCGTGCCGCTCGGGGCTCTTTCAGGCTTTCAGGGCGGGCTGACCGATCTGCTCATCCAACGGCTGGCGGACGTGCTCCTCTCTTTTCCAGGATTCCTCCTGGCGTTATCCTTAGTGTCCATGCTCGGCGTTGGCTTGCAAAATGTCATTATTGCGGTCGGGATCAGCGCTATTCCGTCGTTCATTCGCCTGGTACGGGGCTCTGTCCTTTCCATCCGGGAGCACGTCTTTGTCGAAGCGGCCCGAGCTCTCGGGCAGCATCCGGGCATTATCCTCGTGCGTCATGTCCTGCCGAATGCCATGGCGCCCATTATCGTGCAGGCGACGCTCAACCTTGGCTCATCGATTCTGGTGGCAGCAGGCCTCGGCTTTCTCGGTCTGGGCGTTCAGCCACCTACGGCTGAATGGGGTACAATGCTAGGCGAAGGGCGCCAATATATCTTCCGCGCCCCTCTGTTGACGCTGTTTCCAGGCTTAGCCATCTTTCTGGCTGTGCTGGGCTTTAACCTGTTGGGCGACGGATTGCGGGATGCGCTCGATCCGCGCTTACCGCAGCTCTGAGAAACTGGGCAAACGTGAGACACAGCCATGGCCAATTTTAAGACGCACGTCTCCGTGGCAGCGACTCTGAGCGGGGTCCTGGCAACGGGCTTTTTAGCGGCTGGGGTTGCTGCGCCCAAAGATGTGTGGCTCTATTTCGCGATGGGTACCGTCGGTGGTATCCTGCCCGATATTGATGCCGATCACTCCATACCTGGCAGAATGTTTTTTAGCTTTTTCGCGCTTGTGGTGGCGTTTTTAATGCTGTTTAGCCGCGCTGGAGTGTATTCCATAGTCGAACTCTCTCTCCTATGGGCAGTCACTTATGTGGTCATAAGACACGTGATCTTCAAGCTGTTTGCCAGGTTCTCGGTGCACCGAGGGGTATTTCATTCGCTCTTGGCGGCCATCTTTTTTGGGTTCCTGACCACGAGTCTCACGTACCATCTGTTCAGGCTCAGCGCGCTAGGGGCCTGGATGAGTGGGCTTTTTGTGAGTGTGGGCTATGTGATTCACCTGGTGCTTGATGAGATCTACAGTGTCGATCTGACTGGCGCGCGCGTGAAACGCTCCTTCGGGACAGCGCTGAAGCTTATCAGTGCCGATGTGAAAGCCACTACGTGCCTCGTGCTGGCCACTATTCTGCTGTTTTTCACCACCCCCAGTGCAGAACGATTTGTCCATACCGTATTGAATTTTGACACGTACAAGAGCATCAAAGGCCAACTGCTGCCCAAGGCCGGGTGGTTCAAGTGATACAAACCCTGCACCGCTAGGCCTGAGGGAGAGAGACTAGGTCAAAGCGCCACCGCAGGATGAGCCACCCCCGGCAGTACAACCATAGCAGTGATTGGCCGTGACAATACGTCTGGTATGCAGCGAGGCGGCATTGAAGTCGCGAATATGGCGGGGCAAAGCCTCTCCGAGTGGTAGCTCCAACATCTGATTGAAGTCGCAATCATACAGGGTGCCATCCCAGCCTACAGACAAGGTGTAGCGACACATCACACCGGCAGCCGCGGCAGGATTAAACGCATTGGCCAGCCGCGCCATATACCCTTCATAATTGCCACTGGTGATCAGGAAGTCGAGAAAGCGGCTAATCGGCATATTCGTGATCGTATAAAGGCGATTAAAGGTAATGCCGTACTCCCGTGCTAACGCCTGCCGGAAGCGAGCTTCAATGGCTTCCTGTTTGGGCGGCAGGAAGGCTCCCACGGGGTTGTGCACGAGATGGAGCATGAGCCCGCTGCCCTCCACGCCATAGCCCAGGTTATTCAGTAGCTGCAGCGCCCGCATTGATTTGGCAAAGACACCGTCACCCCGCTGGGCATCCGTTTGGGCCGCCCGAAAGTAGGGCAGCGAGGCAATCACCTCGACACGATGCTGCACGAAAAACTTGCCCAGATCGGCCTGCGATGGCAGCAAGAGCACGCTGAGATTGCAGCGATCCATGACATGACGGCCTAAGGCCCGGGCCTGTTCCACGAGCCACCGAAAGTTCGCATTGAGCTCTGGGGCCCCGCCGGTGATATCGACGGTCGGAATATCGCTCTGCGCGAGTGCGCGCATGCACAGTTCAGCCGTCTCGCGCGTCATGTGTTCCCGACGCTCCGGCCCCGCATCGACATGACAGTGCCGACAGGTTTGGTTGCACAGCTTCCCCACGTTGATCTGGAGGACTGTGATGCCGGTGGCATGCAGCGGTGCCAGGCCAGCCTGAGCCATGGTAGTGTCGAATGGCGGACAGGCAGTGGTCACCGTCAGGCGCTGTAGCTGCTCTTGACTTGAGGCGAGAGGATTGTTGCGGGAGACCAACGTCAGTCCCATGAGCCAGTTCCTTCCTTCCACAGACGATGTCACATCGACAATTTTTCGACCACGTTGCGCATTTGGACGCCGTGCACCAGCGCTGCCCCCCCACGAATAGCGCACGCCACGTGCACCGCCTCGGTCATCTCCTCCGCATTGGAGCCCTTTTCGAGGCAGGCCTGGCTGTAGGCGTCAATGCAATACGGGCATTGTACCGCATGGGCTACCCCCAGGGCGATGAGGGCTTTCTCGCGCTCGGTTAAGGCGCCATCAGCAAACACGGCGCCGTAGTATTGCATAAACTTATCCCACAGCTCCCGGTTGCCCTTGCCCATATCGGCAAATTTGGTTAAATCGTGCGGATGATAGTAGGTCTCCATGCGTACTCCTTACTCGTCTCAGGGGCTCGTCTCTTGCAGGCCAGCTATTGTGGGGTTCAGTCCGCCACAAGCAATCGCGGCCTCGACCGCGGCAAAGACGACCAGAAAATAGGCCAGAAGGCAGCCTGCCCACGGGCGCGATCCCAAATTTCCGGTCAATACATGAAATGAGAGGAGTGCC
>AR_comb_assmDRAFT_10142644_pt1 | contig 11152 bp, 10 predicted proteins | sample ArasoioldDNA_FD_10543 | JGI IMG/M metagenome (IMG submission 10543) | reverse complement strand
GACGTGTTGCCGCGCCAGCCGTTGACCTGCGCCCAGCCGGTGATGCCGGCCTTCACTTTGTGGCGCAACATGTACTGCGGGATGCGGTGCTTGAACTGTTCGACGAAGAACGGCCGCTCCGGCCGCGGACCAACGATCGACATGTCGCCCTTCAGCACGTTCCAGAACTGGGGCCATTCGTCGAGGTCGTGACGCCGCAGGAACGCGCCGACCCTGGTCGCGCGGTTGTCGTTCTCGTCGGCCCAGATCGGGCCCGTCTCGCTCTCCGCATCGGTCGGCATGGTCCGGAACTTGTAAACGGTGAACTGTTTGCCGTCGAGGCCCATGCGCTCCTGCGCGTAGAAGATCGGCCCAGGAGAGCTCTTCTTGATCATCCAGCTGATGAGCAGCCCGGGCAGCGCCATGACGCCGAGCGCGGCCGCGGAGATCACGACGTCGAGCGCGCGCTTGATCACGGCGCTCACGCCCTGCAGCGGCACGTCGTTGAGGTTGATCACCGGCACGCCGTCGAGATCTTCGAGTCGCGCGCGCAGCGCAATGAACTGCAGCAGGTCCGGCACGACCTTCACGTCGACGCCCTCGCGGCTCGTCGACTCGACGAGGTCGAGCAGCTTCATGTGCTCCTCGAGCGGCAGCGCGACGTAGAGGTCGTCGATCTTCTCGTTGGCGACGATGTCGGCGGCGTCGCCCAGCGAGCCGAGCAAGGGCAGTCCGCGATAACCGAGATGATCGCCGCCCGCCTTGTCGTCGACAAAGCCCACGATCTGGTAGCCGAGCTCGCGATGCTCGAGGATGCGGTCCGCGACGACGCGGCCGAGATCGCCGGCGCCCGCGATGAGGATCTTGCGCAGGCCGATGCCGGCCAGCCATCGCCGCTCCAGCGCTTCCCGAATGAACTTGCGCGACAGGTAGCCAAACGCGACGTTGGCAACCAGGAAGATGCCCCAGACGATCCGTGACACCTCGAACGCGCCGACCTCGCGTTGCGCGTCGCTGGCGTAATACGCCTGGTAGAACAGCGTCGCGACGATGCCGAGGACGACGGCGAAGATGCTGCCGACCAGGACGTTGAAGAAGTCGTCGATGCGCGAGCGCCCGCGGCGCAGCCGGTACAAGCCCTGGAAATGGAACCCCAGCGGAACGATCAGCGCGATGAAGGGCAGGACGTTGATGTACTGCTCGACCGGCGGGTGGCCGCGCGTGATCGCGATGAGTCCCGTTTCGAAACGCAGCAGGTACGCAAGGAAGAACGCCACCATGCCGAGGCCGGCATCGGCGGCGACGTGAAAAGCGACAAGCAGGCGATTGTGGCGCCTTACCATCGCGCTCCCGCCGGGGCCCGCAGCGTGTCGTCGACGATGTGCTGGATTTCGTCCACGAACCGCGATCGTGAAAAGCGTTCCGCGTGGCGCCGGATCTTCGCACGGTCCCACGTCGTCGCGGCCGTGCGCGTCAATGCGGCTGCGAGCGATTCGACGGTCGTCTCGCCGAACAGCACCCCCGTCTCGCCGTCAATCACCGTGTCCAGGGCGCCGCCGCGTTCCAGCGCGACGACTGGACGGCCGCAGGCTTGTGCCTCGACGGGCACGATGCCGAAATCTTCCTCGCCGGGCAGAATGGCAGCGATGCTGGTTCGATAGAGATCGCGGATTTCTTCATCCGTGCGCCAGCCGATAAGCTCGATGCCGTCGCCGGCCAGGCGCTCGAGATTGGCGCGCTCAGGCCCGTTGCCGACGACCGTCAGTCCGAAACCGGCACGGCGTGCGGCCATCATCGCCAGGTCCACGCGTTTGTACGGTACGAGCGCGGACACCACCAGAAACTTGGGTTGTGGCTGGACCGGCGCGGCCGGCTCGGGAGAGTAGAACTCAGTGTCGACCGGAGGATACACAAGGGTCGACTGACGATTATAGTAGAGCGCGATCCTCCGCGCAACATATTGAGAGATAGCGAGATAGCGGTGTACTCGTCCTTCCGTCGCGCGGTCCCACCGGGCCAGCCCCGCGAGCATCGGCCGTAAGAGCATGTTGCCAAGTTTTCCGACGCGATCCACTCCGAAATACGCGTCGAATTGATCCCAGGCGTAGCGCATCGGCGTGAGGCAGTAACAGAGGTGGCGCGCGCGCCCGGTCACGACGACCGACTTGGCGGCGCAGTGGCTGGTACTGATGACGAGGTCGTAGGCATCGAGGTCGAATTGCTCGACGGCGATGGGGAAAAGCGGAAGGTATTGGCGATAGAGCCGCCCCGCGAAGGGCAGGAACTGGATCGCCGATCGCTTGACGATACGCCGTTCGATGAGCGGCGACGTCGTGCCGGGCAGATAGACAAGGGTAAACAGGTCCGCGTCAGGGAAAATCTCGCAGAAGACTTCGAGGGCCTTTTCGCCCCCGCGCATCCCGGTGAGCCAATCGTGAATGAGGGCGACGCGCAACACCCGATCTTACCCCGCGCCTGCTACCATTCGCTGGCGTGGGCGGCTTCTACGAGCGGCGGGTATTCCCGTGGCTGAACGACAAGCTGTCGGGGGCGCCGGAGGTGACGGAATTGCGCGGCGAAGTGCTCCGTCCGGCCAGTGGCATGGTGATCGAGATCGGTTTTGGCAGCGGCGCCAACCTCCCTCATTACCCGGCCGCCGTGGAATCGATTGTGGCGATCGATCCCAACACGGGCATGCACGATCGCGCGGCTTCGCGCGTGCGGGATTCTCGCATCCCGGTGACGCTGCTGGTCGGCCGCGCCGAAACGCTGCCGGTGCCCGATGCCACGCTCGACACGGCGGTCAGCACGCTGACACTGTGCAGCGTCGCCGATCCGCCGCGCGTGTTATCCGAGTTGTCGCGCGTGCTGAAGGAGCGCGGGCGGCTGATTCTGATGGAACACGGCCGGGCCGACGATCCGGGCATCTCCAGATGGCAGGATCGATTGAACGGCATCCAAAAGGTGATGGCGTGCGGCTGCCAGCTGAATCGCCCGATTCAGGACCTGGTGGAGGCCGCGGGCTTTCGATTCGAATCGGTCAGGAAGTTCTACTTGCCGAAAGCGCCGCGGACGCACGGCTGGTTCACCGTCGGCGTGGCGTCGAAGGCACACCAGAGTTGAGGTGAGTATGCGAAGCGCCCTGTTCATCTCGTTGACGCTTTTCGCCTGCGCGATTCCCGCGAACGCGGATCAACCGAGAGCGACTTCCCGGTCGACCGCGCAGTTCGGCGCGCTTCGCCCGCGGCAGAACGACCCGTACGCAAAACTGTTCGCGTCGCGCGAGGCCCTGAAGCAAACGCTGCAACAAGTCGCGCAAGCAGCGCCGACGAAAAAGACCGTGTGCGGCATGACGATCATCGAGGCCGACCCATTCTTCGACCAGAAGATGAAGGTCGCTCCGCCGAAGGACCCAAACGTGCGGTACACGATCCGCGCCGTCGAGCCTCCCATCTGTAAGTAACGCAGGATTGCTGCGCCCGCGAAGGCGGTGAGCAGGTGAGCAACGCTCACAGTTTCTGCGTACCCCCCTGTCTCCTTACGAGACGCGAAAGGTGAAGGGGCCGGGGATCTTATCGACTTAACCAGCGGTCTTAATTCTTCTTAGGTCGTCCGACCGGCCTCATGGTCAATCCAAGGAGGGGCGCAATAGCGTGCGCCCAGCCAGCCTCGCCAATTGGTTGATCGCGCTGAATGCACCGGCGGAGATCTCGCAGCTCCGATTCAGTCTGCGGAGTATTGACAAGTTCGATCCAGTTCTCAGGTTGCGGAATCGGCCACGAGGTCAGGGGGATTGGATGGCGATTATTGCACTCCGCGTAGAGGCTCCCCCAAGCCCAGTCCTCCGCCGCCCGAACCAAGTGTTTGCGAAGCGCGTTTCGTTCGATGTACCGACATACACGGACCAGCGACGTGCTGGTCTGAACGGGGACCGCCTTGAACCTGCCCTGGTAAACGTATCCGCGTCCCCTCGACTCATGCGCGCCGGCCCATTTGTTGGCATGTTTTCCTTCCATCCAATGCATGAATTTCGAAAGATCTGCGATCCGATCGCACGTCATGCCAAAGTGCCAGTGGTTGGAGAGAACTTGATACGCAATGATCCGCACGCGATGGTGAAACCGCTCGAGGCCTTCTGAAACGATTTCTGCGAACGCTTCGAAATCGCGACTCGTCCGGAATAGCTGCGTCCCGCGCACGGCGCGGTTCATTGTGTGAAAGGCGATGCCTCTGAGTTCGTGTCGAGGTCGTCTCGGCATGCGAATCCTCCTGTCGATTTGCTGCAGGAGACGCAAAGCCGATGCCGGAAAGGATCCCCGGCCCCTTTTCTTAGCGAGCCACTTCCATGTAGATGCCGTGGATTTTGCGGACGCTCTGCGCCCACGAGAAGGAGCGCGCGCGTTCCGTGCCGCGCGCGATGAGATCGGCGCGCAGCGCTTCGTCGGTGACGACTCTGACGATGCCGTCTGCGATCGACTCCACGTCGTACGGATCGACGAGCAACGCCGCGCCGCCGGCCACTTCCGGCAGCGACGAGACATTCGACGTGACAACCGGCGCGCCGCACGCCATGGCCTCGAGCGGCGGCAGCCCGAAGCCTTCATAGAGCGACGGGAACACGAACACGCGCGCGAGACGGTAAAGCGCCGCCAGCGTCTCCATCGGCTGAAAGCCCAGGAAGCGAACGTGCTTGTCGAGCTTGTGTTTGTGCACCGACTGCCTGAGCGCCGGATACTTCGAGATCTCGTCGCCGATGATGATCAGTTTCAGGTTGTCCGGACCCTGCGTCCGCGCCCGCCCGAACGCGGCGATCAACCGTTCGATGTTCTTGTGCGGCTTGATGTTGCCGACATACAGCACGAACGGGTGATCGAGCTGGTAACGCTGGCGCACGAGGTCCATGCGCTCGGCACTGGCCGGCGACATGAACCGCTCGTCGATCGCGTTGTGGACCACGACGACCTTCTCGGGCCGCACGTTGAAGAACCGCAGGATGTCGCGCTTCGAGGCCTCTGAGACGGTGAGGATCCGGTTCGCCTTGTGTGCCGCGGTCCACATTGACCCCCTCGCGTAGACGTAGGCGAGCCGGCCAGGCAGGTACTGCGGAAACATCAGATGGATGCAGTCGTGAATCGTCACAACCGAGCGGCACCTGATGAGCGGCGGCAGCACGTAATGCGGCTCGTGCACGAGACGCACGCCTTCCCTGGCGAGCGCCAGCGGTATCTTGAACTGCTCGGCGACCGAATAGGTCGGCGCCGTCTCCGGCACCATCCTGAAGTTCTGGCCGAGCACATCGCCCGAGTCGACATCATCGGGCCGGCACAACACCACGTATTCGGTGTCGCGATCGAGCCGCGACAGCTCCATCAGGATGTTGCGGAGGTAGGTGCCGATGCCGAAATCGCGGAGCTTGCGGGCGTCGATGGCTATTCGCATCCGAATCAGCCCTTGCCCGTGATTTTCAGGTAGACGCGCAATAGCGGAGTCCACATCGGCAGGTGCTTCTCGTAGTACGCGACGTGGCTTTGTTGCCGCAGCCGCTCCATTTCGGGATTGTGTGCCGCCGACTTGCCGCGATAGTGCAGGACCTCGGAGGCGGCAACGTAGATCACCCGGCGGCCGCGTTTCTTCATGGCAAGGCAGAGATCCACGTCCTCGTTGTACATGAAATAGCGCTCGTCGAGCAGGCCGACCGCATCGAGATCGGGGCGCCTGATCGCCATGCAGGCGCCGCTGACCCATGCCACGTCTCGCGCGCTGCGGCTCAACTTGTCCATCCTCCGGACCAGCAGCCGGATCTTGCGGAGATACAGCCGTGAAAAGATCATCGTCCTCAGCTCATTCCAGGGATTGATCGGCACGCCCCACGAGAGCTCAGGAAACCCGCTTTCGCTCAGCAGCCGCGCGCCGGCAATCGCCGCGTCGGGATTCGACGCCAGTCCTCGCACCAGCGTCTGGACCGCCCCGGGCGGCGCCACCGTATCGGGATTCATCAACAGCACATAGTCGCCCGACGTGGCGCGGATGCCGATGTTGTTGGCCTTGGCAAATCCAAGATTGCCCCGGGAATCGATCACCTGGACTGACGGCCAGTTCTTGCGCACGTGTTCGGCGGTGCCGTCCCGCGACGCGTTGTCGACGACGGTAATGGTGGTCGGGAACGGGCTGGTATGGCCGACGAGCGAATGCAGGCACGCATCGATTTCCTGCATCGAGTTGTAGGTGACGATGATGATCGCGAGACTGTCCCTATCGGCCACCCGCAGCCTCCTCGAGGACCGACAGGGTCGCGGCCGCTGCGAGGTTCCAGTCGTAGCGGGCCAGGGCGGCGGCTTGATGGCGCAGGAGGTCCTCGCGCGCCGCATCGTTCGTCAACAGGTCGGCGAGGGCGGCCGCAATCTGATCGTTGGATGCGGAAGGCGCGACGTAGCGAGCGGCGGCGCCGCACGTCTCGCGCGCGACCGGGGTGTCCAGGACGAGCGGCGGCACGCCGGCGGCCAGCGCTTCGAGCGGCGTCAGTCCGAATCCTTCGTACTCGGAGAGGAACGCGAAGACCGATGCGCGCCGGTACAGGGACCCAAGTGTGGTGTCATCGACGTACGAACGGATGTTGATGCGATCCGGGTGCTTGGACCCACGCCGAATCGAGTCGAAATCGATTGCCGGCTGCGTCCGATTCTCACCAACGATTTCGAGGTGAGCATCGGTCACGCGATCGGCGACGAGATCGAAAGCCTGGATCAAGCGATCAACTCGCCGCCGCTGGAACAATGAACCAACGAACAGAACGAGCGGCGAACGATCGTTAGAACCGTCGTTAGAACGTACGTTAGAACGTACGTTAGAACGTACGTTAGAACGGTCGTTAGAACGGTCGTTGGGTTGATCGATTCCGAGCGGTATCACTCTGACGTTCTTGATCCCGATGTGTCGGTTGATTTCCGCTTTCGAGAACTCACTGTCGGTGATGACCCTCTTCGCTCGCCGCGCCGACCACGCGGTCAGGAGCCGCCGGCGCGCGCCTTCACGGAATGAAAACCATTCCGGATGCGCGAAGAACGACAGGTCGTGAATCGTGAGGACCAGGGGAGCCGCCACGGTCAAGGGAGCAGTGTATCCCGGCGCGAAAAACACATCGGGCTTCACGGCCCGAACGGCGCGCGGCAACGTCACCTGCTCCCAGAGCGTACCGCCGCCACCAGCGTTGACTTCGACGGTCGTAGTCCATCGCGCCGAACCCTCGATCGCGTGCGGCGCGATCAGCGTCCAGGTGTGCCGGCGCACCGCGTCGCTCCTCGACCAGGCATCGAGTAAGCCGGTGAGATAGCGCCCGACGCCGGTCGGCCGCCCGCAGAGCTCGCGCGCGTCAATGGCGACGCGCATGGACCTCGATCGCGGATTGATAGGCGTCGCGCGCGGCGCTCGCGCACGACGCCCAGCTGTATTTCGCGGCCTGCGCCACGCCGCGCTCGATCGCCTCGCGCGCGTCACCCGAGACGAGCGACGCCATCGCTCGCGCAAACCCTTCCGCATCGTCGGGATCGATCGGCTCGGCGGCAGGGCCGGAGACCTCCGGTAGCGAGCCCCGGTTCGACACGACGACAGGCACGCCGCACGCCATCGCTTCCAGCACGGGCAGGCCGAAACCTTCCTCGTACGAGGGCAGCACGAGCATCAGCGCGTCCGCGTAGAGATCGATCTTGCGCGCGCTGTCGACGTATCCCGTGATCGTCACGCAGCCCTTGAGCGGCGGTTGTTCGGTCCGCTCTTCCCAGCGAGCCGACGCCGGTGTGCGGTGGCCAGCGAGCACGAGTGGCGGCGCGTCGGCATTCTGCGTGCGCAGCCGCGCGTAGGCTTCGAGCAAGGTGCCGACATTCTTCCGCAGGCTGAGCGTGCCCATGAACAGGATGTGCTTCCCGCGGATGCCCCGCGAGCGGCGCCGGCGACAGACCTCGTCTGCCCACTCTGGACGACCGGGCGGGCACACATGGACGCGCGAGGCATCGAGCTGCAATTCTCGAGTGACTTCTTCCGCGGCGTAGTTCGACGACACGATGACGCCATGCGCGCGCACTGCGTGCGATCGCGCAAGGGCGGGGTAGTCGCGGCGAATCTCGGCACTCATCTGATCGGGGTGACGGAGAAAGTCGAGATCGTGGATCGTCACGACCTGGGCCGCGCTTGTCGTCGGAATCAACAACGGGCTCTGGCTGTGAACCACATCATGCGTTCCGGCAAACCACTCGACGGGCGGCCATTCAAGCCGATTCCATCCCCAGAGCAACGCCTTTACGGGGATTCGGGAGTCGACGACGCGGACCGTCGGCATCTCGGATGCGAGGGACGCAGCCGGCCGGTCCTTCCAGGAGCTGGTGAAGATGGCGACCTGGTCGTTCTGCTCTTGGGCTAAGGCCCTGACCAACTCGTGAACGAATTCGCCGACGCCAGTCCGCTCTCGCAGGGCCGGACGGTAATCGACGAGTATCCGCACGCCGAAAAGAGTACCATAAACACGGCAAGTCCTTGTGGTTCAATGTGTTGACTGCCTTGAACCCGGATGATACGCTTCATGTTTTTGGGGGCTGAATGAAGATCGCGGTCGTGGGTACGGGCTATGTCGGACTGGTGGCAGGTGCAGGTTTCGCCGAGTCTGGTAATGACGTTACGTGTGTCGACAAGGACACGGCGAAGGTCTCGATGCTGCGCCGCGGCAAGATACCGATTTACGAGCCGGGTCTTGAAGAGCTGGTCAAGCGCAACAAGTCGGAAGGCCGGCTGGTCTTTACAACCGAGCTGCCCAAGGCGGTTCGCGCCGCCGAAATCGTGTTCATTGCGGTCGGGACCCCACAGGGCGAGGACGGCTCGGCCGATTTGCGGCACGTCATGAATGTGGCCCGCGAGATCGCCCGGGCCATGAACGGCTACAAGGTCATTGTCAACAAGAGCACCGTGCCGGTCGGCACGGCCGAGAAAGTCCGCGAGATCATCCGCCGCGAGACCACGCATCCGTTCAGCGTCGTCAGCAACCCGGAGTTCCTCAAGCAGGGTGCGGCGGTCGACGATTTCATGAAGCCCGATCGGGTCGTCATTGGCGCCGAGGACCCCCGCGCCGCCGAGCTCATGGTCAAGCTGCACCAGCCGTTTACGCGCACCGGCGCGCCGATCATGGTGATGGATTGCCCCAGCGCGGAGCTTTCGAAGTACGCCTCGAACGCGATCCTGGCGACGAAGATTTCGTTCATGAACGAGATTGCGAACGTGTGCGATCTGTTCGGCGCTGACGTGGACCGCGTGCGCCAGGCCGTCGGCTCCGATCGCCGCATCGGCAACTCGTTTCTATTCCCGGGCGTCGGCTTCGGCGGCAGCTGCTTCCCGAAGGACGTCAAGGCGCTGACGCGCTTTTCGGCGGACAGGAAATACGACTTCAAGATTCTCAAGGCGGTCGATCAGGTCAACGAGTTTCAGAAGCGCGTCCTCGTGAAGAAGATCGAGGCGCACTTCGGCAATTCGATGAAGGGGAAGACGTTTGCGATCTGGGGGCTGGCGTTCAAGCCGAAGACCGACGACATGCGCGAGGCGCCGGCGATCCCGATCATCGAAACGCTGCTGGCCAAGGGCGCGAAGGTCCAGGCCTACGATCCCGAGGCGATGAAGGTGGCCAAGGGCATCTTCGGCAACAAGATCACCTATGCCGCCAAGAACTACGATGCCTTGAAGGGCGCTGACGCGCTGGTGATTGTCACCGAGTGGCAGGAGTTCCGCGAACCGGACTTTGCGCGGATCAAGAAGCTGCTGCGCGCGCCGGTCATCTTCGACGGCCGCAACATTTACCAGCGGGAGCAAATGAAGACCCTGGGCTTCACGTATTTCTCGATCGGACGCTAAGCATGGCGCGAGTCGTCGTTACGGGGGGTGCGGGTTACATCGGCAGTCACGCGGTGCGCACCCTGGTCGAGGCGGGCCACGCCGTCGCCGTGCTCGACGATCTGTCGGCCGGCCATGCCGCGTCGCTTCCGGCGGGCGTCCCGCTGGTCAAGGCTGCGATCCAGGATCGTGATGCGGTGCAGAAGCTTCTCGTCGATCACCGCGCCGACGCGGTGATGCATTTTGCCGCGTGGCTCAAAGTGGGCGAGTCGGTCGAAAAGCCCCTCGAGTATTACCAGAACAACGTCGTGGGCACCCTCGCCGTCCTGGCGGCGATGCGCGACGCCGGCGTGAAGCGCTTCATTTTCTCGTCGACGTGCGCCGTCTACGGCGAACCCGCATCGGTCCCGATCGTCGAGACGCTGGACACGAAGCCGATTAACGCCTACGGCGAATCGAAGCTCGCCATCGAGCGCGTGCTGCCGCATCTCGAGCGTGCCCACGGCCTCAAGTGGATCGCGCTGCGGTATTTCAACGCCGCCGGCGCGTGGCCGGACGGATCGATCGGCGAAGACCACGCCGACGAGATTCACCTCATCCCGCTGGCCATTCGCGCCACGGACGGCGGCACGCCGCTGAAGGTGTTCGGCGAGGACTATCCGACGCCGGACGGCACGTGCCTGCGCGATTACATCCACGTCTGCGACCTCGCCTCCGCCCACCTCTGCGCCCTCGAGGCGATCGAGCGGGGCGCGCCTTCGGGCGCCTTCAATATCGGCACCGGCACACCGCAATCGGTCCGATCGGTGATCGACACCGTCAGCCGGGTGGTCGGGCGGCCGGTGGCCTGGCAATCTGGCCCGCGCCGGCCCGGAGATCCTGCGGTACTCTATGCAGCCAGTGACCGCGCGCAACGCGAGCTGGGGTGGCGTCCGCAATATCCCGGGCTGGAGGTCATCGTCCGGCACGCGTGGCAGTGGCACTCGACGCATCCACGGGGGTACTAGGGTGAGTCATACCAATCGCTGATGGACGCTTTCCTGAGGCTGCTCCGCTACGCGACCCCTCACCGCGCCGTCATTGCCGGTGCGGCGCTGGCCATGGTCGTCTACGGGGCCGCCAACGCGGCGCTGGCGTATCTCATCAAGCCGATCATCGATGACGTGCTGATCGCCCAGGGCGATCTCGGTGTCATCGCGGTTTCGATCCTCGCGGTCTATTTGATCAAGGGACTCGGCGCCTATTTTTCCAGCTACCTGATGGAAGGGCTCGGCCATCGCGTCGTCATGGTCGTGCGTAACCAGCT
>AR_comb_assmDRAFT_10512274_pt1 | contig 11154 bp, 10 predicted proteins | sample ArasoioldDNA_FD_10543 | JGI IMG/M metagenome (IMG submission 10543) | reverse complement strand
TGAGAAAGATCTTGATGGTTCATTGAGAAGATTATTTGCTATTCGATTTCGACTTGGAATGTTTGATCCAGTCGGCATGGTGAAATATGCGCAGATTCCCATCACTGCGTTGGAAAGCCAGCCGCATAAAGAACATGCATTGAAAATGGCGAGAGAATCTATCGTATTGCTCCGAAATCAAAATCACCTGTTACCTCTCAGAAAAAACATAAGAAAAATTGCAGTCTTGGGACCGAATGCAGACAACGCAAGTACTCAACTGGGAAATTATAATGGTCAGCCCTCAGTTGTTACGACGGTGTTGCAAGGAATTAAAAACAAATTGGGAAGCGCCGCAGAAGTTTTTTACTCGAGGGCAACCGACTTCGTGGATACTACTCAACCTGGCTTCGCCAAATTGATCGACAGCGTGAAAGATGCAGACATCTTGATTTACGTTGGTGGAATTTCTCCACGGCTCGAAGGAGAAGAGATGCGAGTGAATCAACCTGGCTTCAACGGTGGAGACCGAACAACGATTCAATTACCTACAGTTCAAACTGATTTTTTGAAAGCGCTGAGTGCGACTGGCAAACAGGTGATTTTTGTAATGATGACCGGAAGTGCGCTCGCCATTCCCTGGGAAGCTGACAACATACCTGCGATTATCAACGCCTGGTATGGCGGGCAGGCGGCCGGGACCGCGGTCGCTGATGTTTTATTTGGTGACTACAATCCATCTGGAAGGTTACCAGTGACATTTTACAGATCGGATCGCGATCTTCCGTCGTTTGAGGATTATTCGATGGCTAACAGAACCTATCGTTATTTCAAGGGCGAACCATTGTATCCATTTGGCTTTGGGTTAAGCTATAGTAGTTTCAAGTATAGCAGTCTTACGCTGTCAAAACAATCGGTGAAAAAAAATGAATCGCTGCATGCGGAGGTGACAGTGACAAACATGGGAACGTACACTGGAGATGAAGTTGTGCAATTGTACATCGCGCATGAGGGGATTAATTACGCTCCTTTTTCGGCGTTGAAAAATTTCAAGAGAGTAACACTTCGGCCAGGAGCTTCGCAAAAGGTTAGTTTCGATATTAGCCCTGAAATGCTCAAGCTGGTAGATGCCAAGGGCGCGACGGTATTTCAACCTGGGAATGTTCGCTTAATTATTGGCGGTTCGGCGCCGGGCGCAAGAAGCGCACAACTTGGCGCAGCAAGACCGGCCGAAATAATCGTGACGCTGAAATAACAATGAAAATTTAGAGAGAAAGTCTTTTGCGCGGTTAAAATCTGCGGCGATTCCGATCGTTTCCAAATTTATTGTAACCACCACCACCACCACCTCGGCTGCCACCGCGGTAACCACCGCCTCCGCCGCTCCCGCCACCTGGGCGATCTTCAGCAGCTTTGACGATCAAAGGTTTTTTGCCCAACGAAATATTATTAAGACTTTCGATTGCATCCTTGGCTTCCTCGTCAACAGGCATTTCTACAAATCCGAATCCCCGGCTTTTGCCCGTTTGTCTGTCCATAGCAACCTTAGCCGAAGTGACCTTGCCAAATTTCTCGAAGATCTCCTCGAGCTCGGCATCATCCAGATCGTAAGGGAGGCCTGCAACAAAAATGTTCATTGGACTTTTTTTGTAAAAATACAGAAGTTATACTGGTTATGGCTCTAATAATTTCTACTTATTCGGATAGCGAAGCTCTTGTTGGATCGTTACGCCTGTTCTTCTTTTTCAACAGTAATCGTACACTCGCCGACTAAGGCAGCTAACGCGCCGACGGCAGCCAGCACTGGTGCAAAAACGGCACCGACCACGCCCACCGTCAATGGGAAAGTCATCAGCTCTTTTCCATGTTTATCCTTGATTGTAATTTTCCGCACATTGCCCTCTGCAATAAGCTCTTTAATTTTCTTGAGCAATTGCTCTCCATTTAAGGAAAATGTCTCCTTGGTTGTTTTGGTCATATGTCTACTTTTTTGAAGCAGTAAAGTTCGTGCATTAATTATAAAATGAGATGAGAGTTTCCGAGGAGCTGCGGTTGCAAATTTCAGTTCATCCTTTTTCATTTGCTTTCAATTTGCGTAAATCATTATCTTTATCATCCTCAAAAAATAATTTAAAACGAAACTATTATTACCATGAAAAAAGCGATCAAGAGATGTCTTGCCTTGTCAATGGCTGCATTATTCGTGTCTTCCGCAATTTGGGCGCAGGACAAATCCAATCGTCCAAGTCCAGCGGCAACGGCAACTGGTAAGGCTGGGGGGGCAACAATAACCATTAATTATAGTAGCCCTGGAGTTAAGGGAAGGCAGATATGGGGCTCACTAGTTCCCTACGACCAAGTTTGGAGAGCGGGTGCTAACGAAGCAACAATTTTTGAAACTGACAAGGACATTAAGGTGGAAGGAAAAGCCTTGAAAGCTGGAAAATATAGTTTGTACGCAGTCCCGGGTCAAAAGGAATGGACATTCATTTTCAATTCGCAAACGGGTCAGTGGGGTGTGAAGATGGATGGATCAACGACAGAGGATCCTGCAAAAGATGCGTTGCGCGTTACGGTGAAACCCAAGAAATCGAAGAGCTTTAATGAGAGACTCGCTTATGTCGTCGACAAAGAGGGTTTTGCATTGGTTTGGGAAAACCTTGAGGTCCCCGTATCAATAAAATGATCAATTGACTTGAAATGTAAAGGCCTTTGCAGAAATGTGGAGGCTTTTTTATTGGTGGTATAGACAACGGAGCCTTGTCTCTCCGAGTACGTTTTTATCCACAACAGGAGGATAAGTTTTTTAAAAACACGGAAAATTCGATTAGTTTTGTACGACCTCCTTATCCCGATGTTCTTGGGATTTCCGCTGGTCAAAAGTTGGGTTACATTTCATATTTATTTTTAGCTGACGGGTAGATTGATGTATCAAAGTAACTCTTGTAAGGATTGTTCAAAAGAGTCCTCGAGCTACTTTTAAGCGATGCAACGGTTCGTGGACAGCAATGTGTTGCTCGCCAGGCAGTTATTTTTTTTTAAGGGAAACCGTTTAAAATGTCATATATGGTCAAGTATATTTTTGTCACAGGCGGTGTTACCTCCTCGTTAGGTAAAGGAATTATTGCGGCGTCCTTAGCAAAGTTGCTGCAGGCGCGGGGGCTGAGAGTGACCATTCAAAAATTTGACCCTTATATCAACGTGGATCCAGGTACGTTAAATCCGTATGAACATGGAGAATGTTATGTGACAGAAGATGGTGCCGAAACCGATTTGGATCTTGGCCATTATGAGCGTTTCCTGAATATTCACACCTCCCAAGCGAACAACGTAACTACCGGCCGGATTTATCAAACAGTCATCACAAAGGAAAGAGAAGGAGCTTACTTGGGAAAAACGGTACAAGTGATCCCACACATTACAGATGAAATCAAGCGCAGGATGACTGAACTAGGTAAGACCGGCAATTATGATATCGTGATAACAGAAATTGGCGGAACGGTCGGTGATATTGAGAGCCTTCCTTACATCGAAGCTGTCCGCCAATTGCAATGGGAATTGCCCGAGGAAGATCTGCTGGTTGTGCACCTTACTTTAATACCCTACTTAAAGGCAGCTAAGGAACTCAAAACAAAACCTACGCAACACTCAGTGAAGATGTTGAGCGAAAGCGGAGTGTTTCCCGATGTGATCGTTTGCCGCACTGAGCAACCACTGAACCAGGAACTAAAAAGGAAAATTGCCCTGTTCTGCAATGTGAAACCTGAAGCGGTGATCGAGGCAGCAGATGCCAACACCATTTATGAAGTCCCATTGGTGATGATGCATGAGAAGCTCGATTTGATCGTATTGAAAAAACTCCAAATAAAAGATTACCATGAGCCCGAACTTTCAAAGTGGAAGGAGTTCCTCGACAAATTGAAATATTCGAAGGCAAAGATTACGATTGGTTTGATCGGAAAGTATGTTGAGTTGCAGGATGCTTATAAATCCATTCTTGAATCGTTTGTTCATGCGGGAGCGGTGAATGAGTGCAGAGTGCAGGTACAGTATATCCATTCTGAATTTATTACCCCCGACAATGTTGCTGAGAAACTAAGTGGCCTGGATGGATTGTTAGTGGCACCGGGTTTCGGCAATCGTGGAATTGAAGGTAAAATATCGGCTGTAAAATATGCACGAGAGACAGGCCTGCCGTTTTTTGGAATTTGCCTCGGTCTGCAAATGGCGGTAATTGAATTTGCAAGAAATATTCTTGGTATTAAGGAAGCGCATTCGACTGAAATGGTTCCGGATGCGAGTGATCCCGTGATTGATATGATGGAAGAGCAGAAGAAGATAACTATAAAGGGCGGCACAATGCGCCTCGGTGCATATCCTTGTGATCTGAAACCAGGCTCGCTTGCTCAGAAAATTTATGGAAGCTCACAAATAAGTGAGCGCCATCGGCACAGGTACGAGTTCAACAATCACTACCTGGAGCAATTTGAACAGCATGGCATGATCGCCAGTGGGATCAACCCTGAAACGGGCCTTGTTGAAATAATTGAGCTGCCAAATCATCCTTTCTTTCTCGGCGTGCAGTATCACCCCGAATTAAAAAGCACCGTCGAGCGACCAGCACCGTTGTTTGTCTACTTTGTAAAAGCGGCTAAGGAATTTCATGAAAAAAGAAATTCAGTAAAAAATCCTTTGTTGCAGAGCGAAATGATTTAATAGTGGGCAGTCCGGAGTAAGCAGTCGGCAGTAAGCAGTCGGCAGTCTTTCGCTACACAACTCATTCAAACATTAATTGCATTTCGAGGAGTTGCGAATTGCCTATGGCTTATTGCCAATTGCCAGTTGCTAATTGCTTCCTGCCGGTTGGCAACTGTAAACTGCCGACAACGCCCTGAATGCTGCGACTGAAACACTTATCTTTGCCTGCCGATTTTCGGACTAAAAAAATGACGAATGAATTTTGATCGTAATACGGTTGTAGGTGTGCTAGTACTTGCGGTGTTGTTCGCCGGTTATTTCTGGTACACTACGAAGGAACAGGCAGCGTCTCGAAAGCAACAAGCTATTGAAAAAGCAAAGCAAGATTCGATTAATAAAATTACTGCAGCCAAAGGTGACAGCATCGCCCGGCAGAAGGAAGGTGCAAGAGAAGACTCAGCAACCAAAAGCAAGTCGGGAGGTGCTTTCCAAAAAGCCACAATCGATTCTGAACGCACCTTGATTGTCGACAACAATGTGCTTAGGATAACGTTCAGCTCCAGGGGAGGACAACCGAAAAAAGTTGAACTGAAAAAATTTAACGGACAGGATAGCACCCCGGTAAAATTGGCGAGCAGCGATTTCGATAAGATCGATTATCCCATCAACACGAGCGGTAACTCGAGTGCATATATTTCTGAATTGAATTTTCATCTTGACACCGTTCTTGAAAATCCAGACAAAAGTCGCTTGGTCATATACTCTTTAACGCCTGACAGCGTGGGCCCATCCATTCGTCATCAGTTCATCGTCAGGCCTGACGATTACATGATTGATTTTACAGTGCAAATGAATGGCGCTGACAAGTTACTGACGCAAGGCAATCTCAACTTGACCTGGCAATACAAAGCAGCCCAACAGGAATCCGATTTGAGTTTTGAAAGACAGAATACACAGGTCGGGTATATTAGCGACGATAACTTTGATTACCACACCATCGGTCGAAGAAGTAGTAAAGATTTTGACAAACCTGTGAAATGGATTGGAGTTCGACAGCGGTTCTTTAATACGTTCCTGGTCGCCAAAAATAATTTTTCATCCGGGCGAATGGAATGGGTCATACCGGCTGACAGCACAAAGACGGTGATGCAATCCATTGCCAACATGAGATTGCAACTGCCAGTTGCGAGTTCGGTGTCAGCGCCTTTCAGTATTTTGTACGGCCCGGCAGATTTCAAAATGTTGAAGACGCATGACCTCCGATTTGAAAAGTTGATCAATCTTGGGCAAGGCGCTTATGCTTTTGTGCGACCCCTCAACAGGTATATTGTGATGCCTGTCTTCGATTTTATTCGGAACCTAAGTGGAAGTAGCCTGGGTTTGGCGATCGCCTTGCTTACTATCATCATCCGTCTAGTGATTTCGCCATTGACCTATAGCAGTTATTTGAGTGGTGCCAAGATGAAAGTGCTTAGACCAGAAATTGCAAAACTCCGCGAAAAGTACGGCAACGATCAGCAGCAAATCAGTGTTGAACAAATGAAACTGTTTCGCGAGGCGGGAGTAAATCCTCTTGGCGGTTGTATACCCGCCCTTCTGCAGATTCCAATTTTCTTTGCACTGTACAGCTTCTTTAGTTCAACAATTGCATTGCGCGGGCAAAGTTTTTTATGGGCCCCTGACCTATCGGCCTCAGACGCTGTTATCAAGTTTGGATTTAATTTGCCGTTAATAGGAAGCCATCTGAGTCTTTTCACAATCACGGCCGTCGTCACCAGCTTCCTGATTTCAGTGTATAGCATGAGCATGTCCCCGGATCAATCCAATCCGGCGATGAAGTACATGCCATACATTTTTCCCTTCTTCCTTCTTTTTATATTTAATCGGCTTCCCTCGGCATTAACATGGTATTATACCGTTTCAAACGTCATTACACTGGGACTTCAATTTGTGATTCAAAATTACATTATCGATCATGATAAGATCTTGGCGAAAATGGAGCTGAATCGCAAGAAGCCAAAAGCGAAATCTAAATGGCAGGAGAGGATGGAGCAAATGCAAGAGCAGCAGAAAAGGTTAAAGGAAATGCAGCAAAAAAGCAAACGTTAATCTGGCTATATTGGCTATGTCTTAGAGTCAAACAAGCAACTAATTTGCTAATTTGCCTCGTCTTTTTGATGGGTTAACCCATTGCTTCGAATTATGAAAGGATGGTTTTCAATATTGGCGAGCTTAATCCTGTTCCCTTTTGCTCCGAATTTTGCCCAAAATAAATTTTCCGAAGGCAGTATTGTCTACAACATCATCGTGAACACTAGTGATCCCAACCCTAAATTGGCTGATGGCTTTGACGGAGCAACTAACACGATCTACATTAAGGGCCGGTCCAGTCGCTCAGATCTTGTGAGCGTATACGGTTCTCAATCCACCATTATCGACGGAAAAACGGGGAAAGTAAATGTGCTAAAAGAATACGGGGACAAGAAATACTTAATCACAATGACACCGTTTGACTGGACCGAAGCAAACCAAAAATATGACAGCGTAGCGTTCACCTACGAAAATGAATATAAGTCTATCGCCGGGTACAATTGCCAAAAGGCTGTAGGAAAACTTAGGAACGGAGAAACGTTTACCGTTTATTTTACTAAGGATCTAATTCCTGAAAACAAGGATTTCCAATTTAGCAACAGATCGTTGCCGGGGCTTGCCCTGGAATATGAGTCCAACCTTGGAAAGAACAAAGTTACTTTTAGCGCTTCTAAAATCAGTTTCGATCCGGTACCGGCTGCGAAATTCGATTTGCCCAAATCAGGATTCAGGGTAATGACATACCAGGAAAGCAAAGGATCGGGTAGATGAGTTTAATGGTGGATAGTGAATCCAGCGTTGGAGGTGGTGATGAAGATCTTTTTCTTAAGAGGCACCACGTACGTCGTATTCCCCTTTTGATAAGTTACAACCGTATTAAGGTTAATGAAATCAGTAGTTGTGGCAGGATTAATAATCTGGCTACCTCTGAAGTTGTAGTTTGATTTTAGTGAGAAGCTAGTAGAGTTAACGTTGAAATTTTGATTGGAAAGAAATGACCGATTTGTTTTTGGAGTTTTTCCCTTATCTCCCAAAATTGCGAAAGCGCTTATTGCTGAGGCCGCCAGCAAAAAAACCGCCGTCGTTCTCCTCGCAATTTTTAGTATGGTTGATTGGTTAATTGACATCCCTTACAAAATTAAAAACAAAAATAATCATAAAAGCAACCGTCCATCACATGTTTTAATATTTATTTAACGACAAAAAGTAAAAAATGTTACGGAAACCTCCGGATTTTTATTTTTATATGGTAACTTTCATAAACCTCTGATTCCATGAAGGAAAATCCATATCGGGAAAATAAAGAAGAGCTTACTGAACTGCTGAAACAATATGAGAATCTCAAAACTGGTCGTAGCCATAAATTCTTAGACGAAGAAGCTTTTGAAAAAATTGTGGAGTTTTTCGACGAAAAGGAAGATCTGCAAAAAGCTCTGGAGGCTGCTGAGTTTGGATCCGAACAGTATCCTTTCTCCTCCTCACTTCTCCTAAAAAAAGCCGATATTCTGCTGTCACTCAGGCGCTACCAGGACGCATTGAAGATTTTGGAGCAGGCCGAATTGTTCGACAGCCGCGATATCAATCTTTATATCTTAAAGACGGATGTTTGGCTGGCTCTAGATCACCAGGAAAAGGCGGTTGAACTCCTGGAGAAAGCTTTGGATTCGTTCGAGGGGGAGGAGAGAATCGAACTGCTTTTCGAATTGGCCGACGTGTACGACGATTACGAGGAATTTGATAAAGTGTTCGACTGCCTGAAGTTGATCCTTCAGCAGGATCCAAACAATGAAGAGGCATTATACAAAATCTGTTTTTGGACCGACTTCACAGGGAACAACGAGGAAAGTATACGGCTCCATCAAAAAATAATTGATGACTATCCTTACAACGAATTAGCATGGTTCAACCTGGCCGCAGCGTACCAGGGCCTGAAGCTTTATGAAAAAGCGATCGATGCCTACCAATACGCCATCACCATCGACGAAAAATTTGATTACGCATACCGGAACATGGGGGATGCGTACATCCGCTTAAGAAAATTCAAAGAAGCCATCGATGCCTTGGAGAAAGTCCTGGAATTGTCGAAGCCCGAAGACGTGATCTTTGAAGCCATTGGTCATTGCTACGACCGATTGCACAACTATGCACAAGCCCGGTTCTATTACAGGAAAGCTTCCCACATGAACTCCGAGGAAAGCAAAATTTTTTACAAAATTGCATGTACTTACTACAATGAAGGACAGTGGGAGAGTGCTATAAAACAGTTGGACAATGCTCTTAAGATTCATCGACTACAGCCTGAATATAATTTGTTGATGGGTGAATGTAAAATGCAGGTTGGGGCATTTAAGGAGGCCATCCAATATCTTTCCAACGTTGTGCGGGTGCGCCCAAAAAATTTATCCGGATGGGAAGCGTTGATTCGGTGCTTGTATAAGGCGAATTTTTTGGAAGAAGCCAGGGAGCAAGTAATGGCTGCGCTACAAGTGACGCAGGGGAAGCCGTTGTTCATGTTCTATCTAAGCAATATTCTTTTTGCAATGGGAAAATCAAAAGAAGCAATCCTTTATCTCGAAAGAGCAATGGAAAAAGCACCGAGACTCCTGAAACGATTTGTGGAGCTCAATCCATCGATTCTTCAAAATCAACAGGTCGTCGATATTTTGGCAAAATTTAAACGTAACAAATCAATTTAGTCCGCAGATCAAGCCTCTTGAAGTTTTTTTCTGACTCTAAAAAATTCTATTTACCACGGTCTCAAAAAACTAACATGGATCTCTCTTTTGTAGCATGGACTGTTTAAAATCTTGGATGTTGTTGCTTGGACCTTCTTTCTTATTTTTGCGCGGCTTAAAAATTTCTGCCGATGAATTTTAATCTCACGCAAATTCCTGAACGCCATTCAAAACCAAGAACTGCTGGTATTACAATGGTTATGGATAAAGGATTAAGTGTTAATGAAGCTCAGAATTTTTTAAGCGTTTCACATCCGCACGTCGACATCGTAAAGCTTGGCTTCGGAACCTCCTTTGTAACTCCCGGTTTAAGAGATAAGTTGGAAGTGTATAGTTCCCATGACATTCCCATTTATTTTGGCGGCACCTTGTTTGAAGCGTTTCTTATTCGCGACCAATTTGATGATTATATAGATGTCTGCAAAGATTTCGGCATTCGCTATATGGAAGTGAGCGACGGGTCCATCACAATTCCCCATGCAGAAAAGTGCGGCTACATTGAAAAGCTCACGAAATATGGTACAGTATTAAGTGAGGTAGGAAGTAAAGACGCAGAACATATCATACCTCCCTACAAATGGATAGAACTGATGCGAGCGGAGTTGAATGCAGGCGCCAGCTACGTGATTGCTGAAGCAAGAGAGGCTGGGAATGTTGGTATTTATCGCGGCACAGGAGAAGTGAGGGAGGGGCTGGTGCAGGAGATTCTTACCCAGATACCGCAGGAAAAAATTGTTTGGGAAGCGCCTCAAAAAGGTCAGCAACTCTACTTTATTGAATTGCTTGGGTGCAATGTGAACTTGGGAAACATTGCTCCTTCCGAAGTGCTGCCGCTGGAAGCGATGCGTATTGGACTGCGCGGCGATACTTTCAGTTTATTTCTAAACCACAAAAGCTGATGCTTCTCTATGGATTGATCGGTTATCCATTGACACATTCTTTCTCGAAGAATTACTTTTCTGAAAAATTTAAAAAGGAAGGGCTGGAAAACTGCCGCTATGAAAATTTTCCTCTGGCAGATATTAATGACCTTCCGAAAATAATTGATCAAAATCCTGACTTGCGCGGTATCAACGTAACCATTCCACATAAAGAAACTGTTTTGCGGTTCTTGCAAGAGGTGAACGATCTTGTGAGACAAACGAGAGCTTGTAACTGCATAAAGATCACGAACAAGAAACTGGCCGGATATAATGCCGACGTAATTGGTTTTGAAAAGGCACTTTTGAGCAAACTTGCACAATCGCATACAAACGCGCTGATTCTTGGCACGGGCGGTGCAGCTAAAGCCGTAGAGTTTGTCTTGATGAAATTAGGAATCAGTTATCGGTATGTGTCGCGGTATCCATCCGTCAAGAATCTCTCTTATGAACAGCTGACGTCGCATATAATTGAAAAAAACACGCTGATCATAAATACAACACCTCTTGGCATGTACCCTAAGGTTACCGAAGCGCCGCCGCTACCATACCACTTGCTGAGTTCAAAACATTTTCTTTTTGATCTTATTTATAACCCTGAAAAAACGTTATTCCTCAAAAAGGGAGAAGAGCACGGCGCGAGTATTGAGAACGGGTACCGTATGCTTGTTTACCAGGCAGAGGAGAGTTGGACGATTTGGAACGAAGTCTAAAAAATAGACAATTGGCAA
>AR_comb_assmDRAFT_10100499_pt1 | contig 11159 bp, 15 predicted proteins | sample ArasoioldDNA_FD_10543 | JGI IMG/M metagenome (IMG submission 10543) | reverse complement strand
AGCCTCGGCATCTGGAAGTTCAGCAAGAACGTCGACGTCGCGCGCGACTTCCTGAAGTGGTTCTTCGAGCCCGCGCAGTACCAGGAGTGGATCGTGTCGGGCGACAGCTACAACCACCCGACCTGGCGCGACATGGAAAACCATCCGGTGTGGGACATCGACAAGAAGTACAAGCCGCTGAAGGGCGCGGCGAAGTACTCGCACCTGTACGGCTGGCCCGCGCCGCCCGACGAAAAGATCCAGCTGATCACGAACAGCTACATCATTCCGAATATGTTCGCGCGGGTCGTCACCAACGCCTCCAAGCCGAAGGAGGCGATGGTGTGGGCCGAGACCGAGATCAAGCGGGCTTTCGAGCGCGGCTAGAGATCGTCTTCCTTCGTGCCGGCGACGGGCACGAAGAGAGCCTGGCCGTACTTGTCGGCGCCGTAGGTCTTGATGATCTTCTGCGTGTCGGGCGACACCATGAAGTCGGCGAAGGCGGCGCCGCCCGCCGCGTTGACCTTGGAGCCGTTGCTCGGGTTGACCTTCATCACGGAGTAGACGTTCAGGAGCGGCCGATCGCCCTCCACCAGGATCGGCAGGCGCACGCGCTTCTGGAACGCGAGATAGGTCCCGCGGTCGGTCAACGTGTATGCCTTGCGGTCGTCGGCGATGCCGAGCGTCGCTCCCATACCCTGTCCCGCCTCGATGTACCAGCCGCCCTGCGGCTCCATGCCCGCCAGCTTCCAGAGCGACTTCTCGAGCACGTGCGTGCCCGAGTTGTCGCCGCGTGAGACGAACCGCGAACCGCTGCCGGCGATGGCTTTCATCGCGTCGGCCGCCTTCTTGGTGCCCTTGATCTTCGCGGGATCGTCGGCCGGCCCGATGATGACGAAGTCGTTGTACATGACGAGCCGCCGATCGAGCATCTTGCCCTCGTCGACGTATTTCTTCTCGAGCGCCGGTGCGTGCGCGAGCACGACATCGGCTTCGCCGCGGGCCGCCAGCGCCAGCGCCTGACCAGTGCCCACGGCGATCGTCTTGACCGTATAGCCGGTCTGCCGCTCGAACAGCGGCACGAGCACGTCGAGCAAGCCCGAGTCCTGCGTACTGGTCGTCGTCGACAGGATGACCGGCGAGCGCTGTGCGGCGGCCAGGGTCGGCAGCATCGCGAGAACCAGCACGATCGACAACGCTCGGCGCATCAAGATTCCTCCCTTTGGGTACAGCACGAGGTGTCTACAAGATTAGGACGCGAGATATCACGCGCGAAGAATCCGGTCAAGCAGCGACGACACGGTGCGCGATCTCGCGTGAGATCGCTTGAATTGCGTGCGCGATCGCTTGAGTCGAGCGTGACCGGGGAGTACGTTGATTCCGTGGTCGTCATCGGACTGGTCACGCTCGCGCTCGTCGGAATCTTACAGTCGGTCGGCGCGCTCGTCGAGCCGTTGCCGATTGAAACAGGGTGGTGCGACGGGGCCGACGAAGCGAAGCGCGGTCAGACCACCGGACACGCTCCGTCGACTTCCGTCGCGGTCGTCCCGACGCGGCCAAGCGTTCCAGATCGGAACGATTCAGCGCTCGACGTCCTGGACCCTGCAACCTCGCTCATCTCCGGTGTTCGACTCGGGCCGCCCGAGTCGCGCGCGCCGCCCGCTCTCCTCACGCGCTCAGTCGTCTGAAGTTCAGTCGGCAGCCGGTCAGCCGGCTGCAATGGACGCGATAGAGGAGACACGTATGCGAAAAGCACGAGTGCTCATGGCTGTCATCGCTCTCGGTCTGGCCGTCTCGGTCGGTCACGCAGTGGCCGACGGGCCGGGCGCCGGCTTCAGCGGCGCCAAGGTTGCCCAGATCAAGTTCCTCGATCCCAAGCTCAATCTCGTCCAGCTCTCGGACGGCATGGAGCTGCGTGCGCCCGATCGGAACATGCTCACCAACCTCAAGGTCGGCGAGTGGGTGAAGGTGGACTTCGTGGCTGAGGAAGGCGGGCGCGCCGTGATCAACGAGATCGAAGCCGCTCAGCCCGACGAGATCCCGGGGCCGACTCCGACGGCGGTCGGCGGCGGCATCACGACCCACGGTTGAGAGCGTTCCCGAGCGGTCCGGGGCGGCGACACGCCGCCCCGGCCGCCCGGGGGGATCTCCGGCGGCAGCTCGCTGATCACCGTGAGAGCCCGATGAAAACCACGTGAAATGACGAGCCGGCGCGACCTCATATCGGGCTCGCCGAATCCGTCCTCGACCCGCTGGGGGAGTGGCTCGCCGCTTCGACGAGGCACATCCGCACCTTGCCCTCGCGGACCAGGATCGCCAGCAGCGATGCCGCCGACATCTCGGAGAATCCGAGGCGTCGTCCAACCTCGGCCGGAGTGGCCAGCCCGATCTCCTCGACGCAGCTCAAGAGCTCCTTCTCGAGCTCGTTCCACCAGTCAGTCATACGGCCGCCTTCCTGTCTGCTCGTTCGTCTGCTCAATGGAGCAGTGCCGACAGCGAGGTGAGCTTCGCCGGCCAGACCGGAGCGGGCCGCTCGCGGGGAATTGGAACGCTATAGGCGATGAGCAGCAGCCAGCGCGCCCATGCCTGATTCCAGTCGCCGCTCGGCCGGTGCAGGGCGCGCTGGAGATCGCCGACCACAAGAGCGACCCACACGCTCCACAGGCCGCGATCGTCCGGTGGAATCATCTCGATCAGGGCTTCGCGGAGCCCGGCGGTCGCCTCACGGATCTGGGCGGCGGAGGTCAGACCGTCGGCGGCGGGGATCAGGATGTACTCGGCGATCCAGCGATGCGTCTTCAGCACCAGCGCCCGGCGAAGGAGCGGCTCGATGCTGAGCCAGGACGGCGCCATCGCGTCGTACCAGGATTGGAGCCCCAGCAGCTCATCGGGCGCCGCGAAGGCCGGCGGCGTTCCGCCTGGCCGTGGACTCTGCCGTTGCCGCGCCTGAATCTGCCGGGCCAGGTAGCGCTCGTCGGCTGCGTACCGCTCGGCCACGGCGGTGAGCTGCGTCCGCCGCACGGGATCGGCGTCGTAGCGAACCGCCCAGTCGCGCATGATGGCCGCCGCCGCGCCGAGAGGCTGCCACTGCAGCACCAGGAGCTCTCCGCGAAGGCCGGCCCGCCGGAGCTTGACGGCCGCCGCACGCGCCGCGCCCCGCGTCATGCGGCGCATGCTCGCGAACTCCTCGGGCAGCGGGACCAGCGTGTGACGCAAGAGCAGCGCGATGCGGCCGTCGGAGGCTTCGTACACGGCGACCAGGTCGAGACATTCCCGGCAGATGTCGGCGTAGCGATCGAGCCACATGAGCACCCTCTCAACGATTCAGATTGGCTTTGCGTCTGCCACGAAGATGAACGGAGACCATGACGGGGGCATGAGAGGCACATGAGAAACGTCTCAGGTACGGCGACATGAGAATCCTCGTCGTCGAGGACGACCGAAAGGTCGCTCGGTTCGTCAGACAGGGTCTTTGCGAGGAGGGCCACGCGGTAGAGATCGCGAAGGACGGGCCGGAGGCCCTCGACTTCGTCTTCACCGATCCCGCCTACGATCTGATCGTGCTCGACGTCATGCTGCCCGGCCAAGACGGGTTCGGCGTGCTCAAGGCCTTGCGGTCCCGGAAGCTCGCGGTGCCCGTGCTCATGCTGACCGCGCGCGACAGCGTCGCCGACAAGGTCGCCGGCCTCGATCTCGGCGCCGACGACTACCTGACCAAGCCGTTCGCGTTCGAAGAGTTCCTGGCCCGGGTGCGCGCGCTGCTCCGGCGGCGCGACACCGATCGCGCGCCGGTACTCCGCCTGGGCGACCTCACGGTCGATCCCGCCACCCGCCGCGTCGCACGCGGCGAGCGTCGCATCGAGCTCACGGCGCGGCAGTACGCGCTCCTCGAATACTTCCTGCGCAATGCCGGGCGCGTCCTGACGCGCCAGATGATCGCGCAGCACGTGTGGGGGCTCGACTTCGACGCCGAGAGCAACGTCATCGACGTCTACGTGGGGTACCTCCGACGGAAGATCGCGCTCGACCACGAGCGCCCTTTGCTCCACACGGTCCGCGGCGCCGGCTACGTGCTGCAAGCAGAAGAATGAGGCGCGGCGCGTCCTCACCGATAAAATGCGCCGGCCCCCGTGCGTTCTGATCGTACTGTGGGCGCGGGAGGGTAGCGATGGGAAGCCGCGTCGATCGCGTGGCCCGTCTGATCGGCCTGATCGGCGTCGTCGGCTTTCTCGTCACCGCCTTCACCCCGCTGGCGCACCGGCTGAACCTGGCGACGGCAGTCCCGGCCGAGCTCGTACCATCCGACGCCATCGTCGTGCTGGGCGCGTGGGTCTCTCCCTCCGGCACCCTGAGCTCCGAATCGCTGCGCCGGACCAACCACGGCATCGCGCTCTATCGTCGCGGCCTGGCACCGACCCTCGTGCTCCTGGGCGGCTCCGCCTCGGGCGGCCCGTCCGAAGCGGACGCGCGCGCCGAGCAGGCGCGGCTGCACGGGGTGCCGGCGCAGGCGATCCTGACGGAGACGCGAGTCCGCACGACGCGGGAAGAAGCGGCGCGAGTTAAAGAGCTGCTGCAATCGAAAGGCGCCCGCACGATTCTGCTCGTGACCAACGCGGGGCACCTGGCCCGCGCCCGGCCGCTGTTCGAGCGCGCCGGCTTCGACGTGCATCCAGCGCCCTCGGATTCGTTCGTCGAGGCGAGCTCGCCCGAGTCGCGCCTGGAGCTGATGCGGGTGCTCATCAGAGAGCTCTCCGGATGGCTCTTCTACCGGGTGGCCGGCTACATCTAGGCTCGAGAGGACATCGCATGGAAGCGACATTCATGGCGGCGCTGGTGGGGCTCACCTCGATCGGCGGCTACTACGTCGGCGTCAAGCTGCTCCATTTGCCCACGGCCGGCCTCGGCGCCGCGATCGGCAAGATGCTCGAGTCCGTCGGGATGGTGCTGATCTTCCTCGCCGTGAATCTGGTTCTGGCGCTCATGATCGTGCTGCTGGCGCGCGGCGTGACCGGCGCCTTCGTGTCGGCGTACGTCACCGACGATTCGGTGTGGCTCGGGCTGTCCGCGATCCAGGGACTCGCGTTCCAGTGGTGGCGGGGCATCGCCGCGACGTCACCACCCGGCGAGTAGATTTCAGGCGCGGTCGAGCGCCGCCCGCACCGCGTCGATCACGCGAGCGAGGTCGTAGGGCTTGCCGATGATCTCGAGCGCGTCGTTCTCGCCCACGAGACTCTCGAGCGCAGGCTTGTTGGTCGTCGTGATCACGAACTGACGCGGCTTCATCGGCTCGGCACTTCGGACCAGGCGCAGGAAGCGCCAGTTCGCATCGTACGGCGGGGAGATGTCGTAGACGATCACCGACGGCGCGTGATGGTTGACGAATTCGATCAGGTCCATCTCGCCCTTCTTGACGTCCGGGATGTGGCCGACGACGGTCTGGAATCCCTCGGCCTCGAGCGCGGTGCGCAGGAGCTCGACCGTGTCTTCGCTGGAGTTGAACACGGCGATCGTGGGCTTCCGTCCTGCTGAGCTTGCTGGACCCATCGGGCGCAGACCCGGGGAGAGCCTATCCCGCCGCCACCGCAATGTCTAGCGGCGCGGCCGCGGCGGGTTCTCAGCCGGAGCGCCCGAGCATGCTCGCGGCGATCGCGATCAGCTCGGCCGGATCCACCGGCTTGGAGACGTGGATGTTGAATCCCGCCGTCAAGCTACGGATCCGATCCTCGGTCCGGCCGAACGCCGTCAACGCGACCGCCGGGATCTTCCCGCCGCGCTCGGGATCGAGCGCGCGCACCTTGCGGATGAGCGAGTGCCCGTCCTCGCCGGGCATCTCGATGTCGGAGACGAGCAGGTCGGGGCTCTGCTGCTGGATCGCCCGGAGCGCCTCGTCGGCCGACCGGCACTCGATGACGTGCGCGCCGGCCTGGGCCAGCACCTCGCGGATCAGCTCGACGGCCGTCGGGTCATCGTCCACCACCACGATGTGGGCACCGGCTAACGCGGTGCTGGCGAGCGACGAGCGTTCACCTGCGGCGATCGGCTGCTCGCGCATCTCGGCGACCATCAGCGGAAGCTTCACGACGAACGCGGCGCCCTTTCCTTCGCCCGCACTCTCCGCGTAGACGCTGCCGCCGTGCAGGTCGGCCAGGTGGCGGACGAGCGCCAGGCCGATGCCGAGTCCGCCATGGCTGCGAGTGCTGCCGCCCTCGCCCTGTCGCAGCCGGTCGAACACGTACGGCAGGACCTCCGGAGCGATGCCCTGCCCCGTATCGCTGACGACGATCTCGGCGTGTGAACGGACACGCTGCAGGTGCACCTGCACGCGGCCGTCACGCGGCGTGAATTTGACGGCGTTGTCGAGGAGATTCCACACGATTTGCTGGAGCCGCCCAGGATCGCCGGACACGAGCACCGCGGGCGCTTCGAGCAAAGGCTGGATACGGATGCCTTTCGCTTCGGCCGCGTGTCGGACGGCCTCGAGCGAGTCCACGATCAGCTCGCGCAGGTCCACCGGTTGGACGACCAGGCGCATGCGGCCGCTCACGACCCGCGACATGTCGAGGAGATCGTCGACGAGCCGGATCTGCGCGTTGATGTTGCGGACGATGACCTGAACCGCCCGCCGCGTCTGATCCTCGCCGAGCTGACCGCGTTCGATGAGCGTCGCCCACCCGTGCACGGCGTTGAGAGGGTTGCGGAGCTCGTGCGAGAGCGTCGACAGGAACTCGTCCTTCGCGCGGTTGGCCGCTTCGGCCGCGGCGCGGGCCTCCTGAGCCTCCCGGTAGAGTCGCCAGATCTCGATGGCGGCCGCGGTCTGGTTGGCGACGGCCATCGCGAACGAGAGGTCTGCCTCCCCGTAGCGCCGGCTCGATTCGGTGATGGCCAGCGTGATCGTGCCCAGGGCCCGGTCGTACGCGACGAGCGGCGTGATGATCCAGGACTTCGGCGCGAGCTGCCTGAAGAGCGCGAGGTGGTCGTCGTTCAGCGCGACCGCGCGCAGATCGGCGTCGGTAACGCGCGAGACCAGCGCCGGGCGGCGCGTGCGCACCGCGGCCAACGGTCCGTGCGGCGCCTCGCTGTTGAAGCCGTATCGCGTGCGTATCTCGAAGACGAGCGCCTCTTTGGCGACGTCGACGTGCGCGCTGGCCACGCGCTGGAGCGCGCCGTCCGCTTGCAGCAGATCGATCGCGCAGAGATCGCCGAGGACCGGCACGGCCAGGCGGACCACGCGGGGCAGCATGCGTTCGGAGTCGAGTGAGGAGCCGAGCAGCGCGCCGATCTCGGCGAGCACATCCGCCCGTCGCTCGACCCGCGGCGGCGCCATCCCTTGAGTCTCGCTCCGACGATGCGCGTTTGACAAGACGAGACGCAGCAAGACTCGCGTCCACCCGCGACACGACTTCACACGCGCCGCGCGACGAATCCGGAAAACACCTTCAACGCGCACGGAAAATCCCTGAGTGCACGGCGAAGGGCGCATCGCCGCCGGTGACCTCGCGTTTCTGTACACGAGGAGATGCGCAGCGCGGGCGCTCGTGCCTATGATCGAAATGACGCCGCTGAGCGTACCCAAGGGTTTCATCCGGTCTCGCGGCGATGCTTCGAATCGCGTCGCGAGTGCGACGCGCGAAACCCGAGGAGGCCAACCGTGGACGCATGGACCCGACAGTTCCACCTGGGAATCCTGTGCTGCATCGTGCTCGCGGTGTCGGCGCTGGGCTGCGCTAGCCGCGGCCCACTGGCGACGGCCAAGGTGACGCAAGCCGAACGGGCGGTGGACGACGCGCAGCAGGCCGGCGCGGCCGTCAGTGCGCCGGTCGAGTTCCGGACGGCGCAGGAGAAGCTCAAGGCCGCTCGGGAGGCCATGGCGAAGGGCCGCCACGACCGCGCAATCCGTTCGGCCGAGCAGGCGGAGATCGACGGAGAGTACGCGCGCGCGGTGACCGCCAACCAACGCGCCACTGCGATGTCCGATGAGGTCAGCCAATACATCAATGTGCTGCGCCAGGAGCTCCAGCGTTTGCCGAAGTAGACGAGCTCTAACCGCGGAGGGGTCGTCGATGAGTCACCCTATCGTTCAGCTCACGGCAGTAGTTGCGGTGCTACCTCTTGTCCTCGCCGCCGGCTGCGCCTCATCGGATGCCAAGCGCGCTGCCCGGGCTCAGCTCGAGCGCGCCGAGGCCGCCTATCGACAAGCGCAGGCCGATCCCAGCGTGCAAACCTACGCGCCGCTGCGACTGATGGACGCGGAGAAGGCGCTGCAAGCGGCCCTGCAGGCCAAGGACAGCGACGACAAGGCGCACCTGGGCTATCTCGCCGAGCGGAGGGCGCAGCTGGCGTCGGTCATGGGAGCAACCGCCAAGACCGAGCAGAGCATGCAGCAGCTTCGGCAAGAGACCGCCGACGTCCTGCTGCAGAAACGCGACCGCGAGCTGACCGTGGCGCGGCGCGAGACCGACGTCAAGACGCGCGAAGCGGAGCAAGCGCGACGGGCCGCGGAGGCTCGAGCGCGCGACGCGGAAGCGCGCGCCCGCGAGCTCGAGCAGGGGCGCCGTCAGCCGGACGAGATCGACTCCAAGGCAGCCGCCCTTGCGAACGAGCTGCAAAATCTCAAGGCGCAGCGCACCGACCGCGGCGTCGTGCTCACGATCGGCGACGTGCTCTTTGCGGCCGGTAAGGTTGAGGTCGGGCCGGGCGCACAGCGCAGCGTCGACAAGCTCGCGGACTTCCTCAAGGCGTACCCGAAGCGTACCGTGCTGATCGAAGGCCACTCCGACAACCTCGGTCACGAGGAGTACAACCTCCGTCTCTCGCAGCAGCGCGCCGAGGCCGTGAGAGACCTGCTGGTGGCCCGCGGCGTGGCCGCCCAGCGGATCCGCACCAAGGGCTACGGCTCGAAGTTCCCGGTGGTGGACAACGACAGCGCCGCCGGCCGACAGCAGAACAGGCGAGTCGAGGTGATCGTGCTGAACGAGGGAACGACCGCCGACGGCTCCTCGCAGTGAGCCCGGGCCGCCTCGTCAGCCCACGCTAGCGTGCGCCCGCGATCATGACCGCGTCACCGCAGCCGGTCTGAGGCGCTGTAGCGCGTGCAGGCGGGAGCCGCGGCCATCACCCGCGCGCGGCTGGCGGCGGGAAGCGGCTCACGGACCAGCCATTCACAGAAGCCCCCCGCAGGGTCGACGGCCCACTCGGCGACCGCCTTCGTGACGTGGAGCCCTTCGGCCAGCTTCCGGTCGGCGAGAAAGCCGAACCGCGGCACGAACAGCTGCGCCAGGCTCGCCGCAATCCGGTCGTCGATGCGCACGTACGCCGTCAGGGTGGGCTGCACCAGGTCGCCATCCGTCGTGAGATCCAGAACCGTCAGCGCGCTGCCGCTGATCGTGCCGAGGATCGGCCCGGTGTGTTCGCCGCGCGAAAGGATCACGCGCCGGAGTCCATCCCGGCGCAGCACATGCGAGAACCCTCGGGCGCCGTCGCCGTCGTCTGCGCGATAGCGGTCACCGTCGAGCGGTTGGATGTGATAGCTCGCAAGGCGTTTGAACCGCGCGGCCGCCGCGGTCACGTCCGGCGCATCGATCAACGCGGTGTAGAGCTGGATCGGGACGCGCGCGGTGGGCCCGTTCACGGTGCGGCTGAGTGTTGGTTGATCCCAGACGCGCTCGACGGCCGCGGACACTTCAGGCGAGAACGTCGCGCGCGCGCCGAGGACAGGCGGCCACGGGGCGACCGCGGCGCCTTCTGAATCCGCCGCGAGGACCAACACCAGCGTCGCCGCTGCGAAGAGTCCCTGTGTCGGCTTCATGATCTCCGAATCCGGTTTTTGCCCTTACTCCCCTTTGGGATGCCCGGTCGGCCGGACACGATGCAACGGGACCGCAGAATCCCCAGGGGGGTTCTCGACGTCAAAAACGACGATGAAGCTTGCTGTTGGAATCGTCGTCATTCTGCTCGCGATCGCTTCGCTGCTCGCCGTGCCGCTGATCGCGCACCACGAGTGGGCGTCGCCCGATTGCGCGAGCCACATCGTCGTCGTCACGGGCCCCGACGGCAGCCCGGTCGAATGCGTCTGCCTCGACGGCGCCCTGTCGACCTGCTTCAACCCGGGGCCGTAGCGCGATGAGTCGAATCGTTGCTCTCGCGCTGCTACTTCTGGCGATCGGCGCACCGCTTGGGGCCGTCGGCGCGGAGCCGAACACGGACGACGTCATCGACAACGCCGCCACGCACTAGCTCCGCGCACGCGAGCCGCAGGGCGCCGATCGGGTCAAAGCACGGCGCCGCGTCAGTTCGAGCTGTCTGATCCAGACGCCGTCGCCGGCGCGGCGCTGTCTCGATGGAATCTCACCATCACGGCCGACTGAATGGCCGGGTCGTTGGCGATCCCGTACAGCGTGCCGCCCGAGCGGACGAGCGTGAGCCACGGCCACGGCCCCACCTCGTTGCGTAAGGTGACGAGCTTCTCGTTCGCCACCACGGTTCCAGCCAGGCTCGATGCCCTGGCGAGATTGTTCCCAGCCCGACCGGGCGTCACCGTCGCCGTGAAGGTTCCGTCTTCCCGTATCTGCAGGCGCAAGTTCGCCTCGTCGTCGTACAGGGAGGGCGCGACCCAGTTCAAGGAACCGCTCCACGTTCCGACCAGCTCGCGCTCGGGCCGCAAAGCGCCAGAGCCGGGCGGGGGCGAGACAGGTCCAAGCCCGGCGCAGCCCGTCAGCAGCGTCAACGCCGCGATGGCGCAGAGCTTTGCGATGAGAGTGTGGTGCCGCATAGCACCCCTCTCCACTACGGCAGCTTCATGTGGATTGCGCGCGCTGTGCCCATGGCTGTTCGCCTCCTTGCACGACGTTCGGATGCACGATCGGGCGCTCGACGATTCCGACCTGGCGGGGAGCCGACCGTTGAAGGCCGCAACGCCCCGAGGCGTGAAGGCCCCGGGGCGTTGCGCGGATGGGCGTCTACCGTCTGGTTGCCTCGCTCGACTCGCGAATCGCACTCCTCGCCCTACGCTCGAGGTCGGGCGGCACGGTTTGCATGTTGTGATCGCGCTTCGCGTGCTCGGCTGCCTTGCGCATCACCTCGTCGTCGTCCTTCCCCTTCGCGACGAAGCTACAGTCCGGCATGCCAACGTCTTTGCAATGAAACTCGCGCATTGACGCACCTCCTACCTCCAGCATGCTCCC
>AR_comb_assmDRAFT_10022114_pt1 | contig 11164 bp, 5 predicted proteins | sample ArasoioldDNA_FD_10543 | JGI IMG/M metagenome (IMG submission 10543) | reverse complement strand
CCGTATTTTTATAAACAAGTAGCGGCCCTTTTTGATTTGCGACAACCACATCGAGGACCCCACGATTCCAAAGATCAACCAGCGCGACTGAACGTCCATCGTAAATGTCGTTAGCGCCGACCGCTGTCGCGACGTTCACAAACTTTCCAGATCCATCATTCAACCACACCCGCTTTTGTTGATAACCGGAAAGACTCCGACCTTCCATTGCTGGCCAGTTCGCAGCGTCAGAAATGATCTTGCTATTGCCACCTGTGATTTTGGAAAAGTCGTACCAGTAATTCTTGTTTCGATCTGCTGAGACGTAGCCGTTCACAAGATACAAATCCAAATTGCCGTCGTTATTTAGATCGCCAAACTGTGCACCAAAGCTCCAGCCACCAATCTCGACGTCCATATCGCGTGCGAGGTTATCGTATTGCACCGCATCACCGCTGGTGCCCTCGCGCGGCATCCACAAATTGTTTCCTTGTATTAGGACGCCTTCTTCCGCAATGTTCGAGACGTAAATTGAATATCGGCCGCTGTTGAGGATATCGCCAATCGCTGCATTCATTCCGCTCTTCGGCGAAAAACCGACGCCCGCTTCTTTTCCGACTTCGCGAAACTGCTTGCCGTCGTTGTAATACAGTTCAGAGATTCCGTAGTCGTTCGCGATGAAGAGATCGGGGTGACCCGTACCTCGCAAGTCAGCAGCAACCGCCGCCAGTGCCCAACGCCGGGTATCGATGCCAAGCTTTTGACTTACCTCTTCAAACGATCCGTTTCCTAAATTGTGAAACAAGTACTTGCGTCCGCCGTTTTTTGCGTACTCAAAACTCTCCGGCATCATGCGAGTGTTTTTGAGATGCCAAAGATCTACGTCTTCCGAATAATAACCACCGAGGAATAGATCGAGTTTGCCGTCACCATCGTAGTCAAACCAGATTGCCGTATTCGCATTTACCCACGACGGCAAGCTTGCTTTTTCAGTGACGCGTGAAAAGGCGCGACCAGCATCATTGTGAAAAAGTTCCGGCTTGCCCCATTTATAAAGGAACACATCTTCGTAGCCGTCGTTATCGTAGTCTCCCCAAATCGCTCCCATCGATACGCCGGTGGCTGCCTGATTCACATCAGCTAAACCAACCTCTGCGGCGACGTCTTTGAAGGTTCCGTTTTGCTGATTCCGGTACAGCGCGTTCTGGCTTCCTTCACCACTGTTCGTTACGTAGATGTCGGGCCAGCCATCTCGATCGAAATCGACGATCGATACTGCCGCACCCATTGACGCAACTTGCGGCATGATGTGGTCCAGTTTGTGATCGAGAGTCGGCGCCTGGTGAGTGAAGTTGATACCGACCGATTGAGCCACCTCCTGAAAGTGAACTCCATACCGATTTATCGCAGACTGGATATCAGCAGTCGACAAATCCTTTTCGCGTCGCGCAGAGATACGGCGCAAGATAACCGGGGTCGCGATTAGGCCGATGAAGACAACGATTAGAATAACTTTGGCAATGCGCTTGTAATTCATTACTTGCTTTTTGTAGTCAGAGAGCCTCTGAAGACTTCAGGAGTTACGTAACGAGTATGATACTTCTGCCAGTCATCAGGATGTTGTTTGTAGGCCCATTCATCTTCGAGAACGGTGGGTGGCGTGATGTATTCCTGTTTGGCGTGATACGGAAGTGGTAACACAGTTTTCGAAAACGTCGAATTGTAATCACCGTCTTTGATCCATCCATCGCCGACGATGATAAAGTCGCGAACCCAACCAGACGGCGGCGGTGGAAGCTCCTGGAAACGAAGCGACATTTCATCACCAGACGCGACGATGACATAGCGATCATCAATATTGTTGAGCAACTCACCAACCTCGCCATACCGCGTGTAGTAACCAATTAGATCGCGCCAGACCTGCGTTGATCCAGACAACTTATTGTAGTCAGGTATTTCCGGTGCGCCGGCATCGGGCCGAGTAATCACAGAGTAGCCACGGTAATGAAGATCGGCGACCGAGGGATTCAGCTGCTGTGTTTTCACTGATGTGTCAGGTGCTCCAGCCGCCCATTCAATCTTGTCCCAGTAGATTTCAAGGTTAGTTCTTATTCTTACCTTGTGCGGTGTGTTGGGTTTGAAAATATTCGTGAGATTGAAGAGCACTGTTTTCTTGCGACCAGCGGGAAATCCGAGATTAGACTGCGCCACGGTCCAACCGCCCTTTTCGTCCGGCACTTCAAGACTGAGGCTGTGCGCCTGCCACTTGGTTCCCTGCGTGATCGCGACGTTCACCGACGACTCTGTATCATGAATTGAACCCTGGGCCACAAGATATAGAGGACCAGTTGTCGGCGCATCGTTCCCAAGATCCACCTCAACATAATGGTCTCGAGTTAATCCCTGATACTGCCCTCGGCCAAAAGTATCGAGCGCTTTTCCGTCAAGCGTGCTGACAACATCCGTCACATCCTGACCATTGTCGTCGAGTGCTCGAGCAAGTTTGTGTGGCGTCGAAACGGTGGTGAACCCCAACTTCGTTGGCGGGACTACGAAACGTTCATCGACAAAGATCTCAGTTCCCTCAGGGTGATCGACGGGCATTAATCCGATGTAATCGTAATAGTAAACTTCCCACAGTTCGGCAGTGATACGTATATCGTAGTAACCATCATGAGGGACAAGTTGCTCACGCCCGATTTTGTACCATTCACCAGTCGCAGCGATCTTGGCAGTCCCAATCGTGTTTATGCGCAAACCAATTGCAGAACCCCACGGCACTGCGTCCTTAACAAACTCCATCTGCTTTCCATTGTAGGCAAACAAAAAAGGACATGAGGCCTTCAGCCTTTGCTCAGCAACAATCTCCTGATCGCCCTTAACTTCAAATTCGGCACGAACGGTTCCGTTGGGCCAAACAATACGAACGACATCCGCGCTTGTCTGATCGCCAAGACCAAAATGAAGCAACGGCCCAGTGATTGGCTGCTTTTGAAGTAACAAGCCGGAGCGAACTTCCATCTCTCCGCCAATACCAAAAGGATTGATGCGCTGATCACCAGTGGCCTGGCTCGCGTGTGGTCGCACAACTTGCCAGTGATAGTTTTTGGAGCCTTGAGTTAAGGCCTGCATCGCCTCGTCGTTTTGCGAGAGACCAATGAGGTCGAGTAGACCATCGCCGTTTAGATCTGCTGCGTCGAAGACTCTCGATAGTGGGATAGGAGAATTGAGTGGCTGGAGTTTGCCAGTCTCATCGCTTAACCAGATCGAGCCGCCTATGGTGTCGCTTGCTGGCGAGGTTGATGCGATTAACAGATCAAGACCGCCATTGTTATCGAGGTCGGCAACTCGGAGTCGAATGTCTTCACCGCGAGGGGCTTTGCCATCGTTGAGATTCGCAATCGTTGCGATGTCCCAATCCTGACCTTCATTCTTATCGGACAGTCGAACGATCTGACCGTCAGCTTGCACGACAATGAGGTCCAGAACGCCGTCATTGTTGATGTCGGCGATGGCAATGGTTCTCGCGCTCGACGAATTGGCGGGAACGGCGCGCTCTACAAACTGTCCTTGTCGTTGATTTGAAAAGCAGTGAAGTTTTCCTGAACCATCGATTAGCGCTGCGTCAGGATCGCCGTCGCCGTCGAGATCAGCCCAGGCAAATCCTTTGACTCCAGTGATGCCGTTGAAAGGATGCGTCTCGAGAAATGTGCCGTCGCCATTATTGCGCAGCACAGTCGGAACGCGATCGTTTGAACCCAGAACGATATCAAGATCACCATCGGCTTCAATATCGGCGCTCCATGCGCCAGTGTAACTCGCAGAGGTAATCGAGTCGGCCAACTTAGTTTCCGCAGTAACATCGGTAAACTTCTTCGGATCATCTTGACGAAACAAACGAAGACCACCGGCGCCTGCTAACACCAGATCGGTTTTGAAATCGTAGCTGAAGTCGATTGGAAGAATACCATCTGGCCCAGGCGCGGTTGCTGCCGCACCGCCAGGAAAGGGAAGTGCGAAGTTTGCAGTTCGAACCTCATGACCGTTCGCCGCAACTACAGTCGCTTGCCCGGAAATTCCTAAATTGATCGCGCCAATCCACTTCAAATCTTTTGAAGCAAAGCTTGGAATCGTTTTCGACTCGAATTTAAGCGCTTGATCGGGCGCGGCAGGAGTGAATGTTGGCGTTTCCAGTTTTACGAAATGAGTAAACGGTGCCGCCTCTTCACCCGGTGGAGGTTTAAGCTGGCTGAGATCCTGGCGATATTGTGGCACGCGCACGAGGACGTTTCGCAGAAAAACGATGCGGGTCGCAGTCGCACCTGGATCCGATCCACTAGCGGCCGCCTGGACGGCGGTTAATTGTTGCTTGACTTCATCCGGCCACGAAGAAGATTCGCCGCTGATCTTCGAGATCGTATTGCCTAGTGTGTTGGTGTCACCGCGTTTTGTAGCAATACGTGCAAGCTCGAGTAATGCAGCCAGATTCTTCGGCTGGGACTTGAGAATCTGCGAGATAAGTTGCTGGAATTCTGTTTCGCTGGTCTGGTTTGCTTGACGTTCGATTTCCTGGGCCAACTGATATGTGGCAATAAGATTCTGCGGATTTAGTTCAACGGCTTTGCGAAGGGCTGCGACAGCTTCGGCTTGTTTGCCGCGACTACTCTCGAGTAGCCCGATCAAATAGTTGATCTGATCATTGTCGGGCGCAGCGCTCCGAGCTTTCTCGAAACGCTCTGCTGCTGCGTCGTAATTTCGCTGACGCAGTGCAAGCACTCCCCAATTGGCCCAGCCAGCCGGTTCACCTGGAACCGTTTGAGTCAATTGACTGAGTTTGCTATCAGCCTGAATATCGTGCCCAACCTGAAGTGCGGCTAGTCCGACGTAAAAAGTTCGCACTGCTTCGTTGTATTCCCTGGAGGGTTTCCGCGGAAGGCTATCGCCGGTTCGGCAGGCGTGACCGAGACACAGCGCGACCAAAAGCATAGTAATAGACAGATGTTTCTTGGAAATACTCGGTCTCATTCAGGTAAGCGACAACGGAGATCAGCCAGAAAGGGACGAACTATCAACGGCACTAGTAGTAAAAGTTGTGCGCGACAAGATACCACAATCGACTACTCATGCAGTTACAACTTCAGGTTGAGCGACCACTCAAACTAAAGGTTGATTGCAGCCTTAGGCACTGAAGGCATGATGGCTGTCCGAAAGTTCACCAAGACAATCCAGCAGCACATTGACGAACGATAGGAGCATCCGTATGTCATCCGACGAAATTCTTGCCAACCAGCGAACGATCATTTCAAACCAGGAAAAGATTCAGTCGAACCAGGAAAAACTCGACAACATGTTGGCAAACCAACAACAGATCATTAGCAATCAAGCATCGATTCTCGAGAACCAGGCGAAACTGGACAGCGTGATTTCTAACCAGGAACGCATAATCAAGAATCAGGAGCAAATCCTCGCACGGTTGAGTAAGTAATTGTAGAAAGTTAGAACCCATCGTGATCGAAAAGCCATCTTCTTCAACGGCGCGCCTATTTCCATTAATTGTTCTGGTAGTTGTGTTGTTGATGTGGACTGCACTCTCGCTGGCGAAGGTTTTCCCGTCGTCTGTGTTTCCTTCGCCAGTTGATGTTGCGAAAGGATTCGTTGAGGAAGTCCGGACCGGCCGGCTGCTCGATGATATCGTAGCCTCACTCTTCCGTGTGACAACGGGATTTGGTCTCGCGGTTTTTACTGGCATACCAGCGGGACTTTGGCTTGGTCAGCACACGCGAACGCGCACTGCGTTTTTGCCGTTGATTAATTTCTTCCGTAGTCTTTCGCCCCTCGCCTGGATTCCATTTGCGATTCTTTGGTTTGGGATAGGAGATCTCCCGACAATTTTCCTTATCTACATGGCCTCGTTTTTTCCACTCGTACTCGCTACTGTGGCCGCAGTTGCGAACATCCCTTCGGTCTACTTCCGCGTAGCCGGCGATTATGGATTTGGCAATGCTGAAATACTCACGCGCGTTACGTTGCCCGCGATTGCACCTCAGGTCATCACTTCCTTACGTGTGACGGCGGGGCTTGCGTGGTTAGTTGTCGTTGCAGCAGAAATGATTGCTGGTCGTGCCGGATTAGGTTTCGCGATTTGGGATGCGCGTAATGGATTGCGCATGGATTTACTTGTCTGCGGGATGATCGTGATTGGCGTCATTGGGATCGTTCTCGATCGAATCTTGCTGCAGTTAACGAAAATACCCAGCGTGAGGTGGGGCTATGAACGCTAGTCCTCTTCACGTCGAGAACGTTTCACTTAGTTTTGGCTCAGTCGCGGTCTTTCAGAACTTATCAGTTTCAATTGAGCGCGGTGAGTTCGTAGCGGTGGTTGGTCCTTCAGGCTGTGGTAAAACAACGCTGCTGAATCTGTTCTCACAGTTCATAAAGCCTTCGACGGGCCGAGTGGTATCAGTCGGACGCGCTCGGATGGTCTATCAACAAGACAGCCTTTTTCCCTGGCAAACGGTAAGTGAAAACATTGAGCTCGGTCTGCGGCACATATCAGACGATAAAGAGCGTAAGCGGCAACTTACCGATATGTTGCGTTTGATCAACCTCGAGAGTTTTGCGAATCATTATCCCCATCAACTTTCTGGGGGCATGAGACAAAGAGTTGAATTAGCGCGCGCGTTGATTGGAAATTCTGACGTGCTTCTACTTGATGAGCCGTTCTCGTCGTTGGATTATCTGACCCGAATTCGATTACGCAATGAGCTCGCTCGTATGCTCGATCAATTCCCTCGCACTGTCGTGTTAGTTACACACGACATTGAGGAGGCAGCGCAGCTTGCCGATAGAATCATTGTTCTTTCCGATCGTCCAGCGCGCATTTGTTCAGAGTTGCGTGTCGAACTCCCTCGGCCTCGTGAGTTGACGCATCCAGCAGTGGTAACGACAGTCCACGAAATTCTTGCCGAGTTAGGGCTGGAGCAAGAAAGTAGACACGCGATGATGTCGCCGGCAGTTTAATGTCGGACGCTTTTTGGAGGTGACCATGTTTCGTTCTCCGGTAATGCGGTGGGTGTCTGGATTATTGCTGGCTGTTGCCGTTTTGGCGCTCGTCAGGTTCAAACCATGGCGACTTGTTTCACCCACCAGCAAACAGCAACAAGCACAAGGGCGTGCTGAGTTGAAGGTTGGTTTCCTGCCTGTGACATGTCACTTGACGTGCCCGGTGACTGACTATGCAACTCGCACAAGCGCCATGACTCGGTTTGAATCGCAACGGTTCACTGACTTTCCAACTGTAGTTGAATCAATCAAGAGCGGACGCCTTGATGCGACATTTATGATTGCGCCACTTGCGATGAAACTTCGTGAGCAAGGCGTGCCTGTGAAGATTTGCTACCTTGGACATCGAGATGGTTCGACTGTGATCGTGCGAAAAGATTTACCCGCGCAAAGTCTTCGAGATCTTCGTGGAAAAACATTCGCAATTCCAAGTAAGTACAGCAATCAATATCTTGTCATTCTTAAGTTGATGAACGATCAAGGGGTCAAACCAGAGGAAATAAAATTCGTCGAACTTCCGCCGCCCGATATGCCAGGGGCACTCGCGGCAAAGGCGATCGATGCTTACTTTGTTGGTGAACCTCACGCGGCAAAGGCGGAACTTGATGGCAGTGGCCGAGTTTTGTATCACGCAAAAGATATTTGGCCCCACTTTATTTCGTGTGTTTTAGTTGTAACTGAAAAACTAATTCAGGAACGTCCTGAGGTCGTTCGTGACCTGGTTCGAGGTATCGCTGAGAGTGGCGAGTGGGCGGAGACTCATCGAATCGAAGCAGCGAAGCTCGTCGCTCCTTATTTTCGCCAGGATGAGAAAGTTGTTCGTTATGTATTGACTCAGCCACCAGATCGAGTGAGTTATCGAATGCTCACGCCGACCGATGAGGACTTGCAGGCAATTTATGATATGGCCATCAAAGCTGGGATTCTTGAGAAGCCGATCAGTATGAGAGATCTAATTGATCGCGAATTTATTCCCACTGATATTAAGCCTGCGAATATTGAGGTAGCTCCATAACCGCGTTTGAATTTCTCGAAGTTCTCTGAAATGAAAATACGAAACCCATCGATCTTCTTTGTCTTACTTGGCGCACTGTTAATCTTCAGCACAAGGTTTGTGCGACCCTCACTCGCTGGTCGGCAAACACAAACGCCGGCAATTCCAACTACGACTGAAGATGCTTACCGAGCTAACAATCTCGGCGTTGCTTTACTAGAACAGTTTAAATACAAAGAAGGTGCTGAAGCGTTTCGTCGTGCGCTTCAAATAGATCCAAAAATGCCATTAGCGAGAATCAACCTCGCGATTGCGCTTTTCAATCTTCCTGATCTGCCTGGCGCTCAACGTGAGGCCCAGGCCGCCACTCAACTCGCACCCAACGCACCTCAGCCGTATTACATCCTTGGATTGATTGCCAAGACCCAGGCGCGCAACGAAGATGCGATCCCTAACTTTTTACAAGTGCTCAAGTTTGATCCAACAGATGTGGGCGCCAACGTCAACCTGGGCCAAATCTATGCTCAACAAAAAAAGTACACAGAAGCGATTGTCTTGTTTCGCGTAGCAATTGCAGCCGAGCCCTACAACGCAACTGCTCTCTATAACCTGGGAACCTCACTTGTTCGGGCCGGACAACGCGAAGAAGGACAACGCGTCATTCAACGCTTTCAGGAATTTCGAACTCGTGGTAGCGGTTCGACCTTGGGAAACAATTATCTTGAACAAGGTCGCTATGCTGATGCTGTCGCATCCACCGGTGCAGAAGAAGGTCTCGTTGATAAGCGCACACCGGATGTTAGCTTCAAGGATGTGACGTCGACTGTATTGCCGACTGGCGAAGCGTGGCCTTTCACTGATCCTTTGCTTGAGCAAAGCTCCGGTGCAGTTGTGCTTTTTGACTACGACTCTGATGGTGATCTTGATCTGCTTGAAGTAGCGAGTACGGCCCAACGACTTTATCGAAATGATCAAGGAAAGTTTACGGACGTCACAAGCCAATCCGGTGATTTAGCAAAACTGGCGAGTAACGTTGGAACAGGGGCGGTTGCCGGCGACTTCGACAACGACGGTAAGCCTGATCTTTTTATCCTTCGCTATCGCGCAAGCGCTCTCTATCACAACGATGGCAATGGGAAGTTCACAGATGTGACGGCGAAAGCAAAGATTCCGTCGTATCCGTATCTGTCACGATCAGTCGCGTTCGTTGACTATGACCATGATGGTGATCTCGACATCTTTATTGCGGGTGATGCCGATCCTAGCGAAATATTAAAGACTCCCGCGAACTCAAGAAAATTAACCGCTGGCTTCACTTCGTTCTCAGCGATGGCGGCAGCTCAAAATCTCGTTTTGCGAAACAACGGCGATGGCACTTTTGCAGATGACACTGCCGCCGCAAAACTTCCAGGACCAAATCACGTTCGAGCGGTTGTGCCCACCGACTTTGATAATCGTAGAGATGTCGACTTACTGCTTTCAACCGACAGCGGCGTGAACCTGTATCGCAACATGCGCGACGGTACGTTTGTTGATGTCGCTAATGACGTTGGATTGAAGAACGACTCATTGCCGAAATGGTCGAGCGTTGCCGTTGGTGATGTAAACAAGGATGGCTATACGGATTTTTATTTTGCCCAGGGTGAAAAAGCCGGCTACTTTGCCTTAAGCGATGGGCGGAATCATTTTGTGTTGAAGCGTGGCCCAGGCGATATCACAGTTCAACCAAACGATCCAAAAGCAAAATACAACAACGCTTCGCAATTCATCGATTACGACAACGATGGTCTACTGGATCTGTTAACCGAAGTTACGACGAGTGCTGGCGATGGTCCACCTCATACGGAACTTCGGCTTTGGCGGAATACCGGTGACAGTTGGGTTGACGTGAGCGACAAAGCCCGCGACATCGTAGGAAAAATCGGCGCCGACAATCAGCCGCTGTCCGGGCAACGTTTGCTGGTGTCCGGAGATCTCGATGGTGATGGCGATACTGATGTTATTTTCGGAACTCCAGGCGGTGGTCTACGAGTCGCGCGTAATGAGGGCGGCAATCACAATCGATCGGTGCGCGTAAAGGTCGCAGGACTTGTTAGTAATCGAAGTGGCGTTGGTGCAAAAGTGGAACTGCGTGCTGGAAGTCTCCAGCAGAAACTTGAAACCTACTCAGCTTCTCCAGAGCCCGCGACTGCGGATCTAGTTTTCGGATTGGGTAATCGCGCAGGTGCCGACGCACTTCGAATCATTTGGCCGTCAGGAGTTGTGCAGGCTGAAACGGAGTTTAGTAAAGCAGGCGGCCTGCCGAATCTACTTACGTTGAATGCAACTGAACTCGATCGAAAACCATCGTCCTGTCCTTTTCTCTACACATGGAATGGCGAACGCTTTGAGTTCATCACCGACTTTATGGGTGGTGGTGAAATGGGATATCTCGAGGAGCCAGGCCGGCACAACAAGCCGGATCCCGTTGAATATGTTCGAATACGTGATGATCAGTTGAAAGAAAGAAACGGACGTTATGAGCTGCGTGTAACCAGTGAATTAGAGGAAACATTGTATGCCGATCAGTTTCAGTTGATTGCTGTCGATCATCCTGATGATGTTGCGGTCTATCCTAACGAGGGCATGACTGATCCGCCGAGACCGTACAAGTTATTTGCAACGAAGAATGCTCATCCACCGCTGAGCGCCGTGGACAATCACGGTGCAAACGTTCTCGATCGGATCGCGAAGTTAGATCGCACCTATCCAGACGATTTCAAGCGCGATCGTATTCGTGGTTATGCGGAAATTCACAGTCTCACTATGGACCTGGGACCATCGGCAAACTTGCTACTGCTCACCGGGTGGACTGACTATGCGTGGTCCAGTGATAACGTTGCCGCTTCGCAAGCTAAGAAAGAGATGATGCTTCCAGCATTGCAAGTTAAAGACGGTCGTGGTGAGTGGAAGACGGTGATCGAAGACATTGGTATTCCCGTGGGGCGGCCGCAAACGGTTACGGTGGATTTGACCGGTAAGTTTCTGAGTGCAAGTCGAGAGGTTCGTATCGTTACGAACATGAGAATCTATTGGGATCAGATTCTGGTCGACACTTCCCAGGGAAAGCTACCAACGCGACTTTCACAA
>AR_comb_assmDRAFT_10086335_pt1 | contig 11165 bp, 4 predicted proteins | sample ArasoioldDNA_FD_10543 | JGI IMG/M metagenome (IMG submission 10543) | reverse complement strand
GCGCGTAATGACTTCGTCGAATTCCTCATCGGCTGCCAGCGAACGGGCATGCGAGTCGCTGGCTACGGCGCGCCGGGCAAGGGCAATACGCTGTTGAACCATTGCGGCATCCGCTCAGACCTTATGGAATTCACGGTGGATCGCAATCCGCACAAGCACGGCTTGTTCTTGCCAGGCACTCACATCCCGATCTATCCAGTGGAGCGATTGGCGCAGGAACGGCCGGAATACGTGGTGATCATGCCGTGGAACCTGCGAGACGAAATCACAGCGCAGCTGGGGTACATACGGGATTGGGGCGGGCGCTTCGTCGTCAGTCTGCCGAAGCTCGAAATCTTCTGATCTGCGCGCGCTGAGCCTGTCGAAGCGCCGCGATTTGCGTGCTGAGCTAGCCGAAGCGCCTCAGCATGCGCGCTGAGCCTGTCGAAGCGCCGGGACATGCCCGATCGACAAGCTCAGGGCACATCAGCGAAGTCGCAGATCCTTCAAGTCCAGACGTCCTTCAGAGGCGAGCCGCTGAATCTGTCGCAGTCGCACATAGCGGGGACCTTCAAAGTCCGTTGTCGTCAAACCTCGGTCGCCAGCGTCCTTCCAGATTTCTCTGATCCCCTCCGGAACGGTCCATTGGGGCTCGTAGGCCGGCACCTGGCTACGGATCTTGGTGAAATCGACCTGATAGTTGCGAGTGTCCGGGCCGGCACCCTCGGCGAAGCTGACCGGTGCGCCGGTGATCTCGCTGACCTGCTCAGCGATCGTACGAATCTGCACGACGTCCTCGTCGCGCCCCACATTGAAGGCCTGGTTGTGAATCACCTCTCGTGGCGCCTCAAGCAAGGCGAGAAACGCTCGAGAGATGTCCTCGATGTGGACCAGCGGTCGCCAAGGACTGCCGTCAGACTGCAGCCGGACATTGCCCTGAGTGAATGCCGTTCCGGTCAAGTTGTTGACCACGATGTCGGCTCGCAGCCGCGGTGACGAGCCGTACGCGGTGGCGTTTCGAAGATAGACAGGACTGAAGTCGTCGTGGGCGAGCCTCGAGAGACCCTCCTCAGCCTTCGCCTTGCTTACTCCGTACGGGGTCACGGGATTGAATCGGCCGGTCTCATCAACAGGCTTGTCGCCAGCTGCGCCATACAGCGAGCAGGACGACGAAAACAGGAAGCGGTGCACCCCAGCCGCCTTGGCCGTCTTCGCCATATGGATCGCGCCATGGGCGTTGACCGCGTACGTCGCCTCCGGGTTGAGGTGGCCGATCGGGTCATTCGAGATCGCTGCCAGATGGATGACCGCGTCGAATCCGTCGAGGTCCGCCGGCGTTACATCGCGGATATCGCCCGTCCGCTGTTCGTAGCCTTCAGGCTGAACGCCAAAGTCACATCCGTCGTACCAACCGACATCCAGACCGACGACCTCATGACCAGCGGCTTGCACGAATGGGACAAGCACCGCCCCGATGTAGCCGCGATCGCCGTCCACCAAAACTCTCATCGCGATGTCCTCATCCTGCTGGCCACGTCCTGCGCGTAACGAACCTCGTCAGCGTAGCCGGACGCCCCACGACTGGCGGCATCAACAGCAAAGAGGATGACGACGCGGCATCTTGGTATCCGATCGCGCGATAGAAGCGTCGTCCTCCAGGCGTCACCGAAATGACGAATTCATAACGTCGCAGCGACGTCTCTTGAAGAAGCGACCGATGGGCTCAAAGCAGTCGCTCGGCGACGACAGAAAATGATCTTGAGCACCAGCTGCTGTTCAGCAGTCTCATCCACGGCTGTTTTCCTGTCTGCACTTAGCTCTTCGTCAGCTGGCGTTCCAGTTGAGCCGTCGAGATGATGCCTTGATCAACTGTCATCATGATCAAGATCATGATGACCCATCAGTTGTACGATTCGTGACCTTGTAAGCGTCGACGACACGCAGAGTCACGATTGGATATAGCAACAGAATCCGGCGCTGACCGCACGATACGCTCCCGATGCTTGATCGAGATCAGGGTCGTGCAGCAGTTCTCTTCCCAGACTGTTAACGACCCCAGCGATCTGGCACTGATCGAGGAAGTTCAGCGCCAGATCGTGTCTTGTTCGAGCACCCTCAACTTGCCGGGGGGGCCGGCGAGTGGGGCGATCGGGGGATTGGGAAAATGGCCGGGGAAAATAGGTTGCTGCGTGCGGCTGGCAGAGATGCTGCATATGAGCCCGACTTCGCCCTAACCCGCCGCACTGTGGGGGGCGGATATCCGGGTTCTTTTGTGGCCGATATGTCACGGGGCGCCAGTGAGGCTATCGACCTCCTGGATAGCGCGCCGACGCTGCGTCTGGACCACCTCGGTCTGGCAGACGATGATCAACGCCAAACAGTCGCGGATTCCGCTGTCACCGTCCCGACGAGGAAGCGCTTTGCCGTCTGGAGCCTCCACTACCTGATGGTGCTAGCCGCCGCGGATGCGCTCCTTGGCGGTGTGGCCGTCGCTGTTCCCGCGTCGATGAGCCCTACGCTCTGGGCGTATCAGGCAGTGCCGCTGCTGTGTCTGGTCGGATTCCTCGTTTGGCCAGCAGCAATCGGCCTGAGCCACGGCTATCGCCGGTCGCGGATCGGCATCGGGTTCGACGAGCTCCGGGCGGTGCTGCGAGCTGGTATGACGATGGTCGTGGCCTGCGCGCTGCCGGCTGGACTTCTGGCCGTTCCAACCGAGGCGCTGACTCATCCGACTCTCTCGTTGCCGTCGCCGCTCTACGCGCCACTCAAGCTTGTTGCGGTCGGCACGCCGATTGCGATCGTCCTCAGCCTTATGGCACGGTTCTTCGCCCGGAAGGTTTTGTACAGCCTCCAGAATCACGGCCGCTGCGTGCGGCATGTTGTGGTGGCTGGTGGCGCGGCAGCTGCTCAGCAGCTCGCAGACCGGATCCAACGTGAGCCGCATGGCGGAATGAAAGTGGTTGGTCTCTGCCTACCTTCCGAGGAGCTGCCGCGACCAGTTGTCGACGGAATTCCGGTTCTTGGCAACCTCAACCAGGTGGCCGACGTGGCACGCGCCTTGTGCTGCGATGCGGTCGCGGTGACGAGCGATGATGCCACCCGCTATGACTACCTCCGCAAGCTTGCGTGGTCACTGGAGGGCGCAGAGGTCGAACTGCTAGTGGACCCAGGTCTCGATGAGGTAGCGGGGCCGCGACTGCACATCCGCCCACTCATGGGATTCCCTCTAGTTCACGTGGAAGAGCCCCAGTTCACCGGCTGGCGTCGCGTGGTCAAGCGCGTCAGCGACGTTGTCCTAACCTCCGTCGGGCTGGTCGTGATTGCTCCCGTGATGGTGGCAGTCGCCGCACTCGTCAAGTTGCAGGATCGTGGACCGGTCTTCTTTCGCCAGACTCGAGTGGGCCGAGGTGGCGAGTTGTTCACGATGTTCAAGTTCCGCTCCATGGTCGTCGATGCTGAGGCCCGCAAGATGGATCTCATCGCCTTGAACGATGGCCACGGCGCCTTGTTCAAGTTGCGGGACGACCCACGGATCACTCGCGTCGGCAGAATTCTGCGCGATTTCTCCCTCGATGAATTGCCGCAGCTGTTCAATGTGCTGCGCGGATCGATGTCACTTGTCGGTCCACGGCCTCACCTGGCGCACGAAGTGGCGCAAATGCCGTACGAGGCTAACCGTCGCTCCCTTGTGACTCCCGGACTCACCGGTCTCTGGCAGGTCAGTGGTCGATCGGATCTTGAGGAAGAGGACGGAATCAAGCTTGACCTGCGCTATGTCGAGAACTGGTCATTGACGCTTGACCTGCTCATTTTGTGGAAGACCGCCTCAGCCGTCTTGGCTCGGCGTGGAGCTCGGTAGCCAAGAAGGCAAGGAAAATCGATGACCGTAATCGGGGTTGACCGCACCCTCGTGCCGTGGGGGCGCAGAGGTGTCGCATTGCTCGTCTTCCTAGCACTGGTGGCGGCGCTGCTCGCCTCCTTGCCCTCACGAGCTGCCGCAGCGTGCAGTGGAAATGCGATCGTCTGCGAAAACCAGCTTCCGGGTACGCCGGCGAGCGAGTGGGATATCGACGGCGCCGGTGATGAGAGCATTCAAGGGTTCGCGACCAAGATCAGTGTCAATGCTGGTTCACAGATCCAGTTCAAGATCGACACAAACGCGACCAGCTATTCGATCAAGATCTACCGGCTCGGCTATTACCAGGGCGATGGCGCCCGATTGGTCACAACGATCGCTCCGTCGGCCAACCTTCCTCAGAGCCAGCCGGCCTGCGCGACAGACCCCGACACGCAGATCTACGACTGCGGCAACTGGGCAGTATCGGCTTCCTGGAATGTGCCGAGTAGCGCTGTGTCTGGTGTCTACTTCGCCCACTTGATCAGGAGCAACGGCGATTCGTCGCATATCCCCTTCGTCGTGCGCAATGACGGCAATACCTCAAAGGTGCTTTTCCAGACCTCGGACACTACGTGGCAGGCCTACAACAACTACGGCGGATCCAACTTCTACACGGGTCCCGACGGACGAGCCACAAAACTGAGCTATAACCGACCGTGGAGCACGCGTGGCTCATCGAATGGCCGCGATTTCCTGTTCTCCAACGAATATCCGATGATTCGGTTTCTGGAGCAGAACGGATACGACCTCTCCTACGTATCGGGCTTGGACACTCATCTCGATCCAAATCTGATCACCAAGCACAGGGTATTCCTGTCCGTTGGGCACGACGAGTACTGGTCCAAGGATCAGCGTGATCACGTCCTGGCCGCGCGCGATGCGGGTACCAATCTCGCATTTTTCTCAGGCAATGAGGTCTATTGGAAGACCCGCTGGGAGGAGTCGCAGGACGGCAGCCACACGCCAAACCGCACGCTGGTTTGCTACAAGGACACGTGGAACAACACTCAGATCGATCCGGTCACGCCCACCGCTACCTGGCGAGACCCGCGCTTCGGCGATCTCGGATACGGTCCTGAGAACGCTCTTACCGGCACCATGTATAAGGCGAACTCGGTCGATCTGCCGATCAAGGTGAGCTCCGCCGAGGGCAAGCTGCGACTATGGCGCAACACAGATCTGGGGTCCCAGGCCGTGACGCTCGCAGCACACACAGTGGGCTACGAGTCGGACGAGGATCTGGACAATGGTTACCGTCCAGGCGGCTTGATCACCATGTCAACAACGACTGGGCCGACGCCGGAATATCTCACCGACTTTGGCAACACCGTCGTTCCTGGCACCACCACCCACCATGTCACTCAATATCGCGCGACCAGCGGAGCGTTGGTGTTCTCCGCAGGAACGATCCAGTGGGCTTGGGGTCTGGATAGCCACCATGATGGTGACGGGGATGCAGCTGACGCGCGGATTCGACAGGCAACTGTCAACATCCTGGCAGATATGGATGCCCCAGCGACAACTATTGCCTCTGGTCTGACCGCAAGCACGAAGTCGAGCGACACGACACCTCCAACGGTGACCGTCACTGAACCCACGTCGGGAGCAGCCATTCCCCAAGGGAGCCTGGTCACCGTCAAAGGCACTGCCTCCGACACAAGCCCTGGGCGCGTGGCAGGAGTCGAGGTGTCTATGGACAGCGGGGCCTCCTGGCACCCGGCAGATGGAGGCAGCAGTTTCACCTATAAGGGCGTGCTGTACGGCTCTGGACCAAACGCAATCCAGGTACGCGCCATCGACGACTCTGCCAACATTCAGCCCAACCCTGCGCTGATCGCCATAACCTCGAATTGCCCCTGCTCGCTCTTCGGCGCCATGACGCCAGTAAGCCCGGATACGGCCGATTCAAGCGCCGTAACCCTTGGGACCAAGGTGGTCCCGGCAGCAGACGGGTTCATGACCGGCGTTCGTTTCTACAAGAGCGCTGCAAATACCGGCACCCACACCGGCACCCTGTACTCAGCATCTGGGGCCGTGCTTGCCACCGGAACATTTAGCAACGAGACGGCAAGTGGCTGGCAAATGCTGAACTTCAGCGACGCCGTACCCGTGACCGCTGGTACTACATACATTGCGGCCTATTACGCGCCGAACGGGCACTACGCAGCCGACCCGTGGTTCTTCGTGTCACATGGTTTCAGCTCCGGAAAGCTGAGCGCCCCTGGCGGTCAGAGCACGCCGAACGGAGTCTATGCGGGCGGCGACCGGTTCCCTGATCAGAGTTTCCACAACACGAATTACTACGTGGATGCCGTCTTCAACGAGACGGATACCACGCCGTTGAGGGTGTCTGCGACCTCGCCACTCGGCGGTGCCACCTCAGTGCCACCAGGCAGCCCAATCACCGCTACATTTGCACGCGCGGTCAATCCGCAATCCGTCAGCTTCAACGTCCTCAACAGCACAAACAATTCGGTCGCGGGCGCGGTTACTTATGACTCGTCGAGCAAGACTGCCACGTTTACGCCGAACCAGACGCTCGCCACCTCTACCCAATACACAGCGACGGTGACCGCCACCGCCACGACCGGCGTGGGCATGGCAGCACCGGCCCAGTGGGCGTTCACAACTGCTAAACCGCCGGCTCAACCAGGTGTATGCCCATGCACGCTGTTTGACGACGCTGACGGGCCCAGTAACAACCCCAGCACAGAGACGAGCAGTGTCCAGCTGGGCGTCGCCTTCAAGGCCGACGCACCAGGAAACATCACTGGCATCCGCTTCTACAAGGCGGGCCCGAACAGCGGTACCCACACGATCGCCCTGTGGAAGGCCGACGGCACTCAGCTGGCGACGGCCACTGTGGGCAGCGAGAGTACGTCTGGCTGGCAGCAGGCCACCTTCAATGCGCCAGTCGCCGTGAACACAAGCACGACGTACATCGCTTCCTACACGGCACCGAATGGCCGATACTCGTACACCTCTGGTGGGCTCAACTCGCCAATCGTGCGCAGCCCACTCAAGTCTGCGTCCAACGGCGGCCGATACACCTACGGAAGCGGTGCACCGACGAATACGTCATCGGCTAATTACTGGGTTGATCCTGTTTACGAACCCTCTCCAGACGTCGCGCCCGAGGTCACCTCCGTATCACCTGGAGACGACGCCACCTCAGTGCCGGTGAAAGGCGCCGTGCGTGTCAGCTTTGATCGGCCGATACAACCGGGCACCGCACAGATAACGGTGAAGGATCCAAGCAACAACGTGGTTTCTGGCAACACGACGCTGGAAACCGCGGGGTCCACGGTGACGTTCATGCCGTCGGACGACCTCACGGCCGGTGCCAAGTACAAGGTGTCGGTGAGCGGCGCCACAAGTCTCGGTGGCCACGCCATGACGCAGGCCGTCACGAGTCAGTTCACAACCTCTGGGGCCGATGCTTGCCCATGCTCGCTCATGGAGACAACGACGCAACCAACCCTTCCGGACGCCGGCGACTCTTCGGCTGTCACATTGGGGCTGAAGTTCAAGCCGAGCGTCGACGGCTTCGTACGAGGCGTGCGCTACTACAGAGATTCCGCTAATACCGGCACCCACACTGGGAAGCTGTTCAGCGCCAGCGGCAATGAGCTCGCCACCGTGACTATCCCGACCCAAAGTGCCGGCTGGCAGTCAGCAAACTTCTCAAGCCCGGTCGCAGTATCGGCGGGGTCCACCTACGTGGTGAGTTACTACGCGCCAAATGGCCATTATTCCGCTAGCTCGGGCTATTTCGGGAATACGGTCATCAACCAGCCATTGAGTTCCGTCGGTTCAGGCGGCGTCTACGCGAATGGCAACAGTTTCCCCAGCAGCTCATATCTGGACAGCAACTACTACGTCGATGTGATCTTTACGACGAACGAGGGCGGGCCTCCGGTGGTGTCGAACACCACGCCCGACGACAACGCGACCGGGATTGAGCTTGACTCGGCAGTCACGGCGAAATTCGATCGGGCGATCACCGCCGGCTCGCTGAGCTTCACACTCGAGGGACCTGGTAGCACCGACGTCAGCGGGCAGAAGACCTACAGCTCTTCGACACGTACCGCGACTTTCACGCCCAGTGCAGACCTGACCCCAGGCGTCACTTATACCGCTAAGGTCAACGCGACAAGTTCTGACGGAGTAGCGATGTCCGCTCCCAAGACCTGGACCTTCAGCACCGTGCCTCCGCCTCCAAGCGGGACACCAGCAAGCCTCTTCAACGCTGGCTCCACACCTGACGTACCAGCCTGGAACGACAACGGACCGGTCACGGTTGGGGTGCGGTTCTCATCCGACAAGGACGGCACCGTTACAGCCATCAAGTTCTATGCCGGCGAAGGCAACACAGGCACGCAGACCGTAGCCTTGTGGGCCTCTGACGGCACGAAGTTGGGCAGCGGGACGGCGTCCGGAAGTGGGACCGGATGGCGGAAGGTGACATTGACGTCGCCAGTGACGATCCACGCCGACCAAACCTATACGGCGTCTTACTACGCCCCAAATGGTCACTATGCGGTGACCTCTGGAAGCTTCAACGGGCCATACACGAGCGGGCATCTGACCGTGCCGGCCGGTGGCGGGGTCTACCGCTACCCAGATGGATTCCCGTCCGCTTCGTCGAACGCAAACTTCTGGGTGGACGTGGTGGTGATCATTTGAGAGGCATCTTGCCACCAGCATTACACGTAACCTGCGACACCTTGAGGTCGACCGCCACGGTGAACTCAAAGCGAGGATCGAGGATCTTGATAGGAAACCCAAAGGAACTGGACAGCTTGGCAACAGGAATGTACCGCAAATACTGATTTCGGATCCCGAATTAATAACGGGTTCGTAACATTCGCCGTGATGGCCAAGCAAGGAACAAATCGAGTGGATTGCGTACAGCGCGCTCGGAAATGGCAGGAGAAGATGATCTTGTATCAGCGTGCTTCACCGGTGGGAAACCTACTCCATTTCCTTGCTGCCAACGGATTCTCGATCGATAGAAAGCCTGGCTATCCACTTTGGGTCATCAAGGCGATCAATCGACAAATCGGCTGCAGGGTGCAGCTCAGCCCAAGATCATGCCAGCCGAGAGATGCTAATCACGGCCTCGACCCCACAAGATGCGCAGGTATGCTCCTCCTGCCTGATCGAGCTAGGGGCTGTGTGGCGCAAGATTGGTTTCCAAACTGCCAACACCCCAAACGATCTGATGCCGTTCGGCTGTTTGACGGTGATTCAGATCGTGCTTGTTCTGGCAAGCGAAATCGTCCGGGGGGCGGGCGAAGGGTCGAATGTGGGGGCTTTTGGGGAATGGCTGGGCCGCGGAGTCTAGCTGCAGCATCTAGCGGAGATGCTGCAGCACACTCTAAATACGCGAACGTCGCGCGGAATGAGCAGCTCGACGAGAATGACATCTCCAGAATTGAGCCAGGTCCGGGTCCAGATGTTGAAATGGTGGAGGGTTCTCTGGCCTTACAAACTGGCGATAGCCGACTGGTCAGGCACAGCCACGGCGAAGCGGTTATCGACTTCCCTGCATCTATTCCGACAAACCAACGTTTTACGGTGTGGACCCTCCAGTACCTTCTGGTGCTCGCCGCCGTGGATGCGGTTATTGGCGGGATCGCTGCGGCAGTCCCAGCATCAATGAGCTATACCTTCTCTTTTTACCAGGCTGTGCCGCTCATTTGCATGATCGGCTTGCTCTCCTGGCCAGTCGCCATCTCGCTTAGCCGGGGCTATCGCCGGGCTCGGATCGATGTTGGCTCTAGCGAGTTCCGCGCCGTGATGCTAGGCGGAACGGTATTAGTCATGGCCATAGCACTTCCCGCTGGATTTCTGGCGCTTCCGAACGAAGGGCTAGTGCCGGGATCCCCGCTATTCGCGTTACTCAAGGTGACTGCGGTAGGTGCGCCGATCGCGGTCTTCCTTAGTCTGACCGCTCGACTCTTTGCCCGGAAGTTTCTGCACCGGCTGCAGAAGAAAGGGGGGAATACCCGGCACGTGATTGTGGTGGGAAGCTCTGCAGCAGCTCAGCAGCTGACCGATCGGATTCACCGGGAGCCGCACAGCGGAATGAAAGTGATTGGTTACTGCCTGCCATCCAACGAGTTGCCAAACGGGATGGTCAATGGAATTCCGGTCCTCGGCAGCCTGGATCAAGTTGCAGACGTGGTACGCACGGTTGGCTCCGATGCGGTCGCGGTCACCAGCGATGACGCCACACGTTACAACTATCTACGTCAACTTGCCTGGTCACTGGAAGGGGCCGGCGTCGACCTGTTGGTGGACCCTGGCCTCGAGGAGGTAGCAGCGCCACGACTCCACATCCGCCCAGGCGCAGGATTATCACTTGTTGAGGTTGATGAGCCCAAATTCACCGGCTGGCAGCGACTAATCAAGCGGGTCTGCGAAATCGCTTTGACATCCCTTGGCCTAATCGTGGTCGCTCCCGTCATGCTCGGAATTGCCGCCGCCGTGAAACTCCAGGATCGCGGACCCGTGATCTTCCGGCAGGCTCGCGTTGGCCGGGGCGGTGAGCTGTTCACGATGCTCAAGTTCCGATCCATGGTCGTCGACGCGGAAGCTCGCAAGGTCGATTTGCTGGCATTGAATGAAGGCCACGGCGCACTCTTCAAGTTGGGGGACGATCCCCGGATTACCCGCCTCGGCAAGTTCTTGCGCGATTTTTCTCTGGACGAGCTGCCTCAGCTATTCAATGTGCTGCGCGGATCAATGTCGCTTGTCGGTCCTCGGCCGCACTTGGCTCATGAAGTCGCGCAGATGCCGCTTGAGGCCAACCGCCGATCTCTCGTAAGCCCTGGCCTGACCGGACTCTGGCAGGTCAGTGGTCGATCGGATCTCCAAGAGAACGACGCGATCAGACTCGACTTGCGTTACGTCGAGAACTGGTCGTTGGCGCTCGACCTCCAAATCTTGTGGAAGACTGCGTCGGCGGTGCTGGCCCGCCGCGGAGCTCACTAGGGCCTGAGAGTTATAAGCCGATGACTGTACGCAGGCCGCGAGTTCCCCAACGTAGGGACGAAACGCTGCCGAGCCTTGGACGGGTTACCCAGCGCAACGTTATGGCACGCGGCCTGCGATCTAATCCTGGAGACATGAGGGCTGTGGGTGGTGATCGTCTGACCTTGTGAACGAAACGGACTGAGAAAGGACTCATCCGGGGAAGTCAAGCCTGCGCTGAAGTTTGCAGCGCAGGCCATACGAGCGAGGAAGCATTTTCATCATGTCAACACAACGCAGCATCGCGGTG
>AR_comb_assmDRAFT_10053303_pt1 | contig 11166 bp, 8 predicted proteins | sample ArasoioldDNA_FD_10543 | JGI IMG/M metagenome (IMG submission 10543) | reverse complement strand
GGCATCAAAGTGAAATTTGCGCCGTGCAAACGAGTGACGCGGGCCTTGCTGCTGCGCACTGCTGAAGAAGAGGCCGCGCAGGGAGGGGAGGTGGTAAAGCGGATTTTCCGCCAGGAGCGTCTCTATGAAAATATTCAGAGGCTGCAGCAGGGCCTGGAATTCCTCTGGAAAACAGAATATCCGCTGCCGTAATAGCGCCGGGGGTAACTTCTCCTCGTTAAAAATTGACAGGCGAAGCTGCTTGAGGCGTTCGACCAGGCTCTCAGCTATAGGCTCGAACTGCAGGACCGAGTCAGGCGGTTGCGGCCGTTGATCCCCTTGTGGTGGCGGCTCATAGATGTAACCGAAGACCTGTTGCAGCGTCTGCTCTGGCAAGCAGTCGAAGAACTCTGTGAATCCTTCGAGCGTATCACAGCGGGTAATCAAGAGATATACAGGGAAATCAATCCCCAGTTCCCTGATCGCCTCGTCAATCCGCTTGCGTAACTCGGCAGCCTCCAGACGCACTTCTTCCTGGCGCTTGGAGGCGAGTGTATCGCCTGGCAGGGCAATGATGAGGCCATTGAGCGGCTGCAGCGCACGGTGCATACGCAGTAACCGCAGGAAACGATACCATTGGGAATGCTCAACTTCATTCTTGGGAAAGGCATAATGGCCGGCCGTATCAAGAATGATCGCCGTGTTGAAGAACCACCAGTCACAGTTCTGCGTTGGAGCTATAGTAGAAGGCGGATGCGCAAAAGGGGCGAAGGAGGTGGCTACCCCTCGCAATAGGGTGGTTTTTCCAGACTGGCTGGCACCGATACATAGATACCATGGGACAGCATAGAGTGGCAGGCCTCTTTGCTTCCTGAGGTCTGGAGATTTCGCGAGCGTCTGCACCGCCTCTTGCATCTTTTCCTGGAGTTGCCGGTAGCTTTCTGCCTCTGCATCTGGCGGGGTGTCGTCCGTGTGCAAACGCGTCAGAAAACGCCGCTCGCGATAGCGGGGGAGGAAGGCACGCAGTGCCCTAACGCCTATCACAACAGTCGTGCTAAGGGCGCCGACCAACAGCAGGACGAGGAGCCACCAGAGCCATGCCGCTCCAGCGCGTCCTAATCTCTCCCACCAGCCCAGCGCGTTCCCCAGTGCGAGGAGCACAACCAGGATAATGATGCTAAGGAGGAGCCGCAGAATCAATTTCCGCATATACTTCCGTTTGCGCACTAGAAAAAGCTAGGTCACCCTTCAACCATCATCTTGGATACGCAGGCCCTCCTGCATCATGCAGGCCCAGGCGATTAGCGACTTGGCCTGAGCTAGGGCTTGGTGCGAATGAAGTGGAACGTTGCTGCAACGTCCGGCTTTACGTTCGCTTTTGACAGTACCTGGCTTAGCTCCTTGAGGTACGACTCGGCTGATTCAACGTTCCGTACCCCCGAGAACAATGGCGTTTTACTCACAATAACCGTTATAAGCTCTAGACCGGGTGGGTTGGCATTAATAATAAACGGGCTGGGACTATTGGGTTGGCCGACGGCAAATGATCGGTTGGGCTCCAGGCGATTTGTCGGCTCAGCCGGATTTGGAAAGAGGTGACCAACCATGCCGTCGGCACCGTAGTAATCGACATAGACATAACTGTTGAATTGTGTTGGTGTTTTCCCCTTGATGACCAAGCTCTCCTTGTCATTATAATCAGGGAGATTTCCTGCTTTATTGAGGCTGGTCGCTAAGTCAATGCCTCGAGCTTCAGCCTGCTTTTTTAAGGGTTCCAGGAGATCAAGCACAGCGCAGAAGGGAGTTGGAATAATATCAAACTTCTCCTGAACCTGACTCACCCCCTGGAAGCTCTCGACAATTTTGCGAATCTCAGCGCCTTGACTTGCACTAGCCACCCGTCCCCCCAGTTCGACGACACCTGCCTGCACGCCCACGGAGACCCTGGCACACGGCTGCTGCGGCAAGAGCTTCTGGATAGCCTGTGCATCTAACTGCCGTGGTGCATCTAACTGCCGTGGCGCAGATGGACCACCACACGTTTTGAGCCCGAAAAAGACCAGAGGCACCGTCACCAATAAGACGAGCCCCGCCTGGAGGAGTAGACGAGTTAGCGGATATCTGACGGGCCTGCCTGTAGGCGGGTGCACCTCATATGGTTGAGCCGTAATCTTCTCGACGTCCTGCGCACTCTCTACCGGCTGGGCGAGATGCCGCGCCTGCTCATGCCGCATCTGGGTAAGTTTGAGTTCATCTTCCAGGCCAAGGAAATACTGTCCGCTAAAGTCCAAAGCCAGGCAGAGATAGTAGACCTCCCGTACTGCTTGCTGTGCTGCCCCAAGTTGGTCTATGTGTTCAAAAAACTCTTCGCCGGCATTTCTAGTCTGGTAGTATTCGAGCTGCAGTGGATGGGTGTTCCATTCGTGGTGGTGCTTCCAGGTCGTGTGCTTCAGGACCGTTTCGTCTGCCCAGGCCACCACAGCAAAGCCGGCATCCTGGAAATCTTTATCGAGCATGCCTTGACGCTTTGCCGTCGCTTTTTCCTGTTGGAACAACGCCCCAATATCCCGGCGTACCTGCTCGTACGGGGGCTGAAAGTCACCTTGCAAGTGGGTCTGATCGAACAGCAACACGTACGTGAACAGGTCAGCAAACAGCGTGTGTCCCATCGTCATGCCACCTTCATCCCTCGCCTCGGCACCAGCACTCCCGCCCGGACTCATCTTAGGGCTGGAGCAGGGCCGCTTCGATCCGAGTGCAGATAGCGGCGTATGCGCGCTTCGTGATAGCCATCCTACCGCCGAAAATGCTGCGGCTGCAGGAACATGCCCTAGCTCCAGAAAATCGGGCGAAGTAGCTCCATAGTACCTCCTCGAATGTGCTGCTCATCATAGCACAGGTTATTATAGGTGCAAGTGTGAAGATTCTTCATATGCTGGGTGTAAAATCGCCTGAAATTACCAGTCCACTACGCCTATGAAGGCCGATTGTAGCTGGTCCAATGGTGCACTGTACCAGATACAAAGGTTATGCAGTGCAAATTTGACAGCCAAACGGGCTTGAAACCCGCTGAGATCATGGGGACGTGCCCGGTCAAGGCGGAAGGTATGTGGGTCGCTTGCCCCTCACAAGGGGGGGCCAGCCACCAGCAGGTGGAAGCCTTTATCCCAGCCGAGCTGGTTGCGCCAGCTGATATCCGTCAGGCCAGGCAATCAGCCCGCGCCGCGGCGCTTGGCATCTTGGAGGATAGCTGTGGGACGCGGACGGGGTTGGCGTGGACGCTTCCTTGAGTTGCGCAGTCTTCAGGCCTCATTTACACTGAGATTTTCTCTAAGAGTTCGATATCATTCAGCACGTGACTGACACCATGCACCACACAGAGGAGAGGCTCCTCAGCCACGGCCACCGGGAGTCCCGTCTCTTCCCGCAGCAGCACATCAAGACTGGGTAACAGGGCACCACCGCCGGCCATGACAAGCCCGTGGTCAATAATATCTGCTATCAGCTCAGGCGGCGTGCGCTCAAGGGCAGCCTGGACCGTATCGACAATCGCTTGGATCGACTCGGCCATGGCGTCGTAGACTTCCAGCGAGCTGATCTGTATGGTTTTCGGCAAGCCGGTCAGCATATCTCTGCCCCGCACCGGCATGGTACGCGGGGAGGACTCGGGTATGGCGGTGCCAAGCGTGATTTTGATGATCTCCCCGGTGCGTTCACCAATCAGGAGGTTGTATTTACGCTTGACGTACGCCACAATCGCGTCGTCCATAGCGTCACCAGCGATGCGCACTGAGCGGCTGTAGACCACGCCAGCCAAGGAGATGATGGCCACTTCCGTCGTCCCGCCACCGATATCGAGAATCATGTTGCCGGTGGGTTCGCTGATGGGCAACCCCGCACCAATAGCCGCGGCCATAGGTTCCTCGATGAGATACACAGCCCGCGCCCCCACCAGTTGCCCTGACTCGCTCACAGCGCGTTTTTCTACCTGGGTAATCCCAGAGGGGACACCGATGATAATGCGGGGACGCACCAGGCGCTGGCGGCGATGCACTTTGGTGATAAAGTACCGCAGCATGGCCATGGTACATTCAAAGTCTGCAATGACCCCGCTCCGCAGGGGGCGAATCACCTCAATAGTGCCCGGGGCGCGTCCCAACATGCGCTTGGCCTCGTCGCCTACCGCCAGCACACGATCACTACCTTTCACCAGGCTCACCACTGACGGTTCACGGATGACAACCCCCCGCCCACGGAGCGCGACCAGCGTGTTGGCTGTCCCCAGGTCGATCGCCAAGTCCTTGGATAAAAGACCGCTGAGCTTCTTGATGAGCAAGGTCTACTCCCTTCTGCTCGTACGATGTCTACTGATATCTGTACCCTAATAGGGGAGCACAGGCTCATCGCGGCTGTGCGGGCCATGTGCACCACATGCGAAGGCTACGTATCTGGAAGCCGATATTGTACCCCTTATAATTGTATAGGAAGAGCGGCGCGCCGCCTATGAGAATTTGTAATTTGACAGCAGCCTTTGACCCCAGTACAAAATCCCTGTGTCAGGAGGCAACAAGCTATAACCCCCTTGCGACATGACGCTGGAAGGCATGCCCATGGACGCTCCTTCATCCAAACCGCCACGCTATAATCAGCAGCGGGTGGCCGATTTTTTCCGCGTGCACGTACGGCTGTATGGCAATGACTGGCGGGCTCTTGGCTGGCAGAGCCGGGCTACCCAGGTGCGTCGCTTTGCCGTGTTAGCGGAGATTGCTCCACTGGCCCAGACACGCGTGCTTGACGTTGGCTGCGGCCTGGGAGACCTCTACGGATACTTGTGTGACCAGGGCACCTGGGTTACATATACGGGCTATGATCTGGTGCCTGAGATGGTCAAACGTGCCAGCCAACGCTACCCTGAGGCCCGTTTCATCGTGCGTGATGTCTTGCAAGGTCTGGGCGACGAGCGTTTTGACTATATCGTGTCCTCAGGGGCTTTCAATATCAATTTTGGTGACAATCTGTTCGCCATCCAGCGGGTGCTACGTGAGATGTATGATGCCTGTACACGTGGGGTAGCGATCAATTTCCTCAGCATCACTGACCCACAGACTGACCCTATTTTCTACCATTACGATCCGCAAGTCATGCTCGTCTACTGCCAGACGTTCTGTCCCGACGTGCGCGTACGCGAGGATTACCTGCCTAACGATTTCACGCTGTATCTCTACCGTGAGACGCCCTCCTGAGCGCGCTGCGCCAACGCCTAGAGCTGTCTCTGCAGACGTAGCGTGCAATGCTTAGCGAGAACTAACCGGATCAGAAAATACGAGTTATAATTTTGCCTGGATGATACCATTCTGGCCGTGTGCTGTAACGGGTTGCCACACATCGTCGAACGCCAAACGTTTGATCCTATTGTGCAGTCAAGCATTCGCGGGCTTGGAGGGAACATGGAGACGAGGGGTTACTGGTGGGCCGAGGTGCGTAGGAGTCATCCCAAGGTACGTGCCATGTGGTGGCACGTTGCGCTCGTACTTTGTGTCCAAATGCTCTTGGTCGGAGGGAGCTGGGCGCAAGGGGCGGCGCCAGAGCGCCGCACGGCGTTGGTGATTGGCAACAGTGCATACCAGAAGTCACCGCTGGTGAACCCGGTGAACGACGTGCAAGCCATGGCGGCGACCTTGGGGTCGATCGGCTTTACCGTCACCAAGATCGAGAATGCCTCGAAGAGCCAAATGGCCGATGCGATCCGTCAGTTCGGTGATACCATCAAGCTTGGCGGTGTGGGCTTATTTTATTTCGCCGGCCATGGTGTCCAGGTCAATGGTGAGAATTTCCTCATCCCCGTGGACGACGACATCCAAGACAAGAACCAGGTCGCGACCAAAGGCATCGAAGCCAGATTGGTGCTGCAAGCCATGAGCAATGCGAAAAACCGCTTGAATGTGGTCATCCTGGATGCCTGCCGCAACAATCCATTCGTGCAGAGCGCCAGTCGCGCCCTTGTGCCAACGGGCACTACTGACAGCCGCGCGCGTTCAGATAGTGCTGGCGGTCTCGCCCCCATGGAAGCGCTCGTGGGCACCCTCATCGCCTTTGCGACTGCGCCTGAGTCGGTTGCGGCTGATGGCAGTGGGAAGAATGGCGTCTATACGGAGAATCTCCTCCGCAACATCACTGAGCCCGGGCTCAGGATCGAGGACGTGTTCAAACGCACACGTTTCGCCGTGCGGCAGGAGACTGGTGGTCGCCAGGTGCCGTGGGAGAACACGTCGCTGGAAGGAGATTTCTACTTTGTCGCACCCCTGACGGGCAGCGTTGCGTCATCCGGCTCGACTGGGCAATCTACCGCCCTGGCGGGCGGACAGCAGGCGGCCCTGCAGCCAAGTCGCTCGGACGCTCCCGTCGCGAAGCCTGTACGTAGCCCAAGCGGATTCTCTTTCTCACGCGAGGAAGAGAAGGATCGGGCCACACGCTTTGCCAAAGACGACGAAATCCGTGCACGCCTGCAGGCGCCCTGCCCCGAACCGCTGCGACAACGACCAATTGTCATTGATATTACGGAGGAATCGCGTGCGGACGGACTCATTGCGACGGACAGAAGCTCGCGCTTCGCACAGCTCGTCAATCAAAACTTGCAGCAGGCCGGCCTGACGACAAGTCTGGCCAGTTCCCCCGGCCAGCCCATGGGCCGGGCTGGCCGGGCATCGGCCAGTGCTGGTCGTGCCTCTTCCCCCCAGGGACAGTATTCGATTCAAGGGGTTGTCTTATCTCAGCAGGGTGCCACGCGCGTCGCACGCCTGAACGAGACCAGTGTGAATGCTGAGATTGCTCTGCGGGATCCAGCCGGCCGTATCATCACGATGGTGGAAGTGTCTGGCGAGAGATTCGCCGGTCAGAACACTAGTGCCGCAGCATGGGCCTTAACTAAGGAACAGGCCAACAATGCGTCATCACAACTCTACGCGGCGTTTTGTGGTGTTAGATATTGATATAGATTATATAAGACTATAAAATAAGCCTTGCAGACGACCTGGCAGCGTGTCTGCGAGAACTCTAGTATATGATTAAGGAGGAAATTATGGACTGCACGCATCAGACCTGGCTGAGAACAATGGTAGCGGTTGTCAGTGTTGTACTGACTGGATGTGCCACAACTGGTGGGCCAACAGCGAGCGGACCTGCTCCTGCTACTGGGGCATCTGCGAGGGCCAATGCAGCTGCGAACACGGCCATGTACCAGACGGTTAGCTACACGAATGTAGCGACAAAAGGGCCGGCGATCATTGTCTTGCCGGGTGAAGTGAAGAGCAACAACGCGACATTCTCGCAGCGGTACGGCCCGAATAACATTGCTGACTACGCTGAGCTTGAGCTCTCGCAGGCGAACTTCCAGGTGCTGGATCGCGCCAATCTGGGTAGCGTGCTGCGCGAAGTCGAACTCGCTTATAATCTAGGTGATCCGAAACAGGCACAGGCCTTATTCCAGAAGGGTGAGCTGCAAAATACGCGCTGGATCGTCAAATTTGATATCCTCCGTGCCGAGAAAGTTGCCGAAGCGGGCAGCGGCTTCTCTGGCAACACGCTCGGCGGTATCGCCAATACCATCCTGGGTGGCACGGCAGGCTCAGTGGTGGGCCAGAGTGCCGGCTCGGTGAAGACGACCGAGGCTGCTGGTGTCTGGATTGTCGGTATGCGTTACAAGATCATCGACGCCCGCACGACACAGCAAGTCGCCCAGGGATATGCTGAAGACAAACTGGAAGTCGGCTCGACAGGCACGTCGGTTTTCGGGGTGTCGTCACGGCAAGCGGGCGGCACGACCCTCGACGCACTTGTGGTCAAGTTAGTGCAGAAGAACGTGGCGGACATTGATCAAAAGTATAAATAGCCGGCGCGTTCGTCTATACACGGCAGTGTCTCTGGAACAGAGACAGTCAGAAAGGAGGCTACGCATGGCGCGCAAAACAATCGAAGTAGAAACCACCGGGCAAGCATACCTGGAACTACTCCGTGAACGCGGTATTGACTATTTCTTCGCGAACGCTGGAACGGACTTTGCGCCAATCATTGATGCCTTTGCGCGCTTTGCGGAACAGGGCAAACAGACGCCGAAACCGATTACTGTGCCGCACGAAAACGCCGCGGTGGCGATGGCGCACGGGTACTATATGGTCACGGGCAAGCCGCAAGTGGTTATGGTGCACGTCAACGTCGGCACCGCGAACGCCATGAATGGTATCATCAATGCTGCCCGTGATCACGTGCCCATCCTGTTCTCGGCTGGCCGGACTCCCCTCACGGAAGCCGGACTCCCGGGGTCGCGCGATATCTACATCCATTGGGCCCAGGAGTCCTTCGACCAGGCCGGCATGCTGCGTGAGTACGTCAAATGGGACTACGAGCTACGCAATTTTACCCAACTCGAGGCGGTAGTCGATCGGGCTCTGGAAATCGCCATGACCGAACCGCGTGGACCAGTCTATCTGACCTTACCGCGCGAGGTTCTGGGGGAACCACACACCGAGTTCAGCATGACGTCTCCGGCGCGACGTGACCGAGGCGGTCGCCTCTATCCGGACCCCGCGTCCATCGAGGCAGCGGCGGCGGTCCTGGCGAGTGCCGAACGCCCCCTGATCATCACGGGCACGTCGGGACGGAACCCCGAGGCGGTCGGACATCTCGTGGCGCTGGCGGAGAGTTTTGCCATCCCCGTGGTGGTGTTCGGCCAGCGTTACATGGGTTTTCCTACCAATCACCCCCTGCATCTCGGCTTTGCCCCTGATCCTGTCTTGAGCACGGCCGATGCGATCCTGGTTATTGACAGTGATGTGCCCTGGTTCCCGAGCACGAAAAACCCATCGGACAATGCCAAAGTGATCCACCTCGGACTTGATCCCTTCTACAGCAACTATCCGATACGGAGCTTCCCGTGCGATGTGGCGATCCAGGCGGACTCAGTGGCGGCTATTCCGCTGCTGACGGCAGCCCTGGCCGAGCACCGCAAAGCCATGCAGGCGCGTATTGAGGCGCGCTTCCAGCATGTCAAAGCCCTGCACGACCAGCAGCGCGCCTCCTGGCGGGAGGCCCTGGAGCAGGTGCGTGACGATACCCCCCTTGACCCGCTGTGGGTGTCACACTGCATCAACGAGATCAAAGGCGACGACAGCATTATCGTCAACGAGTACGACCTGGTACCCACGCAGGTCGATTTTGTGCAGCCTGGAACGATTTTTGGCAACTCACCTGCCGGTGGTCTCGGTTGGGGGCTCGGGGCGTCTATCGGGGCCAAGCTCGCTGCCCCTGACAAACTGGTGATTGCGACGCTCGGCGATGGCAGCTATATGTTCGGCAACCCCACCCCGTGCCATTTTGTGTCGCAGGCCTATGAGCTACCGACCCTCACGGTAATCTTTAACAATCGGGTCTGGAACGCTGTGCGTCGAGCCAACCTCGGTATGTACCCCAATGGCTGGGCTGCCAAGACGCAAAACTTTCCCCTCAGCGAGTTGCAGCCGTCGCCGAACTTTGAGGTGCTGGTCACCGCTAGCGGTGGGTACGGGGAGCGCGTCACGCAGGCGTCCGAAGTGCGGCCAGCTCTGCAGCGGGCCGTGCGCGCTGTGCGTGAGGAGGGACGGCAGGCAGTGTTGAACATGATCTGTAAGCATCCTTGAGCAAATCCCTCCCCCATCTCAGGGGGAGGGTCGTACACAGCTCACACGGTGACCTGACGTCCCTGCTCCGACGACGCCCGCATCGCATCAATCAAGCGGTGCAGGTCCACCGCCGTCTCGAAGGTGGCATTGCTTGGGGAGACATCGCCAGAGCGGATCGCCCTGGTAAAGCGCGTATACAGTTGGCCGACATTATACGGCGCACCCTGAGGCATATTCTCGGGCACGTAGCGATAGCGTGAGGGAATCTCCAGGGGCTCAAGATTCCCACTGGCGCGTGTCCCCTGGAGATGGACAGTACCGAGTTGCGGGGACTCATCCGCCGTGGCCACGAGAGTGCCCTCGCGCCCATATATCTCGAGACGATAGCCACTGCCAGCCCAGGGAAGGCTCGCCACATGGACCGAGGCTACCGCCCCGTTCGTCAATTGTCCGCTGACCAGGATGTTGTCTGGCGCTGTGACATCGACGAGACGCTGGGTATCCACCTCCAGCCATTGCGGCACCTGAGTCGTGACCACGGCGGCGACATGGCGAAAATCCCCCACGATAAAGCGCATGGCATCGATAGCGTGTCCGGAGGCGATGGTCAAGGTCGTGGCGCCCAGGGTGTCATCGCGCTGCCAGGTCCGATCCGACGTACGCTGGAGCACGCCATCGCGCAGCAAACTCATATGACAGGAGAGCACGTCCCCCACATAGCCAGTGTCAATCAACTCCTTCATGTACAGCACTGCTGGGGCGGCACGCGCTTGCAGACCCACACAGGTCTGCAGGCCTTGCTGCCGTGCCAGCGTGGTGAGAGCCTCTGCTTCTGCCGTATTCTTCCCCAGGGGCCATTCCGTGAAGACATGCTTGCCAGCCTCTAGCGCGGCGCGTGTCGGTTCGTAGTGGGAGGGAACCCGCAGTACGACCGCCACGGCGTCGATGTCCGGGCATGCCAGCATTTCTCGATAGTCGTGGAAGGCCATCTTCGCGCCATATTTTTGGGCTGAGGCCGTAGCACTTTCCTGGCGCGTTGTGCAGACAGCCGTCAATTCAATATCAGGACTGGCCACGAGAGCGGGCAGATGGGCTCTGGGTGCCCATCCCACTGTCGGATTCGCCCCGATGACGCCAAGTCGTATCTTGTCAGAGGCCATAAGACGTTCCTCCCTGTGAGCTAGTACTGCGCACCGCAAGTGCTGCGCACGGCAATTGCCAGTTTGGCGGGGTGGAGCGCCAGCTATTTTGCTCGTAACTGACGCCACGCTCCACTAGGCAAGTAAGGTTAATAACTCCTCCCGCGTAATAGCCGCGGCGCGGTCCGCTCCTTCTAGAGCAGCCTCTGCCAGAGTACGCTTTTTTTCCTGCAGTGCCAAGATGCGTTCTTCGACGGTATCCTGGGCTACGACGCGGTACACCAGGACAGGGCGAGTCTGGCCGAGCCTATGCGCTCGGTCAGCAGCCTGGTCTTCGACGGCAGGATTCCACCAGGGGTCGAGCAGGAAAATATGATCTGCGGCAGTGAGATTCA
>AR_comb_assmDRAFT_11494130_pt1 | contig 11168 bp, 4 predicted proteins | sample ArasoioldDNA_FD_10543 | JGI IMG/M metagenome (IMG submission 10543) | reverse complement strand
TCTCTTTTCCGTCTAACCACTTCACCATGGCTGCGAAGTTCGGAAGGCGTTGTTCATCGATTTCGAAATCATCGTATCCCCATGGTTTTCCCGGTCCCCAAGGCCGATCAATCCAATACACACCATTAGGAATACCAAAGGCCTTCATCATCAGGGCATCTTCCATAATCTCCGAATTAAATGGACCAGTGACGGGAGTGCCGTCGTAATAAGTAGCTCGCTGTGTGTGTTCGTCGCGCCAGCGCCACGGGAGATACATCCACTTTGGCGGCAGGAAGGGTGGTCCAGCATCAAGTGCATGTGCGCGGACGAGCGTGGCCGGATCTTTGGCAGTGTAGATCCTGAGTGCAAACGATGGGCCTTCAAATTCAATTCCGACTCGTTGTGGGTCCGCATTCACAAAGTCAAAAGCACCGGGCCAATTGCCATGAACAAACACAGCGTACCCGCGGGACGAAAGATAGTAGGGCGCGTAGATTGAGGTGGTGGGCTTAACAATCATCTCCACCTTCTGACCCCGAAGGTTCATCGCCTCCTGAATACCCGTCGCCCATGACTTTGTCTGAGGACCATCAACTACTCGTTCCATCAGTCCGGTGTAGTACTCATTTTGATTCGCGTCTATTGATAAACCCCATTTCAAAATGTCGGCGTCAGGCGCCGCTTTGAAATGGAGTTCAAAATCTTTCTGCTGCGGTGTAACCGAAACTGTTACGAGCCGGCCTTCGCTAAGATTCACTTCCTTCGTCCATGCTTTTGGTCCAACGAGGGCGTTAAAACCCGGTAAGGAAACGCGGCCGTTCGCAGTCTCAAGAAACAGTCGATCGATTCTCAACGACCTTCTACCGAGATTCGGTTTTAACTGTGTCGATTGGAGCGTGATAGCCGAATTGACAGCCCGTTGGGAGTACACATTGACACTCAAGCACAAGAGAGTCAGTGAAATTGCGATTGTTTTGATCATTTGTCAGTGGTCCGGAATCGTTGTGGCGGCCAGGGATCCGATTGTCCCGGAGTGAGCCAATAGTCCGTTGAACTTTGTCTCAAAGTCGGAGCTAGCTCGAGGCGGGAGTGTTTTGGTTTGTGTTGGTTAATGTGCCTTCGTGGATCGTCCTTAGTTTCCTGGACACAAGGACCGAGTCACGAAGTCACACGAACTAAACACGACAATCGTCACCACCGCATTCGACTTTTGAGCAAGCCACCTCTCTTAATAGACGAAAGTTGAGTTGACCTCTCAAATAGACGAAGAATATGAAATCAAGTGACCGCTGGAACCGATGCTGGACCAATTACCAATAATGATGAACCAGATTTCGTATCTCTTGGTCGTATAGCGTGCGAACGAGGGCCATGGTGTTCTGCGAGAAAGCAGGGAGACTCCCGGCCGCTACGTTTTCCTCAACCTGAGCCGGACTCTTCGCCCCAGGAATGGCACAGGTCACCGCCTCAAACATCAGTATCCATCTCAACGCGAATTGAGACATCGTCACACCTGTCGGCTTTAAGGCTCGCAATTCCTCAACAACTCGCAAACCGGTGACGTAATCAACTCCCGAGAATGTCTCGCCACGGTCAAAAGCCTCGCCGTGTCGATTGAACTGCCGGTGATCATCCGGAGCGAACTGACTTGTCATTGAAAGTTTGCCCGAAAGCATGCCGGACGATAGGGGAACGCGCGCGAGTATTCCAACCTTGCGTCTAACTGCCTCTCCAAAGAAGAGATCGGCAGGACGTTGCCGGAAAATATTGAAGATAATTTGGACACTTTGTACATTCGGATATTCGATAGCCTTTAGCGCTTCCTCGACTCGCTCGACACTCACGCCGTAGTAGCGAAGCTTCCCTTCTTCAACCAATCTATCAAGTCCAGCAAAAACCTCCGGATGGTAGTAGACATCCGTTGGTGGACAGTGAAGTTGCAAGAGATCGATCGAGTCAGTATTGAGATTCTTTAAGCTTCGTTCGACAAAACCTCGGATGTTGTCGGCCGTATATCCGGACGCCACGTGCGGATCCAACCTGCGGCCAGCCTTTGTGGCAACAATTATCTCTTCCTTTCGCTCTCTCTTGAGCCGGGCAAGTAACCGCTCGCTATGACCATCACCGTAAACATCTGCGGTATCGAAGAAATTGACCCCTAGATCTACGGCTCGATGTAGCGCTCGGAGCGACTCGTCGTCGTTTACTTTCCCCCATGAACCGCCAATCGCCCAGCTGCCAAAGCTGACGCCAGAAACCTTCCATCCAGTTCTTCCGAGCTCGCGAAATATCAACTTAACATCCCCTTTCAAACGCCGTTTCACAGTTGAGTCAGCTCACCATCAAACTTGCCCTAAATCGGTTCTGAAATTGCGGTGACACCCTGCTGCAATTAAGGTTCCTCTTGCAGCTAAAATCATTGACTTATCCCTTCAGATGGTTTAGAAAACTCCTCATTCGCAAACGTTTTAAGGCCCCTCATCGTTAACGACGACCGCGTCCTTTTACACCTAGAGGAACTTGACCATGAGCTCGTCGCGTCTAGCTATTCTCGCAATCCTTCTCGTCACTTCCTTTGTGTCCTCTTCGAGCCGATCATCCTCAGTGATCATGCCAGCAGCGGCAGCCCTGGATTTCCCATTTATCACATACCATGGAACCATTGAAGACATCGACCGCTCTAAAGTTGACGATCACGCGCCTGGCATTAAGGAAGACATTCCAGCCAAGTTCACCGGACGATACCAGGAATGGAAAACCGAATTCCTTTCAACGGAAGCGGGCCGCAACCAGTGGGCCTTCTATCAGACCAACCCAAACTTTACTCTGACTATTACCATGAGCCGCGAGAATGCTGAAGGCGCCACCACCGGTAAGTATCGCTGGAATGACGCTGGCCAACTCATCGCCGCCACAATCACGCTCGGGTCACGTTTGGACGAAGGTTATCCGAATCCAATTTACTTCCCGGTAATGAATTCACTGGTGCCAACTGAATCGTCTAGCCGCATTGGCGGCACCACCCTAGCTGCAACCAAACTGGCCCACGAGTTTGGTCATGTGAATCGAACCGGTAAAGTTGACGGCAACATCTATCAACTCCAGGCTCAACTCATTCCGCAGTACAACAAGATCTTTCTAACCAATGGTCGAAAGGCCGACGACCCAAAACTGATTGAACTCGTGCAACAATTAGGTGGCACGCCAGTCGAAATTTGGGAAGATCGCGAGTACTGGGGCGAAGCCAATGCAATGGCTTATCTTCAGGATCGCTTCAGTGAAGACAATCTTCGTTGCTCGCTCTTCAGCCGCATTCGTCATAGCGTCGACCTCTATGCCAAGAGTTACGAACCACGCTTCCTCGAAGTAATACGTGCTACGCCAAATCGTAAATTATGTGGCTGGCAATAGCACCTCAAAATTTTCGAGCTAACTGAGCGTCCAACCCTTCCCATTTAACTGTCCATGAACCATCTGCTGGAAAGCCCGGCGCGTGATGGCTCGGCGCGCCTTTCCAACCCGCGGTCATCATAGCTACCGCGTAAAGCAGACCACCATTCCCAGGCAGATAACACGGCAGGTTTTCTCGTTGCCAATTATGTCCATTCAACAAGTAATGATTCTTCGCCGTGTCCATCAGCAGCGCATCGATGGCCAATTTCCCCTGGCCTAAACGAGCCGCCGTCAGCGCCGTCAAGGGGTAATCCCAACCCCAGGTCTCATTCCATTGCCATTCTTTCAGAGTTTTTTGAAGCGTTCGTCGCATCGTGTCGACGTCTGCGGAGTCAGCCGGCAGAAACCCCAGGGCTCCTAACATTGAAGGGTGATCACGATTCCGCTCGGTGTACGTTTGTGGACAGTTCTCGTGAGCGAGATAGACACCATCTTTAACCGGTAACGGAGAGAGCTTACGAATTACTTCGACCCACTCTTTTACGGGTGACTGTCCGCGTCGCCGGCGCCATTGCAATGCCACCTCGAGACCAAATCGCCAGTATGCAAGTTCAAATGTTGGATTCCATGTCTCTCTGGGAGGATGATTTTCCTGCGCCGGAATCACGGGTGGACCGAGCACGTACCGATCCGCCTTCGTATCGTAAAAGGCGAAAGACGACATGAATGACGCTGTCTCAAAGACAATCTCTTTATAACGCTGCAGAATGGTAGCATCACCGTGACTTTGATAACAGAGCTCTGCATAGAAAATAGGATGTGGTTGTTGCCAGATGAGCAATGGACCGATTGGAGATGGGCTATCGCGACCCTCTGGACCAACCATCTTGGGCCAACGCGCCCCAGAATAGCCCTGGGACCTCGCAAGCTGTTGCGCTGCAGGCAAGACCGCGCGGTACCAGGCCAAACTCTTTTCGAACAGCGGTAGCCGGTTCCACAAAGCGAAGTGAGTTGCATGCCACCAATGCATCTCTAAATGAAACTTACCGTACCAACTGTTAACCGTCAGACCTGTTTCCTGAGGTGGCAATGAGCCGGCACATTGGATCGCGGTTAAATACTGCGAGAGCACTACACGTCGTTCGAGTTCAGATGCGCGACTATCCCTACTTTCGGCAAGTTCAACCGCACCGCCGCTCGACCAGAAACTCTTCCAGTACTTCGAACTTCTTTCAAATGTCGCTTCAGCAGTTGGCAGATCCGGCCCTTTAGGACTTGACGAGAAGTGCAACACAAACTGCAATCTTCCACTCTCATAACCTGGGGTCAACAAAAATGTGTGTGCACCGGTCTTTACAAATCGACCAGCACTCATCAACGACACGAAGTATCGATCAGCATCAAGTGTCCTCGCCAAACTGGTAATTCTTTCCGAGTCTTTCAGAAGATCGGTTCGATGCAGTTCTGGCTGATTCCAACTGGCAGCAGTCATTGAGGGTGAGCCGTACGGAAAGCTCAACCGAACACCCAGACGCTTTTGTTTTAGTAGATCTGTCTGGATGTCGACCGCGACCAAGTCGAGCGTGGGGTGAACCGTAGTTTTGACGATCACCGGAGTTCCATCGAGGTGGAAGCGACTCGCGATGAAACCATGGACCAGATCGAGTTCCTGATCGATATTTGTCAAATCGCCAGAATTGATCTCTTTCTCCGAATCGGAGACTCGACACAAGCTGAGTCGACCCAGATGAAGGCGATGAGGATTTTCTCGTAACCAATTAAAGAGATCTGATTGTCCGTCAGAGCTCGTTTGGTAACCTACGTCTCTGCCGTGAGAGTCGTACTTTACCAATCGTAGTGCCTTCTTATTGAAGGTAGCTGGAGTGCTATGCCATCCCCACTGAGCCATTGTGCACAGTGGAACCGAATGCTCGTACTCAGCTGCAAGAGTCTGCAGGCCCGTAACATCAACCGTAAAAGCGAATTCGCCGTTACCAACCGACAAGGGAGCGAGCGGTTCGACTTGTTTCAATCGCGGATTGTGCCGACGCACCAACGCGAGCCTATCGATCGATTGAGATTTTTGTTCAATGGAAGGAACAGTCGATTCGTTCCCGGAAGTGTTTCTCAACAGTTGCGGAGCTAGCGAGAAGGCCCCTACCGAACCGCCGAGTGTTTGCATGAATTTACGCCTGGAAACCATTTGGGTTGGGTGTCAGTACTAGCGCAGGAATCAAGTTGCGACGCCGGCGGACTGAGAGAGCTACTATCGAGACTCGAACACAACCAGTAAGAAAGAAGGGATTGGACCTAATGGTCCAATCCCTTCTGCATGGACAGGTTTATTCTGTCTAAAAGATGAACTTCAAGCCGAGCTGTGCACGGCGTGGATAGTTATCTTGCGGCGAAGGAATCTGGCCAAAGTTTGTTGCGGTTGGTCCAGTAGTCGGCGCCAGGAAATAAGGTTCGTTGAACGCGTTAAGAAATTCGGCGCGCAGCTGAACCTTCATCGTTTCGTTAATCGCAATGTCCTTCTTAAGAGTCAGATCGACGTTTTTGATGTAGTCCCTGCGAACAGCGCTAAATCGGTAGGGCAACGTGCGCAGGTGAAATACCGGAGTGGCGTTTGTCGAGTTATTGTTCAGGACCGTGGTAAAGGCTCCTGTATTAAACCAACGCGCTGTCGTCCGTTGGTCAGAAGGAATTGATAAGGCACCACCGTTATAGAAGATGTCTCCTGAAGTAACGGCAGTTGTTAGATTGTAAGCGCCGAAGGCTACCGGGAATCCGCTCTGCAGGGTAACGGTGCCGCCGAGCTGCCAACCACCAATAATCGCGTTCGTCACACGATTTGCTGTTGATGCAAACTTCTCCCCTTTCCCGAAAGGCAGCGAGTACATCGCACTAGCAGCGAAGCGGTGCGGAGAATCCTGGTCCGAAATCATCTTCGTGGGGGACTGATCAGCCTGGTTAAGGTATTCCGTTGCTTGTGTCCATTTCGACTTGGTGTAGCTCATCTGGACTGTATAGCCCTGAGAGAATCGCTTCTGAAGACTAAACTGACCAGCGTAATACCATGACTTCCCGTCGTTATTGGTAGTCAACACATCACCAAATTGTGGGAAGGGACGAAGCAACTGCTGAATTTGTATTTGAGCGTTTGTATTCGGGAATAAACCTGCAAAAGGATTCGCAACGTTCGTAGTAAGGAACGTGTTGTTACTGTTCATCGCAGCAGTGCGAGCGTTGTCGGCATTCAAGTACTTGTTCGGCAAGGCATTGATGTTGCGAACAATCTCAATGTCGTAGCCTCTGTTCCCGACGAATTCGAATTCTGCCACCCAGCCGCCTGGCAGTTCTCTTTGGAACCCGATTTGGTAACGCGCTTGCTTCGAGACCTTCGGATCCTGATTGAAGAACGAAATAGCCTGGCCCAGGTTTGTTTGTTTACCCAGTGTGTTGCCCACGGGTTCAAGAACCGTCGTGTTGGTGAATGGTGTCGATAACGAGTAAGGAATCGGAGCGCCGCTTGCCAGCTGGTTCAGGACTGCTGTTGTAGTTCTGGTGTAGCCCGGTTGGATAACATCGCCGCGACGTTCCCCAAGGAAGCCTGCGAAGATACCGAAACCGCCGCGAATCACCGTCTTCTGTCCCAGCTGATAAGCAAAGCCGAGACGTGGTAGAAAACTGTTTTTGGGCGTCTCATATAGACCACTTCCCGTGTCCTTACCGGCAAACAAGAGCCCACCTTTGACGTTAATTTGAGGTACGGCAGCCTTCAGAGCTGCGTTATTGATCGCAGCGTACGCTGTTTGAGCGGCGGCTTGAAACGGCTGGACATAGTTAAAATCAAAACCAGAAACGCTCTTGTTCTGACGTTCAACCAATGGCGTTTCAACCTCGTACCGTAAACCAAGATTAAGGGTCAGATTGTGGGTGACTCTATAATCGTCTTGTACGAAGAAGCCCCAGGTCTTTGAATACTCCGAGTAATCAGCACGGCGCACAAAGTTTAGGGTGCTCGGGTATCCCAACAAGAACGAGGCGAACGCTTGTACGCCAAGCGTGTCGGCTCCGGTGGAACCGTTACTGGCCTGTCTGGTGTAACTGTTATCGAAAATAAACTGACCTGTTTGATCATTGCTCGTGAAGAAGTCGTCCTCACGATAGATTCTCAATTCGCTACCGAATTTCAACGAGTGCTTTGAGAAACTCTTGTTGAGAGTGGCCGAGACCGAGTGCGAACTCACTGGTCGGAATTCATTACCGAATCCGGTCCCTAAAGTAGCGCTCGCCGGAAAGTCAAAACGCGGGAAGCGTCGCACGTCTTCAGAGGTAAGATTTGCGAATGACGACGGAAAACCGAGACTCGTCAAATCAAACCCTTTTGCATCGTCTTCCTGTTCCTGACCGCGAATGAACCTGTTGAAACCGTAGCGAACATTCAGGATTGTTGTGGCATTAAAAGTGTGAACATCGTCGATAACCCCTTGACGGGAAATAAACAAGAAGTTCACCCCTGATGCGGCAGAATTCAGATAGTCGTTGTAGTGGCTGCTTCGGTCATACCAACTGCCACGAACGAAGAGCCGGTTCTTATCTGAGAAATTCTGGTCAATTCGAAAAGTGTAGTTGTCATATGGCTGGGTTTTTTCCGACAAAGAAGAGTCGAAGATGTTGCTTACCAGTCCTGGTTGCTTAGGTAACGAATAGTAACCGAGTATGGCCTGTGCCACCGGGTTAAGACGATTGGCAGGAATCTTGTTTCCCAGAAATTGAGTCCCTGTATAGATCGGCGATGACGCCGTTCCGGTATTAACTCGAGTCGTTGGATCAAAGATCGCAATCGAGGCACATGGCTGTGCAGCCGAAAGCGGCACGCAAGAAAAGTCGCCATTTCTCATTGCGGCAGTCGGCACCCAGACGGTGCCCGCATCATAGCGAGGTCGCGAGTCGCGAATTCCTTCATACGAGAACAGGAAGAAAGTCTTGTTCTTTCCGTTGTAGACCTTGGGAATCCAAACGGGGCCATTAACACTAAATCCTGGACGATTGGAATAAGAGAACGGACGCGGAGTTCCATTCGCGTTTCCGAAGAAGTCGTTCGCTGCGATACCGCTTGGCTCGAGCCAGAGGTAAGCTGTCCCGTGAAACTGATTTGTACCGGACTTAATACTGATGCTGGTAACACCGCCCTCAGTATTGCCGAACTGCGCATCGAAGGTGGCAGTCTGGACCTTGAACTCCTGAACGATATCGCTAGGCGGCACGTAGGAAGCGATTACTTCATTAGCATTCGCTGTAGCAGTGCTGGGCGCACCATCGATCAGCAAGTCGCTACGATTGCCGCGAGTGCCGTCAAACGCATAACCGATAATGTGCGTCGGCTCAAACGGCCGATCGAGCTTGGTGCTTCCGGTGTAAGTCACACCCGTTGAAAGTCCAATCAAGGTGTAAGGATCACCATGGACGAGCGGCAGTTCTTCGACGCGCTTCTGATCAATAGTCTGGCCCAACGAAGCGTCGGCAGCATTTAGTGTGGCCGGTTCAGTGGTAACGGTTACGGTCTCCTGAGTACCACCGACCTCTAAAGTGATATCGAGATCACGAGTTTCATTAATCTGGAGTAAGACGCCGTCCTGAATGTATTTTTTGAAGCCTGACATTTCGACAACAATTTGATAAGTCGACGACAAAAGGTAATTGGCCTGAAATAGACCATCTGCATTTGTCGTGAGTGTCGTCGTGGTGGCTCGCGCAACGTCGGTAACAGTAACCGTTGCGCCTGGCACTGCGGCTTTATTTGGATCGATGACCCTTCCGTTAATTCTGCCGCGCACCTCTTGCGCGCTAAGTGAGGCCGGAAACAGCATCACCGTAATTAGAAAAGCTATCGCACACAGTGCGTAAATAAATGAACGAGATCTGGACGTCATATCTCTCTCCTCTTCAAAAGAACTCCGAGCGCCTAATTGCAGTCTGGTCTAAGAAGCACGAGCCTCAGGTATTGGGACTCTTAACCCGACGCAATTCAAAATCAACCGAACCTGATGAATGTGCGTAAAGTGCTCGCAAACAGGACTGGTTGCGAACACGAACAGTGGGATTTGTTTTACTCTGCTGGTCTGACCAATTGCCGAACCAAGAAATTATATCTAAGCAATCTCAAGGGTTGAAATTGCTTTACCTTGTGAACGTGAACCCTGGCAAAGAATTCGATAAAAGCGAGAATAAACGTCCTTTTGATGACTGCCGCATTTTGTGTCAGCGGCGAACTTATGTCAAGCGCTTTTTCTTTACCAATTATTTGGATGTTACAGCAGGGGTATTACCAAGTCGCCTACGCCGTGAAGTCTGGCAAACTGCGTTCCGACCTCAAAGCGAAGAAATAAATTGATGAAATCGGCAATTTTCACGTATAGAAGCAAGCTCATTCCTGAAAATCTGGATTTCATCCTGAATTTTTGGAATGGTTGTCTTCAGAATTGGTAAGTCCAACTGGGCTTAACGACCCGTTTTCCTGGCGAATTGGTTGAACTGCTTTCGCGTTTTCAAGGGACCTTATTAGTCTTCACGACGAACTTACTGAAAGGCGAGCACTCTTCAGGTTCGTGATGGCAATTGCACCAGACCGGACGGTTAGGCGAACAGAAACGATCTTCCGGATCAAGGCTTGTGCAAAGCCAGAACTCACAAATCCTTCGCGACGGAATAAGTTCGTCCCTTGATTGTTTTTAGATCGATCACCTGGTTGCCGTATCTGATTCGACACGGTCGACCGAGTAGCGAGTGCACGACTGCGGATGTTAACCGTCCGTTTTGCCAGGCCAGGTCTACCACGAACCCATCGCGCGCTCTTAGTCCACTAATTTCCCCAGAAGACCACGCATCCGGAAGGGCTGGTAATAGACGCATCTCACCCGGTGCACTCTGCAAAAGCATCTCTGCAATTCCGGCAGTCGCGCCAAAATTGCCATCGATTTGAAAAGGTGGGTGTGCATCAAAAAGATTTTCGTAACTTCCACCGGCGAAACGAAAGTCTCCCTTAGCGTAGGTGCCGACTGGAGAAAGCATCATGGAAAGCAATCGATAAGCGCGATTACCCTCGCCTAATCGCGCCCATAGATTCATCTTGTAAGCGAGCGACCAACCTGTGGAGTAATCTCCACGAACCTCCAGCGTCTTCATGGCGGCAGAAGCCAGGGCCGGTGTTTTCTCTCGAGTAATTTCCGACCCCGGGTACAATCCCCAGAGATGAGACACATGCCGGTGTGTTGGTTCTGCTTCTTTGTACTCTTCCAGCCATTCCATCACTCGTCCATCAGAGGCTATTCGAGTAGGAGCAAGTCTTGCTCCTTTTTGTTTTAATTCGTCCCGAAATTGTTGATCGATCCCCAAAACTGTAGCCGCTTCGATACAGGCGTGAAAGAGATAGCGCAGTAACTGCTGGTCCATTGTTGGTCCCATCACGATATGGACCGTGTCCTTGCCCAGCAAAAAACCATTTTCCGGAGAACTGGATGGCGCCGTGACCAACCATCTGTGGCTCGGCTCTTCGATCAGCATATCGGCGTAGAAGCGCGCCGAACCCTTCATAATCGGATAAGCCCTCTTCAGGAACTGCTTATCGCGTGTGAAAAGGTAGTGGTCCCAAAGATGCTGACAAAGCCATGCCGAGCCGCCCGCTGTGGAGCCCCAATTTGCGCCTTCTCCAGGTGAGGTAAATCCCCATGGATTGGTGATCACGTGCGCGACCCAGCCCCCGCTCATGTAATAGTTCTGCGCAGTTTGAT
>AR_comb_assmDRAFT_10283092_pt1 | contig 11168 bp, 10 predicted proteins | sample ArasoioldDNA_FD_10543 | JGI IMG/M metagenome (IMG submission 10543) | reverse complement strand
GGTACCTGGATGTCCTGAAATCTTCGAGCACTTCCTTTCGAGTTAGTTGCGGCTTGCAGCTATTGTGTCCGGACGGTTTACCTTGCCGTTGGCCTCTAAAAAGGTTTTGCGGCAATCGCATAACAGACTTCAGGCAATCGTCATATCCTCAGCGGCATGACGATGTATTTGTAATCGTAGGCGGTTTCGCCGTCGATTCGCATTTGGGTAGCGGCGTTCGAGTCTTTGAACTCGAACGCAATACGGACCGGTGAACGGGTCTCTTTTGCAGGAGCGGTCCCGGTCGCGTTTCCGCCCGTCGCGGCAGCATCCGACCCTGAATCAGGTTCGATCGTGGCCGCTACGGCCTGAACGGCTGTGAGGTTGTTGAGGTATTCGAGCAGGTACTGATGGTTGAAGCCTAGGGTGATCTCGTCGCCCTTGTAGTCGGCCGGGACGATCTCGGCACCTTCGCCTTCCTCGGAACTCTGTGCGGTGATCTCGGCCTCGCCATCGCGGAACGTGACGCGGATTGAGCGGTTACGCTCGTCCGCCATCAAGGACACGCGACGAACGGCGGAACGCATCTCGTCAAGATCAAAGTGCACGCGATGCTCGCTCTCCTTGGGCATCACCATCTCGTAATTCGGGAACTGGCCCGAGAGCTTGCGTGTGATCAAGAGTCGGCCCTCACCCTCAAAGAAGATGTGGTTCGGATCCTCGCCGAACGAGATCTCTTCGTCGCCGGCCCGTGCGAGTTTGACGAGCTCCAGCAGGGCCTTTTTCGGCACGAGCGTGTCCATCCTGGTTTCGCCTGTATCGACCTTTTTCTCGATGTACGCGAGCCGATGTCCGTCGGTCGTCACCATCTTTGCAACGCCGTCGGCGATGATGAACTTTGCACCCGAGAGCGTAAAGCGTGACTGTTCGTTGGTGATGGCGAACGCCGTATTCTGAATGAACTGTGCGAAGGTCTCGGCCGGCATCTTGAGCGGCGTCGATTTGAATGTCGGTATCTCTGGGAATTGTTCACGTGCAACGCCGGCCAGCTTGAAGCGTGCATTGCCGCACTTCATCGTGACCCACTCGTTCTGCTCTTTTTTGAAATGGACGTCGGCACCCACGGAAAGAGCTCGGACAATGTCGAACAGCTTGCGTGCCTGGATACACATCGCACCCGTCTCTTTGATCTCGGCCTCGGCGTCGCAACGGATGGTGCAATCGAGGTCGGTTCCGACAATGCGGATCTCGTTTTCACCGATCGACTCGATGAGAATGTTTGCAAGCACAGGGATCGTCGTCTTTCGCTCGACAACGCCCTGAATAAATCCTAACTCTTCCTTGAGAATGCTCTGCTTGATGGTGAATTCCATTTCTTTGGTATTGCTCCTGCTGTTTTATTAGCCCGACTACACAAATGTCACGAATGAGGTCGTTTGGGTTCGAATTGTTCGGGTAGTTCCGGCTTGAACTGTTTGTCAGGCTTAACCACACGCCATCGCAAGTGGTTCCGACTTCGAGGTCGACCACCTACTCGACAGCAGGTGGTGCGAACCTCGCTAGCGTCCTGTCATCTGACCTTTGGCGTTTACGACCACAACGGAGTGCCAACTGCCTTTGAAACTCGTGAGCACCGCGGGTTTTCTAACAGGACTATTTATCAATTTTAATATAAATCTAGTAATAGTAATAGGGGCTGTGAAATTGTGTATAAAATGCATTTTTCCCCTGTTTTTCTGGGCCTTTCTATCCACATTCCAGTGTGGAAAAGCTGTGGAAAGCCCCCGCCAAAAGTGGAAATCAACGGGCCTTCGAGCTTTCCACCGTTTTCCGCAATTTCCCTGACCCTGCCGCCCGTGGAAAAGTGGAAAACTCTTTTTCAAGTATCACTGGATAAATGGTTTATCCCGCTAATAAACCTTTGTTATCTGTGTATAACTACGTATACCAAAAGGTGTAAAGCAACGTTTAACTAGTTGCAAAGATTATCGATAAGATCGCTCACCGTCCTGTGGAAATCACGGTCTTCCTTTTGGAGTGCTTCGATCTTGTCGACAGAGTGCATAACGGTCGTGTGATGCTTGCCGCCAAACTCGCGGCCGATCTCGGGAAAACTGGCTTTTGTCAGTCGCTTGCAGAGGTACATGGCGATCTGTCTCGGCACGGCGACCGCCCGGGAATTGTTCTTTGATTTTATTTCTTCCATCGTCATCTGGTAGTGCGTAGCGACGACACGTGCGATACGTTCCAAGGTCAACCCCTCAGGCCGCTCGCTGTCGATGATGTTCTTGAGAGCGTCCTGTGCCAGCATCTTCGAGATCGGAACGCCCCTGAGGCTCGAGATCGCAACCAACCGGACCAGTGAGCCCTCAAGCTCGCGGACGTTGCTCTTGACCTTGCTCGCGATAAAGATGGCGATGTCGTCGGGCAAAAAGATGCCGTCGAGGTCGGCTTTGCGTTTCAGTATTGCTACTTTTGTCTCGAGATCGGGCGGTTCGATGTCGGCGATCAGGCCCCACTCAAAACGCGAATGCAGACGCTCTTCAAGCGTCGGAATCTCTCTCGGTGGACAGTCGCTCGAGATAACGATCTGTTTTTGATCGTTATGCAGCGTGTTGAACGTATGGAAAAATTCTTCCTGCGTTCGTTCCTTGCCGGCCATGAACTGGACGTCGTCCATTAGCAGAACGTCTATCGAGCGATACTTGTCGCGGAACGCCGGTGTCTTGTCATAGCGGATCGCGTTGATCAACTCGTTCATGAACTTTTCTGACGTGATGTAAGCGACGCGAAGGTGACGGTTCTGCTGCTTGATGGAATGACCAATCGCATGCATCAAATGCGTCTTGCCAAGACCGACACCGCCGTAGAGGAACAACGGATTGTAAGTCTTACCTGGCGATTCGGCCGCACCTTTCGCCGCGGCGTGAGCAAATTGATTACAAGTCCCGACGACAAACTTCTCGAACGTGTATTTCGGGTTGAGTGAGCTTTCGATCGGTTCGATGTCGACGAAATTTGTCGAGGGTTTTGTCATCGCCGCGGGAACTGTCGACTTTGTTGTTTGAAAAAAGAAATCGACATCGGCACTTACGTCGAATGCGTCGGATTCCGAGTCGTCGACGGTCCATCGAAGGTGATGACCGGCGAGGTTGAGTTCAGCGAGGCTTTCTTCGATAAGCTCGGTGTAGTAATTCGTCACCCAGTCTTTTGTGACACGTCCTGCACGGACGCTGATCTCGTGCTTGTTGATATCGTGTCCTTCGAACTCGATCGCTCGAAACCATGAATCGAAGATCTGCGAGCCGAGACGCTCCTGAAGCAATGTTAAAAGATCGTCCCAGGCCGATGGTTTTTCGAGTGCCTGTTCGATCGCATGTCCTTGCGAGGTGTTGTTCGTCATCATCTTTTACGATTAAGCGAATTCTTTTGGTTCGCTTGCCGTCGTCCTTAAGCGCGTTGAATGCCGCAACGCGCGGTGAAGTTGTTTGATCGAAAGCGTTTTGCAAGACAGGCTGTCCCAGCCTTTGAGGGATTTCCACAAAGATTTCCACAGACCTGTGGAATAGTGCTTAAAACATAAGGTAAAACCTTAAGTTATTTGTTTTCAATAATTTACAAAAGGGGACATCCATCAAAACGGGGAAAAGACTAACACGCAGGTTTTGCTTGCGCAAATGATATCCACAGAAAAACTATATTTCGCGTTAGAAAAAATTAACCACCTTGTAAGATAAGCGGTTGAGTGCATTTTATTTCAAGTTAGCGACGGCGGCGATGACTGGACATGATTCGAACCGCGTCGTCGAAGAAACTGAACATCTAAAAAATGAACGAATGGTTACCGAAATTTAAAGGCGAAATTTTGCTTGCGAAGATCGCAGAAATTTCTCACGGCATCGTTTACATCAGCGAGACCGATGCAGCTATCGAGACATTTGCTGCAGGCAAACGAGATGCGGTCGACTCAAGATATTTATTTGAAAAAGACTCTCACGAAAAAGAGGTGAAGGAAATCTCGCTCGATAGGTTTCTTCCAAGACTTAGAGAACAAAGAGATTGGTTCGGACCGGGAAAAAAAGAAAAGGCAAAACGATTTGCAAAACTCGAAGCGTTGTTGAGAGAAAACCTTCGTGATCTGAAAGTTTTTAAGGTCGGGCGAATCCAGATCGACATCTATGTCGTCGGCCTCGACGCGGATAACGATCTTGTTGGCATAAAGACAAAAGCGGTCGAGACCTGATGCTCGACCGCTCTTGTTACGTAGGGTGAACGATTGCCTACATGAAAACTATTTTCTTGATACGCTGCCTGCTCCCGACTTGTTTACGTCCAGAGATCTTGGCTCGCCGGAATAAACGATGCGACTTGCTCCTGTTGCCTGGGCACGCAACTCGCCGCTGACGTTCACATAAACCTTGCTTGCTCCGCTGGCTTCGATATTTGCGTTGACCGTTTTGAGTTGATCGGTATCGATACTGCTTGCACCGCTTACGTCGATGCTCAACTCGGAGGTCTCGCCCGCTACGCTGATCTTGGAAGCTCCGCTGGTATCGATCGTGAAGGATTTGTTCGTGATGCCGCTGGCGTTGACCTTACATGCTCCTGACGCCTCGATCTTCTCGATCTCGGGAGCTGTAATGCGAACGACCATATCGTTTTTTGTCGAGACACTCTTTTCGGTCTCGATGTGAAGGGTGCCGCCGCGAACGCTCGTTTCGATGAGTGGAAGAAGATTGTCATCAGCCTGGACCTCAACCGAGTAATCTTTGCCGGCAACGACCTCGACGACGAACGCGTTGCTCACATCGATCGACTTGAAACCCGAAACCGGTCGAGTCTCTGAAGCGATATGTCCCGAACCGGTCTCGCGGCCGAAGTTGATCCTCAGTCCGAACGGCGTGTCGCTAAGGCGACCGAACGAGAAAAAATTTGCAAGGCTGAGCCCGACAACAACACAGACAACAAAAACAATAAGACCGATCTTTTTCATTGCTCCCTCCAAGACAAAACGCGTATAGCCGAAGATGATGAACGGTTTCAACGCGAAAAAAGTTCGCGGGTTTTAACTCAGCCTGAATATTTTAACGCTTTTTAGCAAGAAGGGCGGGTTTTAAGGCCCGCCTAACGTGACTTCAGCCTGACACCAAGTTATTTCTTCTCAGGTGTGGTTGGTTTTGTCGGCGATGTCGCCGGGTTAGCTTTCGTCTCGGTTTTCTTGTCCCCAGTCTTCTTGTCGTCCTTTGCGGGACTCGCGGTCGGACTGGCGGTCGTTGAAGGGCTTGGCGACGCTGTTACCGGGGTTGTTGCTATTGGAGAAGCAGCCGGTGCCGGAGTAGCCGGTTTATTTGGGGTCGCGCTGTTGTTGCAGCCCGCTAAAAATGCGGCTGTGGCCGCAATAACTGTCAGCAGAAATGATCTTCTCATTGTTTTTCCTTTTTTCGATCGCAAACGCGTTCTTTCTGAGGCGGCCCGCGATCGATCATGGGCCGCCCCCGCGGTTAGTTGGTTACACAGCCGGATGCGGCAACAGCCCAAATCCATCTAAACCTCAGGCGAATTTGAGCCATTCATTGCAACACTGCGCTCGATAGAACGCTTGCGACGGAAGAACTTGCACAAAACCTTGGGTTTTTGGCCCAAATAGTGCCGAAATGCACGAAACCGTCGATATGAAGGGAAAAAAAGACAAGGGTTTGCAACGATTTCCGAGGATGGAATAGTACTTGCTGAATATCTCTCAAGAAATCTCTTTAACGAGTAAGGGAGGGTCTAAATGAAGAAAATTGGACATTTACGAGTATTTATTACGGCTTTGACCTTCTGTCTGCTTTTGATTGGCGGTCTGGATCAAGACGTTTTCGGACAGGGTAAAGGCAAGGGAGGCGGCAATCCGCATGGCGGCCCTCCAGGACAGCAGAAACAGCAAGGAGGAGGGGGCGGTCAGCCACAAGGACGCGGCAACGGTGGATGGCAACAGCCGCGGCCACAACCTCAGCAGGTCTACCAACAGCAGCCAAGACCACAACCGCAGCAGGTCTACCGGCAGCAAGAATATCGAATGCCTCCGGGACAGGCGCGAAAGCAGGAACGTGCTTACCAACAACCCGCTCCGCAACAGGTTTGGCGATGGCAGGCACCACAGCAAGTCGGGGGACAACAGGAATATCGGATGCCGCAGGCTTATCGTATGCCTCCAGGACAAGCCAAGAAGCAGGAACGGCAGGCGTATATTTCGGCACCGGTCTATCAGGAACGTCAGGATCGTAGCCAGGGAAATGGCCGTGGCAGGTGGCAGCGCCAGATTGTAGCTCCGTCTTGGTTTGGCGGCGACCGGATCCCGCCGGGACAGATACGCAGTGCCGAGGTTCACGAGCGTAACGCGATGCGCAAGGCCGAAAAAGAGGCGGCCAAGGCCTACGGACGACAGTTCGAACAGCCGTACTATGCTCCGTACATCCAGGCTCCGACCTACCGATATGATCGGAATTATGGTTATTCGCAGCCGTACTATCAACAGCAGTATTCGCAACCATACTATTCGGAGCCTTACTATCAGACGTACCAGTACTATGTACCGCAGTACGTCGAGCCTTATCGATATTCGGGTGGCGGTTATCTGAATTACTCGCCGTTGTATGTTCCCAACTCGTATATTTACGAGCCGTACACTGCATATGCGACGTATCCGAATTACTACGGTTATTCGTCTCCGTACGATGGCTATGATGTTGGCAGGTCCGATTGGAAATCGATGCTGGTAAGGACACTGATCGGATTCGTGCTCGGGAACAACGATAATGATTATTACGGTATGCAGGCGTACGATCCGTACTACGGGTATGGGCCGTCGTATGCAAACTATGGCTATTCGCCGTCGTACAACGATTACTATCCATCGTATTACTCAAGGCGATCTGCTTATGTTCAACCCGTTTACGATTACTCAGATCAGGCGATGCCGTTAGTAAATCTGTTGCCGATGCAGGATCTTTTCGGACCGAGCTACGGCGGTTACTCTTCCGACACGTTGCGCGAGGTTTTAGCACAGGGTTACGAGCAGGGCTATCAGGCAGGATGGTATGCACGCGAAAATCGAATCCGCGATCGTTATCTCTCGAGTGGTTATCGTGTAGAAGACGATTACTACGATCCGTATTCGTATTCGATCGGAGAGAACCGCCGGTGTTTTTCCGAGGGTTATACCATCGGTTACCAGGACGCGCTAAACAGCCGTCAGGATTACATCTCGCAGTATTCAGGAGGGCGGACGGACCTATTGAGCCTACTCCTTTCGAATGTGATCGGAACGGCTTAGTATTACCGATAAACGGAAAGATGAGGCGGGCGACTAACGTCCGCCTTTTTCTTATGCCGGGTGTCAGTGGGGCTCGACTCTTTGCTTACCGAAAGAATAAAATGTCGTTGCCGCAGTGCGTCCATATAAAGGGCCTTCTGCCACACTACAAACATTGGAGTCAATTTACCGTGCGTAGATCTATCCATATTCAGACCTCGCTTTTGTTTGCGGTTTTACTTCTTCTAAATACTTCGCTTTTTGCACAGTTCGGTTCGCTAAAGGACAAGATCATCAAGAAAACTCCCGTCGCCACTTTGCTTGGCGGCAAGGAACCTATTACAACATCGCTGCCGGACGCAAAATGGGGAGATGCTACCAAAGATGGCTTCACTCCGCGCGAGACGAAGCGCTCTTTGATGACGCTGCAGCGAACGCCTAATAGCAGTTTTGTCTTGCAGCCGGGTTACTACGAACTTGTTGACCAGAGTTATTGCCTACATGCCGGCACTCATGGTCCGGGCGGCGGCGATGGCTACTTGTTTGCCCCTCCCATTGGCTCGGCAGAAGAGGCTGTAGTGTCTGTAGTTCGAAATTCCGTTCAACATCCAGAGATCGAACAGCGAAAGATTCAGCAGTTGCTATGGGCAATAGTAGCGCGGGCAAAATTCGAAGACCTGTCGACTGAGCTCAAGGCGGTCGCTTCGAGACTATTGACACCGCGTCAACTCGCGGGACTTAATCGAAACGCACTAGATGCACTTCATGGCAACGCACTAACTGACGCGTTGGGTGGCCTACCAGAGCCTCTCCGCCAGGTCGCGCACGCCGAGGCTCAACTTCGGCAGATGCTGACAACGCCGGGAGCGACATACGCCGAGATGGAACGCGTCGCTGTCCTCTCTGGAAATTCACCGTTTGGACCCGGCAGCCGGGATGTCCCTTCGGGACGCTGGTCCTTACATCCGGACGGTTATTATGTCAGGTACATCCCGAGCGGCTACAGCACGACGCGCGTTGAGATATGGGTACCACAGGGTAGTCCTGCGGTTGGCAAAGAATATGATCCGGCTATGCACATCGCCGTGCCCGGAAACACGGCACGTCAACGGCTGATCCAATCCGGAAGGACGCAGCAGACTCCGTAATTATCTGGCGGCGTAAAAATAGAATTGGATCCCTTGTGCGACGCCGATGAAAAAACCAAATAGAGCTCCGAAGAGTTCGATTGTCCGCAAATGCTCCTTTGCAACCGACAGCACAAGCGCTTCGAGCTTCTCGACGGGATAATTCTTGATCTTTTCGCGAACGACCCCGGCGACGTCGAACTCTGCGATCGCTTCTGGTAGTTTCTTATGGACGGCGGAAATGATGGCCTCGGTGACCGCCGAGCTGGCTTGCTGCACTTTTCCCTCAGCGATCTGATCGCCGAGTCGACCGATAGGCGTGGACATTAACCGATCAACCTGGGCAGCGATCATTTCATTTATGATGCGAGAGGTTTCGTCGCGGTCAAGGATTCGAATGAGTCCGGCGGAGAGAAACTTTTTCAACTTTTCCTCGCTTTCCGGATGGATAGATTTCAGTATCGCATCGATGCTGTGCGGACGAAGCTTTTCGAGTGTGTCTGTGAGATAGCTTGATACTCCACGCATCATCTCGTCGTTCTGGATCAAGGTAAGCACGGAGCGTGTCACCTGCCTTTTCAGTCGATCGAGCTGCTCGGGATCTACAGAACCAATTACAGCCGGCAGCGGCCGTGCAAGCGCGTTGTCAATACCGTTGTTAATGAAAGCGCGCGCTTCCTGCGCAAAAAAATCGCCCTTTAAGGTTTCTTCGATACGCTTTGGCAAACTTTCATTTACGAGATCGTCGACCTCGTTAAGCAAATTCTCACGCGACACGAAGATCTTTTTGAAAAATGGCAGTCCTTCGTAGTATTCATGGACCTCGCGCTTTATCAACGAGCCGATCTGGTCGCGAGTCTTCTGTGCGGCTGCTATCTCCGTTAGGTGGTGCGCGACCGGCGCGATCTGATCGTTGGCTTTCTCTTTCAAGAGAGCCACCGCCTCATCTGTGAACATCTGACCGAAAGGCGTCTCGTTTTGCATCAAGTCATCGAGTCGTCGACTTACGAAATCCGACACCTTTTCTTCGAAGGCTTTCGAGTATATAGCGGTTCGAATTCGCTCCTCGACAAAGCCAGTGATCTTCAGAAACGTCTCATCATCGACGACCTCAGACACCCGGCTGCCAAGTATCTTGTCGAGTCTTTTCGTTACAAAATCACGTATAGCCACTTGCGATTCTTCATTTCGCAAAACATCGCGGATGTGATCGGCAATGCGGATCTGCAACCCGGCTATCGCGTCGAGCACCGGCTCACGCATATTTTTTGGCAAGGCCTCGACGAGAGACGGGTATTCCTGTGAGAGCATCTCTTCGGTATAAGAATCGATTACACTCTGGATCTTGTTTCTTAGAAAGTCTTTGCCTGTCAGTTGCTCGATGATCGTTTCCTGTGAAACCAGCTCATCACCAACGGCTTTTCCGATGGCATTAGCCAATCGATCACGGTGACGCGGTATCATTCCTTGAGGAAAGAGAGTTATGCCTAACAATTTGAATGGTCGTCGGGGTCTGAATAGCATTCGGACGGCTAGCCAAGCGCCGGCGTAGCCGTGGAAGGTGGCGAAGAGGATCAGAAGGGCTATTTGGAACCAGAGATTTTTGAAGATCGGAGCGATGTTCTGTAGTTGCTCCATATCGTAGCAAAACCGAAAGCGGATCTAGACGTTCCCTGTCTCGGTCAGAAAACCTGAAAACCTTTAGAGTTTAAACAGAACTCTGAAAAGTCCTTAAGCCATTCATGACTGACGCTGTAGTTCTTCCACTGTTCGTCGTCGTCCTTGTATAGAGTGCCATCATCGGGTGCGTCGGTAATGGTACCGTCCGAGTACATTCGTTTACCCGGACCGACCTTCGGCAAGATATCATCGCGTATCTTCTGACCGATCAAATGAGCTTCTTCGATACCCATTTTCACGCCCATGGCGTTATAACCGAGTTGACGGACGTGGCTTTCGCTCACAATATCAAGATCTTTAATGATCTCGAGCGCTGCCTTCCAGTTCCATACGTTGGCGGTAAACTCGAAGTTCTCGGCTCCAAGATCAAGTAAGGTGAAACTCATAGTGGACTCCTTAAAAAATGCTAATCGCACGATAGAGCGCTAGTCAATGAGGTGCGCCCGAAACATTCGCGATTCTCGAGGCGTGAAGCTGCCGGACTATAATTCTACTTCATGAGCAAGTTTGAGATAGCCGTGCGGATCAAGGTTCGGAATCCGCCCCCGGATACGTTAATGAAAGTGCAAAAAGGCCGCGATGATCTGCTCGCACCCGTTAAAGCTAGCAAGACGGAGCTTATTTTCGATTTTCCGATAACTATCGATCTCTTATCCGGTCAGCCGAACTTTCTCGGCAAGTTCGCGCAGGGGCCAAAGAACGCTAGATTTGTCTATGTAAATTCCGGAACATATGCCGGGCAATCCGACAGTTGCTGGGGCCGCCGGGCAAAGATCTCGCTGATGGGGATCACCGCCGATCAAGTCCGTGAAGTGTTGAAGAACCCAGCCTCCGGACTCGAGATCGTTTTCGAGGGAACGGGCGGCCGCGACGGTGGGCCCGTGTGCGGCAGCATACGGTTTACGGACGGTGCATGGAAGATAATGAAATGTTGAATGTCGACAAATACCTCGCCAGGATCGGAATGGACAAGGCCGGCGTGATGGCTGATATTGCCGGCCTAAAGATGTTGCAGCGTCAGCAACTTCTGAACGTGCCGTTCGAGAATCTTGATATCCACTGGCAGCGGCCGATCACTCTCGAGA
>AR_comb_assmDRAFT_10176995_pt1 | contig 11171 bp, 15 predicted proteins | sample ArasoioldDNA_FD_10543 | JGI IMG/M metagenome (IMG submission 10543) | reverse complement strand
AGCAGAAGCTTCCCAAGCTTACGACGAGGGTTCGATTCCCTTCACCCGCTCCAGCTGGCTTCGGCGACTCGCGAGAGGTCAGAGATGAATGCAGTCGCGCTTCGATTCTATGTGCATCAGCCGCGAACGCACGGAAAAGTGCGCTTGTATGACTGGTTGCTCGAGCGCGCCAAGGCCATGGGCATACACGGTGGCTCCGCGTTTTTCGCCACGGCGGGCTATGGTCGCCACGGAGTGATCCACGAGCAGCGCTATTTCGAGCTCCCCGAGGTCCTGCCGGTCATGGTTGAGTTCATCGTCACACCCGAGGAAGCCGACAAGCTGCTCGATCTCGTGCGCGCCGAGAAGATCCACACGTTCTGCACGCGCACGCCGACCGAGGTCATCCTGATCGACACCTGACCGGTCTGCGGCAGTCATGATGTCGCTGCGCATTCCCGGGTTCGCGGACTTGAGGCTCGAGCACCTGGTCCTGGACTTCAACGGAACGATCGCCGAAGACGGCGTGCTCCTTCCGGGCGTTGCGCCGCTCCTGGCGGTAATTGCCAAGACCCTTGCGATTCATGTGATCACGGCAGACACGTTCGGGCACGCCGCCGAGCAGCTGGTGGGCGCACGCGTGCGCTTGACCATTCTGCCGGCAGAAGAGCAGGCCGAGGCCAAGCTCAACTACATTCGCGAGCTCAAGGCCGATCACGTGGTCGCCGTCGGGAACGGGCGCAACGACCGGAAAATGCTGGAGGCCGCTGCGCTGGGCATCGCCGTGATCCAGCGCGAGGGAAGTGCGTTTGCCACGGCCGCTGCCGCGGACATTGTCGTCACCAGCGTTGTCGATGCGCTGGAGCTCCTTTGCCACCACCAACGCCTGGTAGCGACGCTGCGGTCCTGATGCAAGGCTCGCGCGGAAGTGCGCCGCGGCCAGCGATGGCAACTAGGGACGGATATACGCCCAGCCCTGCTGCTGGCGCGTCATGATCTCCACCACGCCGGCGCCGACGTAACCGATGTTGGCGTGCATGTCCGCAGGCGTGAGCTTCTGCCCCTTCATGGTGTTCTCGCAGGCGAGGATCTTCACTCCCGCGAGGCTGGCCTCGTCGATGCGGCTGCCGACCGGCGACTCGGCTTTGAGCATGCCGAGGCCGGGACCGTAGGCGACGATCTCGATGTCGACGTTGGCGGCGCCCAGATCCGTCTGCAGATTCTTCGCGTTGTTGAGCGCGAGATTCCATTTGCCGGGGTCGTTGTCGCTGACCTGGATCACCACCTTGTTGCGCTGCGCGCCCGATGCCGCGCCCTGTGCCTGGACGGGAGTGATTCCGGTTGCGGCAATCGCCAGTGTGAGCGCAAGCAGCGCGCGGAAGACGATGCGGGATGTAGTCATGTGAACTCCTCAATACTGCACGCAATACGCGAATATCCACGAAGTCTACTCTACGATCGCGCACGGGCGTCGGGAAGCGCAGGGCGCTCTGGTAGAATCGTGCAACTGTCTTCGCGCGGTGCTCCAGCTTCGCTTCGAACGCCTTGATCGCCGCCGATTTGACGTCGCGTACCACGTTGCAGCGCGCATGAAATCCGGCGCGCATATGCCGCTTTCGGCGGCGCTGCTCATCGTCGCGGCGAGCGCGTGCTTCACCTCGGTCGACGTCACCGTAAAGTATCTTTCGCAGCGCTACCCGGTGCCGCTGCTGGTGTGGGCGCGCTGGGGCGCGCAGATGCTGATCATGCTCGCGGTGCTCGGTCCGACGCTGCGCTGGAAGCTCATCCGCACCGCTCGGCCGCTGATTCACATCGTGCGCGGGTGCGTGCTGGTGTGCTCCGGCTTGTGCTTTTTCTCCGCACTCAAGTACCTGCCGATCGCCGAGGCCACCGCGCTCAATTTCACGGCGCCCATCCTGGTGACGCTTTTGGCGGGCTGGCTCCTCGGCGAGCATTTGACCAAGCCGCGGTGGGCGTTCGTCATCGCAGGATTCGTCGGCATGCTGCTGATCGTGCGGCCCGGGACCGAGGTGCTGTCGCCCGCGGCGATCTTGGCGCTCGCCGCGGCCGGCCTGTACGCAGCCTTCCAGATAATGACCCGCAAGCTCGCCGGTGAGCATCTGATGGCGCTGCTCTTCATCCCGAGCGTGGTCGGAACGGTGATCTTCTCGATCGCAGTGCCGTTCTTTCACTACAGCGCGTGGTACCCGATATCCGACGTGCTGCTTTTCATCGGCATCGGCGTGATGGGATCGATCGGGCACCTGCTGTTCATCCGTGCGTTCAAGATGGCGTCGGCATCAGCGATCGCGCCTTTCACGTACACGCAGCTGGTGTGGTCGACGCTGGCCGGGTGGCTGGTGTTCGGATCGTTTCCCGATGTGTGGACGATGTCGGGCATCGTGGTCATCGCGGGCAGCGGCATTGCGCTCACCTGGTACGAGCGCTGGCGCAGAAACCTTCCCGCTGCCGAACCGGTCGCGGTCGACTGATAGTCCACTGATAGTCCACTGAGGCGCACCCACGTGCGCGGTACAATGCGTCGTGGCTTTGCGCACTACGCGCGAGCCTTCTCCGGAGTCCACACGAATGACAAGTCAAAAGCCACGCATCGGCTTCGTCGGCCTCGGCCTGATGGGCCACGGCATCGCGAAGAACCTCGTCGCCAAGGGGTTTCCGCTGACGGTGCGCATCCACCGCAACCGCAAGGCCGCCGAGGACATCCTCGCTGCGGGCGCCAAGGAAGCGAAGACCTACGCGGAGCTCGCGCGCGCCTCCGACGTGGTGATCCTGTGCGTGACCGGCTCACCGCAGATCGAGGAGGTCGTCTACACCGAGAACGGCATCATGAGCGCCGCCCGCGACGCGTTGATCGTGGTCGACACGTCGACCGCCGAGCCGGCATCGACTGCGAGGATTCGCGACGACTTTGCGAAAAAAGGCGTGCTCTACGTCGATGCGCCTCTCGCGCGCACGCCCAAGGAAGCTGAGGAGGGACGCCTCAATACCATGGTCGGCGCCGACGACGCGACATTCGCGAAACTCAAGCCGGTACTGTCGGCGTACTGCGAGAACGTGATCCACATTGGCCCTCCCGGCCATGGCCACATGCTCAAGCTCGTCAACAATTTCATCGCGCAGGCGATCGCCACCGCCACCGCGGAGGCGTGCGCCGCGTGCGCCAAGTCCGGCGTGTCGATCAAGAAGCTGCACGAGGTCATCTCGGCGGGAGCGGTCAACTCGGGCATATTCCAGATGATGGTCGGCAAGATGCTCGAGGGTGGCGACCTCACCGGGCTCAAGTTCACGCTGGTCAACGCGATGAAGGACCTTCGCTATTACACGCACTTCGCCGAGAGCCTTCCGGTTCCGGCGATCGTCGGTGAAGCCGTGCATCAGAGCCTGGTCACTGCGAACCTGCTCGGCTTCGGCGACAAATACGTGGCGTCGCTGATCGAGGCCCAGGAAAAACTCGCCGGCGTGAAGATCGTCTGAAAGGCATCGCCATGGCCCGTGTCGCAGCGCCATCGCTCTGGGACAATCCGCTCGGAACCGATGGTTTCGAATTTGTCGAATACGCCGCGCCCGATCCCGCGGCGCTAGGCCGCCTGTTCGAGCAGCTCGGTTTCACCGCAGTCGCGAGGCACCGCTCCAAGAACGTGCTGCTCTACCGGCAGGGCGGCGTCAATTTCATCGTCAACGCCGAGCCCGACAGTTTTGCGCAGGGCTTCGCGCGCGTGCATGGGCCGTCGATCTGCGCGATGGCGTTTCGCGTCAGGGATGCAGCGTTCGCGTATCGCGAAGCGGTGCGGCTGGGCGCGTGGGGCGTGGAGGCGCACCCCGGCCCGATGGAGCTCAACATCCCGGCGATCAAGGGCATCGGCGACTCGCTCATCTACCTGGTCGACCGCTATCCCGGTGCCGACGCGAGCGGCGGCGTCTCGATCTACGACATCGACTTCGTGCCATTGCCCGGGGTCGAGCAACATCCACGCGGCGCCGGGCTGACGATGATCGATCACCTCACGCACAACGTGCACCGCGGACGCATGGAGGAGTGGGCGGGCTTCTACGAGCGTCTGTTCAACTTCCGCGAAGTGCGCTATTTCGATATCGAGGGCAAGCTCACCGGCTTGAAGAGCAAGGCGATGACCAGCCCCTGCGGGAAGATCCGCATCCCGATCAACGAGAGCTCCGACGACAAGAGCCAGATCCAGGAATACCTGGTTGCCTATCACGGCGAAGGCATCCAGCACGTCGCACTCGGCACCGACGACATCTACGCGACGGTCGAACAGCTGCGTCAGCGCGACGTCGCCTTCCAGTCGACGCCCGAGACCTACTACGACCTGCTTCCGACGCGCCTGCCCGGGCACAAGGAAGACGTCGCACGTCTGAAGCGCAATCACATCCTGATCGACGGCGCTCCAGCGAAGGACGAAATGCTGCTGCAGATCTTCACGCAGACGGTCATCGGCCCGATCTTTTTCGAGATCATCCAGCGCAAGGGCAACGAGGGCTTCGGCGAAGGCAATTTTCGCGCGCTGTTCGAATCGATCGAGCTCGACCAGATTCGGCGCGGCGTGTTGAAGGCTTAGCCAAGGTCCGGCGCCCGATGATCCGATGACCCTGTCACCGGCGGCTTTCACACTGCTGCGTCGGCTCTCCGACGGGGAGCTTCACTCGGGCGACTCGCTCGCGGCGACCCTCGGGACGACGCGCGCGCGCGTGTCGCAATTGCTGAGGCAAGCCGAGCTTGGCGGACTCGCGCTCGAACGCGTGCGCGGTCGTGGCTACCGCCTGCTCGGCGCGACGCCATTCCTCGATCGCGAGGCGATCGTCGCGGCATTGGGCGCGCGCGCGCCCGGCCTGACGATCGAAGTCGTCGACAGCATCGATTCGACCAACAGCGAGCTGCTGCGCCGCGCGCGGCAACGCAATGTCCATCGACATCTGCTCGTGGCCGAGTGGCAGCATTCCGGTCGCGGGCGGCATGGGCGCGTGTGGAGCGCCGTGGCCGGCGGCAGCCTCACTTTCACGCTGGGCTGGAGATTCGAGCAGCCTGTGGGCTTCCTGTCGGCGCTGCCGCTCGCGGTCGGCGTAGCCATTGTGCGCGCGCTCGAGGCGTCCGACGTTCGCGGTGTCGGGCTCAAATGGCCCAACGATCTGGTCCACGATGCGGCCAAGCTCGGCGGCATGCTCATCGAGCTTTCGGGCGATGCGCTCGGACCGTCGATCGTCGCGGTCGGCGTGGGCATCAACGTGCGCTTGCCGCAGTCGCTGCAGGACGGCATCGGTCAGGCCGTCACCGATCTCGCGTCGATCGCGCCGGCGATCGATCGCAATCGCCTGCTCGCCGACATCGCCGCACAGTTGGACGGCGCGTTGTCGCGCTACGCGAGCGACGGATTCGAAGCCTTCCGCGCCGAATGGCTGCTGCGTCACGCGTTGCACGAGCGGCTGGTCGAGGTGCGGCTGCCCGGTGGCGGCGTGACGCACGGGATCGTGGCCGGGGTGGACGAGCGCGGTGCGCTTCTGCTCGATCGCGATGGCCGGCGCATGCGCTTCGTCAGCGGTGAAGTGTCGGTGCGCGGAGCGCGGCGTTGATCCTGGTCCTCGATTGCGGTCACAGCAGGCTCGCATGGGGCTTGGCCAGCGAGCGCGGCTGGCTCGCGCGCGGCGCGGTTCCGAATCAGGAGATCGGCACGCTCGCGTTGCGCAGCTGGCAGAACATGCCGCGGCCGACCAGCGCGGTCGGCATCAACGTCGCGGGGGAGGCCACGCGCGTGCGGGTCGAAGCGCAGCTCACGCGCTGGCGCACGATGCCGCAGTGGCTCACCGCCCACGAGCAGGCATGCGGCGTGCGCAACGGGTATGCGCTTCCGTCGCAGCTCGCAGCCGATCGCTGGGCTGCACTGGTGGCTGCACGGGCACGCGCAGTGGAAGAGTTGTTCCCTGCGCCTTGTGTCGTGGTCAACGTGCGCACCGCGATCAGCATCGATGCGCTCGACGCGTCGGGCGCGTTTTTGGGTGGAATCGTCGTGCCCGGGCTCAACCTGCAGCTGCAGTCGCTGGCGGCCAACACGGCGCTGAAAATGCCACCGGGGCGCTACGCGGATTTTCCCGTCAACAACGCCGACGCGCTCGCGTCGGGCGCGGTGCAGGCGGTGTGCGGCGCAATCGAGCAAATGCGCGCGCGTTTGGGAGGCGAAGGCGTGACGGTGAAGTGCGTGCTTTCCGGAGGCGCCGCGAGCGAGCTTGCCCCCCACCTTACGGGGCCTGTGGAGGTCGTGGATAATCTGGTGCTCGAAGGGGCTCTGGTGCTTGCCCAGGCCGAATGAGCCGCGACCCCGATGCGAACGCTCTTTTTCCTCCTCCTGCTCGCCAACCTGACGCTGTTCGGCTTCATCAAGCTCGACAGCATGAGTGCCGGCGAGGGCGTTCGCCTTGCGCAGCAGGTGCAGCCCGACAAGATCAAGCTGCTCACGCCGCAGCAGGTTGCCGCGCTGGGTCCCGCCAAGGTCGCCGCGCTGGCCGACGTCTGCGTCGAGTGGGGACCGATGTCCGACAGCGAGCGCACGCGTGCAGTGTCGGTCATCGAGCCGCTCGATCTCGCCAGGCTGACCACGCAGAAAAAAGTCGAGGTCATCGCCAGCTACTGGCTTTTCCTGCCGCCCGCAGCGACCAAGGCCGCGGCCGACCGGCGCGTCGACGAATTGAAAAGTCTCGGCATCCGCGATGCGAGCGTGATCGACATCGGCGCGCAACGCCTGTCGATATCGCTGGGTGCGTTTCGCACCGAAGAGGCCGCGCAGGCGCGCCTGGATGCGCTGCAGGCGCAAGGCATCAAGAACGCGAGAGTCGGGCAGCGCACCCAGGCAGTCCAGCAAACCGCGCTCGTGGTGCGCGATCCGCCGGCGCAGGCGGTGGTGCGGCTCAAGGAATTGCAGGCTGGCTTCCCCGGGACCGAAGTGAAGATAGGAACGTGCGACAAGACCTCGTAGCGCGGCCGCCGCAGTGCGGTGGCGCGCAGGGCGCCATCCACCAGGCCGAGTCCGCTGAAGATGTCGCGCAGGCGCGCGCGCTTTTTCTCGAATATGCGCAATGGCTGGGCGTCGACCTGTGCTTCCAGGACTTTTCACGCGAGCTCGAGGAGCTGCCTGGCGCTTACGCGCCGCCAAGCGGGCGCATTCTGCTCGCTGCCGCGAAGGAGAGTGCTTTCGGATGCGTCGCGCTGCGCGCGATCGACGCCCGCGTCGGTGAGATCAAGCGCATGTACGTGCAGCCGGCGCGGCGCGGCGAAGGGTGGGGCCGCCAGCTCGCTGTCGCCATCGTGGCGCAGGCGCGCTTGATCGGCTATCGCGAGCTCGTGCTCGATACGCTGTCGCGCCTGACGACGGCGCGCGCGCTTTACGCGGAACTGGGCTTTGCCGAGTGCGCGCCGTACTACGTCAATCCGCTGCCCGACGTGGTGTATATGCGCTTGCGCCTGGACCCGGACGCGCCGGCCTGACCGGCGATCCACCGTGTACCTATCGAGGGCCGACGCCGAAGCCATCCGGGCACGCACCGCGCAGCTCGAGGCACACGCAGGCGTGCAGGTGGTTGCGGCGGTGATCGGCAAGGCGGATCACTACCCGGAGCTTCCCTGGAAGGCGTTCGCGCTGGGTGCGTCGCTGGCAGGCATAGCCGTGTTCGCCTTCGACTGGCTGCATCCTGACTGGGTGTCCGCGCACGCGGCGTTGGTGCATGTAATGGCGATCCTCGGTACCGGTGCGGCCGACGCGCTGATCGCGATTTTCATTCCCGCGTACGCGCGCGTGTTTCTCAACGCGTCGCACGCCACCGCCGAAGTTCGCCACTACGCCGAGTCGATGTTTCTGCGCCATCGCCTGTTCGACACACGCGACCGCAACGGGATCCTGCTGCTGGTCAGCCTGTTCGAACGCCGCGTCGAGATCATTGCCGACAGTGGACTCGACGGCAAGATCGGCGAGCCGCAATGGCGTTCGGTGATCGCGACCATGACGCCGCATCTCGCCGCCGGACACGCTGCGGTGGCGCTGCAGCATGGCCTGCAGCGTCTCGAGGAAATCCTGCGCGAAAAGGGCATGGTCGCCGAATGGGATGGCGCCAACGATCTGGCCGACCGGCCGATCGAGGAGCGCGGTGCCCGATGAGCGCCGCATGAACATGATCCGCCGCCCCGAGCGCGAAGGTACGATGCCGGGTGCGCTGCTGCGCGTGCTCGCCCTGCTCGCATTGTGCGCGAACGCCCTCGTCGCGCATTCGGCGGACGTCCCGTATCTGAGCGGACGCGTGGTCGATGACGCCGAGATCCTCAAGCCCGCGACGCGCGAAGCGGTCGCGGACTCGCTCAAGGCGCATGAGCAGCTCACCGGGGATCAGATCGCCGTACTGACCTTGCCGACCATCGACGGCGAAGCGATCGAGCAGTTCGCGACCCGCGTCTTCGACAACTGGAAGCTCGGACAAAAGGGCAAGGACAACGGCGTGCTCATGATCGTCGTGCCCAGGGATCGCAAGATGCGCATCGAGGTCGGCTACGGGCTCGAGGGAACGCTCACCGATGCGCAGGCCAGTCGCATCATCCGCAACGTGATGACGCCGGCGTTCAAGAACGGCGATTACGACAAGGGCGTGACGGAGGGCGCGAACGCGATCATCGCGACGCTGGAAGGCAAGGGCGACGCGGCCTCGGGAGCGAATGCATCTTCCTCGGCATCGTCATCGGACAGCACTTCGTCGGTGCACTTCAACACGCCGGATCTGGCGTGGCCCGAGCGCATCCTGATGGGCGCATTCATTTTCGGCATCATCGGCCTTTTCACTTTCGTCGGATTGATGACGCCCGGTGTCGGCTGGTTCCTGTACGTGTTCCTGATTCCGTTCTGGGCGATGTTTCCGCTGGTGATCGTCGGCGCGCGCGGCACGCTGATCGTGCTGGCGACGTATGTCGTCGGCTATCCGATCGCCAAGCTGATCCTCTCGCGCATGCCGTGGTATCAGAAGGCCGCGCAGGACATGAAGACCAAGGGCTCGGCGAACGTCGGCGGCTTCGTGTTCTCGAGCGGCGGATCGTCGGGAGGGTCGTCGGGAGGCGGCGGAGGATTTTCCGGCGGCGGCGGAAGCTCCGGTGGCGGTGGAAGCTCGGGGAGCTGGTGATGCGCCAGATTGCGAACGGGCTCGCGGATCGAGCACCATTGGCCTATAGCGCATGAGTGCAAGCGCGCGTACCGTTCGCTATTTCGAGGATTATTCGGTAGGCGCGCGCTTCGAGGGCGGGCCGATCGTCGTCGATGCCGCCGAGATCATCGCGTTCGCAACGCGCTACGATCCGCAGTCGTTTCACATCGACGCGGAAGCTGCGCGCGGGACCTTTTTCGGCGGGCTCATCGCCAGTGGATGGCATACAGCGGCGCTAACCATGCGCTTGCTGGTCGAGACGTATCTGAGCGAGGAATCGAGCCTCGGTTCCCCAGGCATCGATGAGCTGCGCTGGATCAAGCCGGTGCGTCCTGGAGATGCGTTGTCGGTCCGTGTGGTCGTAGACGATGCACGACGCTTGCGCTCACGTCCCGACCGCGGACTCGTGCGATCGTCGATCGACGTGCGCAATCAGCGCGACGAGACGGTGATGACCTTCAAGGCGATGAGCCTGATCGCGCTGCGCGATCCAGATGCCACCGCGGTGGATTGAGCGGTAGCCGGTGTCAGGCGCGCGCGCTTACGGCATAGCTGCGGCCGTCGCCGCGCGGCCATGCGGGCGGCTCGATGCGCAGGCTTGAGAATCCGGTCGCGCGTAAATGCGAGAGCATCTCGTCCTCGGTATGCCACGTGTACGATACCGTTTCATCGGCACGATCGACGATGCGGCCCTCGCGCCGGCGCTCGTAACGGCTCGTGACCTGGATGCGGCGGCGCTCGGCATCGGCGTCGGTCTCGCAGCGATGCATGATCTGCGAACCATCGGCGAGGATGGCATTCCGAAACTCGATGACAGGCGCGCCGGGCGGATGCTGCGCGGCCGCCGGCACGAACAGGTCGAGCAGCAGGATCGCGGGCTTGACCAGGTGCGCGCGCAGGCAGGCGAGCGCGTCGCGCAGGGCGTCGCGCGCGGTCAGCAGCTGCAGCGAGCCGGCGGCGACGAACGCCGCGACGTAGCGAAACGGCAAGTTGAGCTCGGCGACGCTTTGCCGAAACAGGGGCGCGTCGAGCTTGGCGTCGCGAAGGCGCGCCGTGCAGCTGGCGAGCATCGCTTCGGAGGTGTCGACGCCATGAATGCGCGAACCCGCTTCGGCCAGAGGTACGAGCAGCCGCCCGGAGCCGCACATCGCCTCGAGCACGGGTCCCGCATCGCCGGGCAGGCGCTGGCGGTACCACGCGAGCTCGGCGTCGCCGGCGCGGGGTTTGTCGGCGTCGTAGAATTGCGTCGCCAGGACGCCATACGATGTTCCGGTGCCCGGTGGCGAATGCGCGTCGCTCAGGTTCAGGTCTGCTCCCATGGCAGGCCTTCCTTGCGCCATCCCGAGACCTTGCTGCGCTGATGGCGCTCGTCGAGCGGACCTTCGAAGCCTTCGAGGACGTTGATCACTTCGCTGAAGCCCGCCTGCTCGAGCGCGATACCCGCATCGACCGAACGTTGGCCGCTTCGGCAGATCAGCACGACCGGACGATCGACGCTCGCGATCTTTTTCACCTGACCGACGAAATGCGGATTGATCGTCCAGTCGGGACCATCGTTCCAGGCCACATGGTGCGCGCCCGACGGATGTCCGACGAACAGGTATTCCATCTCGCTGCGGCAGTCGACCAGCACGGCCTCCGCATTGTTCTGAAGGAAGTCATGCGCTTCGCGCGGTCTGAGATGTTTCATGGCCTCGATCGGATTGAACCCTGGTGCAACATAGCATCCGCGACGGCCGGCTTCAAACGCGGGTTTCGAAGACTGCGCGCGCCGCTGCGGAGATTTCGTCGATCCACAGCAGGGACGCACCGACCTCGCCGGTCCAGCGCAGGAATCCGTGGATCATGCCGCTGCATTGGATGAGTTGAACGGGCACGCCGTCGGCGGCGAGCCGGCGCGCGTAGTCGACTCCATCGTCGCGCAGCACATCCGATTCGGCCACCGCGATCACCGCGGGTGCGAGGCCCGCGAGATGTGTCGCGAA
>AR_comb_assmDRAFT_10101449_pt1 | contig 11174 bp, 11 predicted proteins | sample ArasoioldDNA_FD_10543 | JGI IMG/M metagenome (IMG submission 10543) | reverse complement strand
GGCGACAAATTCTGAAGAGTGGGCTGGCGTTCCGGAGGACACATCGCTTTATATTGCCGATACTCACGCCAGAATCTTTTCCATGCTTTCGAATCAGCGCGCAATTTACGAAGCCGGGAAAAAGGAGAGAAAGAGGAAGTAATTTTGCGGATCATCCAGGCCAGTTCATCCATTCCCACAGCGTTAAGATTCAAGACGCCATTCAGCGTCAGTCAAACACACACCATGACTAATAGGTGGTATTTCGCCTGTTCCAAAAAAATCACCTTTATCCACAATCATTTCTTGTGCATAACTCAGCCCATCTAAATATTGACCGTGACGGATTAAAGTATAACCCAGCCGGTAAACTGAGGCTGGAAGCGGAAGTTTTTTAATTCTGCAAACGAACGAACCGCGCGAAGGAATGTCCGTCCAATGATCGCCAGTTAATCGATTGTGCAACAAGAAAACTGGAGATTCCATTTGCGTTTTTACCGACACACTTGCAATCACATCGCCACGCTGAATTTCCTCATCACATTCATAATGAAGAAAAATATCAATGGTTTGGCCCGATCTTAGAACTGTAAGCTTTTTACCATCTTCATCGCGATATTCAATTTCTGTGATCCGAATTTCGCCGGACCCAGTTCGATCTGAACGATCACGTAATGACACAGCCGAAGTATCAACATCTGCCAAATATTGAGAAATTGCGTCAATCTGAGTTCCATCTACTGCGACTTGACCATTAGAAAGTACAATTCCGCGCTGGCATAGCGATTCAACTGCCGCCATGTTGTGACTTACAAACAGAACAGTACGTCCTTCATGTGCAACAGATTTCATTTTTCCTAAACACTTTTTTTGAAAAGCGACGTCGCCAACTGCCAATACTTCATCAATCAACAAAACTTCCGGTTCTAAATGCGCTGCAATTGCGAACGCCAGCCGTACATACATACCGCTTGAATAATGTTTCACCGGCGTGTACAAAAATTTCTCGATCTCTGCGAATGCAACAATCTCATCAAACTTTTGTTCGATCTCAACTTTCTTCATTCCTAAAATTGCGCCGTTAAGGAAAATATTTTCAGAACCGCTCAACTCAGGATGAAAACCTGTACCAACTTCCAAAAGTGAACTGACTGTTCCGCGAATCTCCGCATATCCACCGCTAGGTTCTGTAATCCTGGAAAGAATTTTTAGGAGTGTGCTCTTGCCGGCCCCATTGCGGCCAATTACACCCAGCACCTCTCCGCGTTTTACATCAAATGAAACATCTTTCAATGCGTAAATCGATTCTTTTTTGTGATTGTTTCCGCCGCGGAAAGGGGCAGTGATCGATGAAGCGATTGCATCGCGAAACGTGCGGTAGGAATCTTCACGCTTTCCGATATTGTAGATTTTGGACAATTGATCAACATGAATTACCGCATCGCTCATGTTAACCACCCATGAATAAAATTCGAATTTTTTCTATCAAGTAGCGATCCAATTCTGAATCTGACATTTGTCCATCACGATTACGATCGATCCGCTTTTGAACTCTTTGCAATTGGCGGAGAATTCCATCACAAGTCGGACCTGCTGCTTTGCAATCTTCTTGCGCTGCGCGGAATTCTTTACGAAATTGATCAGCTTGAAATGATGTAGCCCAATCCAAACCGCGATCTTCGAACGCCAGTTTCGGAAGCAGCAACATCCGTGCAGAATGAATTAACGCTGAACGGAAATGATCTCGGTACAACATTTTAGCGGGCAGTTTGCTTTCTTCTTTCGTTAAATATTGTAAGTTGAGAGCAGCCTGATCCGAGTTGAAATAATCAGTGTAAGTAGTATCGAAACTGTCCCTGGTCCAATAATCGTTTGCCGCTTGCAAAGTCATTGCAAGTTCAAAAAGACTGAGATATCCCGGCGGATCATAATGTGGATTATCGAAGAATTTCGTTGTTGTTTGTATTTTCTTATGCTCAAAGTTCATATCCATCCGAAAGTAAGCAGGCTTGTAATCAGGAAAACTTTTGATTGCTTCCTGATTTCGATCACCAAGATCTTTTATAATTATTACAGGCTTACGTAAAAATGGATCATTCCAATTGATAAAAAAGTTCTGCATGTTTTGGTCAAGGAAAACCAGACGTTTTTGATTTCCGTTTTTCGCAATTTCCTCCTGCAAAAATCCGGCATTTGTATCGTGCGGATAGCGATTCAAAAACTGAGGAAGTTTAAAGGGTACGAATGTGATCAGGGCAATGACACAAACGCTTCCGACATATTTTTTTAGAGCAGGGAAGTTATGTTCGTCTGGTCTGATGCTTCGAGTGACCATCAACAGGAATACTGGAGCAAAGCAGTAATAGTAGCGTGGTCCAAAGAAAAGATCTTGAAAGAAAAAGAAAAAGTAAAATGAGGCAAGACCAGCGCAGCCTAACAATAAAAGAACATCCCATTTTTGAATTCTCTTTTCTACCAGAAAAAATAGAATGGCAAAGAACATTGAACCGGAAAGCCAGCCATTCAACCATTCATCGATTCCAAGAAGATTGTTCGAAATATTTTCCAGGCTCTTGGTTAATGTATGTTCACCGGCAAAATGTTTTCCAAAACCATAACCTACGTCCGGATATTCAATCAGGTATCCAGGTAAAAAAGGATTGCCTGAAGTTTGTTGCTGGTACCACATCATGATCGCTGCGCCCAAAATAATTCCGCCAGCCATAGCAACTGGACACAAATAGGATCGTGCGCGAAATCTATTCCATGATGTGTATGCGAGAACCGGCGCAAGAAATGGTACAACCGAAAAAGAGCGAACAAGAGTTGCATAAAGCAGTAATAAAAAGATCAAAGCATAGCGCCATTTCTTTTCTTCTTCAGTTTGAAGCCGGCAAAGATAGATCACGCAAGTTGCGGTAAAAAGCTCAGGAGTGAAAACCATAATGGTTGCTGACATCATGAAAAGAAACGGAGATAGCAATGCGAGTAATGCAAAAAGCCCAGCTGCCTGTGGATTGTGCCAGCGGCGGACATAAGAAATCCAGATTCCGATTGTTGCAGCGCCAAGAATTGGACAAATAAACCATTCGGCCTTAATCAACATTGCAAGTGCAAGAATTGCCGCAAATCCAGGTTGATACATACCGAACCAGCGTCCGTCTTTAATCACCAGCATGTCACCAACGATAGAAAAGAAATCAGGAGCAGGCGGGGCAGGTGCGAACAATTTTCCATTCAGAAAAATTTTTGCCTGAAAGATATGAGCGGCGGAATCTTGAACAATAGGCTTTAGCCTATAGATAAAAAAAGTAATGCAAAGAGTAAAAACCAGAAACAATAACGGAAACAGCCATAACAATGAACGTTTGGATAATAATTCGAGGAATTTTGAAAACAGAGGATCGACATGTGAAGCTATATTTCTAAGAAGATGCAGAAATAAAAAGGAACCATAAAGAAAAACTGTTTCTGTATATATATGAAGGCTCCATTCACCGCGTGATGTTGCAGTGCTGAGCCGGATCCATTCTCCCCATGGAAAAATCAAAAAGAGAAGGGCAGCACATAGAAAAAGGCGGAACCGCGAAATCGATTTTAGTTGGTGGCTATAAGGTCCCAGTACAAGAACCAGGAAGCCGGCGTGAAGAATGGTGAAAAGTATTTGATCGATTGGTCCCTGAAATAGATACCATTCCCTCAGGAAATACCAGGCAGCAGCAAGGAGAGCGATCGCGAAAAGGTGTCTTACAACGACTTTTGGTTCCGGAAAACTCAGCGTATTTTCCTGGACTAACGACGGCCCAGCCGATTCAAATTTGATCATCCCTTCCGACGCAGGCTGGTAGCCCGCGCTCAGTAATCATATCATTTCTGAGAAATGCTTCTTTTATGGTCGAAGAAATGACTTTGATCTTGATCATTACCGGCGTTAGCGGTTCCGGCAAAACTACTATTGGCAAACTTGTGGCTCAGCAACTCAATTGGCCATTTTATGAAGGTGATGATTTTCATCCCGCTGCGAACATTCAGAAAATGAAATCAGGACAACCTTTAAATGACGAAGATCGTATCCCCTGGTTGGAAAGTTTGCGTGAGCTGATTGAAAAATTAATTACAGAAAAACAATCTGCTGTGATTGCCTGTTCTGCATTAAAGGAATTGTATCGAAAAATTCTGAGCGATGGTTTATCTGAGGTCCGGTTCGTTTATTTGAAAGCCAGTTACAAACAAATCTATCCGCGACTGATCGCACGTCACGGACACTTTATGCCTGCTGAACTGTTGAAGAGCCAATTTGAAACATTGGAGCCTCCGAACGATGCGATAGTTGTAAATGCGATGGAGCCAGCAGATGTAATCGCTTCGTTTATTGTGAAGCAACTCAATTGATGGTGCAGGCGTTACAAAATTAACTCCCAAATTTCGGCTACCAGATCATGGCCAAAGCTATGGTGCGGCTCTTTTTTGACGATCTTAAAACCGGTGGCTTCATAGATGTGACGTGCAGCGGAAAGATTACTCTGTGTCCACAGAATTATTTTTTTGTAGCCAGTTTGCCGCGAAAATCGGATGCATTCATCCACCAAACGTCTTCCAATTCCCATCCCGCGAGTGAATGGTTCAACATACAGCATCCTGAGCTGCGCAATGTTTTTGGTGTGCTTCACCAGAAAAACGGAACCAACAATTTCACCATCTTTTTCTGCAATCCAACAACGTTCACGTTTCGCATCAAACTTTTGCAAAAACTTAACGCAAATACTTGCCACCAGTGCTTCAAATTGCTCATCCCATCCGTATTCTTGCGAATACAAAACACCATGACGGTGAATGATCCACCCCATGTCACCAGGTTGATGCGGCCGTAAGATATATGAAACTTTTTCATCAGTGGTGGCATTTAACAAAGTCTCAATGCTTATCATTGATTGCAGCAGTCGATTTTGTTGTGATGGAGAAAGTCTACTTAACATTTCCGCCATTTCATCATGCGACCGCACGTTGAGCGGGGCAAAGGCATCAGTTCCTTTCTTGGTTAGAGTCAAAAGACTTTCCCGTGCATCATCTGATGACGGTTTGCGTTCAATCAATCCTCGCTTTTCGAAATCAGCCAGGATCCGGCTTAAATATCCGCGGTCTAAACTCAAATCATCAGAAAGCTGTGCAGCGGTGGGCCGTTGCCGATAGGCAAGCTCATATAAAACGCGTAACTGCGACAATGTAAATGGACTTTTTAATAATCCTTCTTGCAGCACACCGATTTTTTGAGTGTAAAAGCGATTAAAATGACGGACCGCCTCAATCCGTCGATCCAGCTCAGTCATATTAGTCATTATTCCCCAAAGATTGCCTATATGCAACTATATAGTTGCCAGAAGTCAACCAATCGTAATCTGGATATTTGAATGATTAGAAGGAAGCTAAGCAAAATTGTTTACAAATTTTCTTATTCCAAAGCTTGCATCTTGTGATTTGAGCCCGCATTTTAGAATTAGGCGGTCTTTTCGAATCGCCGTAAATAACACGACTTTGGAGTCTCAAATGAAATTTGTTGGGAAAAAGATTTTATTACATTACGACAATGGACTGGAGATTATAGGGGATTATAAAAGTCCGAATGAAATTAGTTGGGAGGCTCTTTCAGGTCCTGCTAAAGGAATGAAAGGAAATGAAAATATCCAAGCGTTAGAAGTCGCATCCGATATTTTTTTCATTAATTGGTTGGAAGAGTCAGGAACAACTGTTAGCCAGATTTTGGATTTTAATAATTCAACTATGGTGGCGTTCACTACTTACGATTCTGATAAAGGCCGGCAGCAAACACTGGGTAAAGGGACATTCAGTGAGATGGCGCACTAAATCTGAAGCGGTTGCAAAATATCACACAACCGCCTCAGGGAATGATTTAGATTTATAGCCGGCCCATCAAAAACAGGATTAACAGTACGACCACAATTAATCCGATAATGCCGCTCGGGAAATAACCCCAACCGGAGCTGTACGGCCATGTCGGCAAGGCACCGATCAACACAAGAACCAGAACAATTAATAAAAGTGTTGTCATGTCTTCCTCCTTGAAGGTTAAAACTAAACCGCAGGAGGCAGGATGCCGTAGTGACTTGTATGAATCATTTGTCACACAGTTTTTGACATTTTTTAGATGTCGATTCAACCGCGGCCGATAATTTGACTTAAAATTTTTGTGGCATTTTCAATTTGGGATTCATTGGCGCAGGCAAATCCCAGAACTAATCCGCTTCTTGATTTTTTACCGGCATAACAGCTTGAAAGCGGCATGATGCTGATACCCCGTTTTGCAGCATTCTGTGCAATTTGTTGATCATCAAGTTTTTGCGGCAAAAATGCGCATAAATGTAATCCACCATCAGTATTGTATGCAGTGACTGAATTACCAAAATGCTTTCGCAGACTCATTTTTAAAGCATTTTGTCTTTCAACATAAATCGCGCGCATTTTTCGCAAGTGTCTGGCGAAATGACCTTCTTCGATGAAATCACTGAGGGCAAGTTGATAGAGGGTCGGCGAAAAAATATCAAGACTTTCACGAATCTGAACGAATTGTTTTAGCAATTCATTTGGCACCACGATATATCCAATTCGTATCGATGGAAACAAAACTTTGCTAAATGTTCCGATATAAATTACACGTGAAGAATTATCCATCCCTTGCAATGATCCTAATGGTCGACTCGCATACCGATATTCGCTGTCATAATCGTCTTCGATAATCCAGGTGCGATTTTGTTCAGCCCAGTCCAGCAATTCGAGACGTCTTGATGCGGACATCAATGTCCCTAACGGATATTGATGTGAAGGCGTCACATAAACGACTCGAACTTTTTTTCGATACGAACTCAGTTTTTGAACTGAGATTCCTTGATCATCTACTGCAACCGGAATTAATTCTGCGCCCGATGCTTGTAACGCATCTCGTGCGCCAGGATATCCTGGTTCTTCAACAGCAACCCCATCCGAATTCGTTAACAATCCGCGTGCGCAGATTTGAAGTGCAAGTTGAGACCCGGAAACAATGATGATTTGATCCGGTTCGCATTTGACCGCTCGCGCGGTGCGTAGATATTCCGCAATAGTCTTTCGCAATGGCAGATGTCCGGCCGGATCTCCATATGCCATATTTTCAACTGAGAAGTTTCTAGCGTGATGCGAAACAAGCCGCGACCAGATTTTCGATGGAAAATGATCCAATGCCGGAAGGCTTACCCGAAAAGGTCCAAGCAAGTTTGTAAATTCTTCTGCTGTTTCTAAAGATTCAAATTGTGATCGTGGGCGTGAAACATGCGTGAGCTCATCTGGAATTGATTGATTGACGTAAGTTCCTGCACCGATTTTTCCTTCGATGTAACCTTCATGAAGTAATTGTTCATATGCAATTACCACGGGTAATCTGGAAATTCGTAATTCTGCTGCAAGCGCGCGTGTAGATTGAAGACGTTGTCCTGGGCGTAACTGTCCGCCAAGAATTGCATTTCGATATCCGTCATAAATTTGTTTGTAAAAAGGAACTACAGATTTGCGTTCGAAAGGGAAGTAAGGATGTATCGCCGAATTTATTCTTTTCATGTGTGTTCTTCTCAGTGGATATATAAAATGTGTAAAAACTGGTTATTTCAATATTACCACCACTTTCATATAGTTAAAACGGAGGCACGATATGCACGATCATAATCATGATTTCGATTTCATATTTGGAAAATGGAAGGTTCGTCATCGCAAGTTAAAGGAAAGGTTGAAGGGATCAAATGTATGGGAGGAATTCGAAAGCACTGCAGTTGCGAGACGGATATGGAATGGTAAAGCGAATATTGATGAGATTGAAGGCGATTCACCATCTGGTCCTTTGCAAGGAATGACACTCAGGCTTTTTAATCCGAAATCACAACAGTGGAGTTTGTATTGGGCAAATAGCAACAATGGATTTCTGGATCCGCCAATGATCGGTAGTTTCAAAAATGGAATTGGCGAATTTTACGATCAAGAAATGTTTGAAGGCAGAAGTATTTTTTGCAGATTCATCTGGTCTAAAATAACTGCGAACTCCTGCCGCTGGGAGCAGGCATATTCTGAAGATGGCGGAAAAACTTGGGAAACAAATTGGATTATGGAGTTCCAGCGAACAGAATAAGCGCAGGTAATTCGTTTGTTCGTTATCCGTAAATCGCATAATATAAAAAGAAGATAAGGGACCCGAGCGACCAGGTCCCCTATCGTGGTGAAGGGTTAATGAGACCTGAGATCCAACGCTAGAAATCTACTTAACAGGTTCAATCGCTACTACAGGATGAACTTCATACCATTGATGATCTTCTTTAGCATCGTAGCGGCTGACACCATAAACACGAACTCTTTTTCCCACTGCTGGCGTGTTCAAATTGCTTGGTGGAATGATTTCGCAAATCACAAACGGCGATGATTGCCCTAAATTTTCCACCAGTTTAAACAACAAATCCCCATCTTCATGATCGAAACGTACTTCGCTGATGTAACCTTCGGTAACAACATGTGGCTCAGTATTTGAAGGCATTTCATGAATGGCAACTGTACGATATTCATCAGATTCGAAGTTGTAGGGAGTCTTCGCAGATAAACGTCCGACCCGCCATCCAAAAAAAGCTGTAACTGAAAGAACGGTAATTACTGCACAAGCCCGCATAAATGCTCGCGGTACGCGGCTTGTTGGAAATTGCTCACGGGAAATCGCTGCTTCTAATTTTGACCAACCATTTTCTTTAGAATTAACTGCAGGGATCATTCGCGCAAATGAATCGCCTTCAAGTAAACGATTTGCTTTAGCTTTGCATGAAGTGCAGCGGGAAAGATGTTTTTCAATCTTCTTTGCATCTGATTCGGATAATATGCCATGTAGATATGGCAAAAGTTTTCGCGAAACATCAATTCGCAAACATTTCATAGCAACCTTCCTACAGAAGGCTCCTGAATGGTGCAAGGAGCGCTTCTAATTTTTCGAGAGCTCTGTTCAAGCGGGAAGCAACCGTCCCCGGAGAGCAATCCAGCACCGTGGCGATTTCATCGTAAGAAAGACCATCAATATATTTCAGTACGATGACAATGCGCATTTTAGGCGATAGCTCCATCAATGCTCGTCTGACAATCGCTTCACGCTGCTGCAAAAGCTGTTTTTCATCTGGACCTGGAGCCTCATGTATTTCTTGAGGTGAGCCGGAAATAACAGTTAATGGCAATTCGCTTTTCTTGTTTCGAAGTTGATTCCTGGCTTCATTGACCGCAATTCTAAAAGCCCACGTCTTGAAACTTGATTCAAATCGATATCCCGGAAGGCCCTGATAAATCTTCAAAAAGACGCTTTGCAATGTGTCTTCCGCGAGCTGCGAATCTTTCAACGTGTAATAGGTCAAGTTGTAAAGCTGACCATGATAAGAGTCATACAGCATTCGGAACGCACCATGATCGCCCTGTTGTGCCGCTCGAACCAGACTCACTTCCTGTGCGTCTTGTTCGTTCAGTCCAGGATCAGTTTTTGCTCCAAAAGCGAATAGCTTTTTGAACATGCTCTCCTTTATATAGACACGAGCTCGTAAGATTTCTTCCGTCTCTAATAAATTTGGAATTGAATATGATACCTGCGCTAGGATTGATGTTACAAGCAGCAGTAATGTTTAACTTGAATGCTCTTGATGAGTGTGATCAATTGTCGACAATTCGACAATCAAGGATTTGTGCGAAATCATCAAGTAAAACCTTACTCTAACGTCTTTCGGAGAACGGTTTCTGTTATAGACGCAGTAAATTTTCTTACGGCGACAATTGCGGGATAGTTAATGTTTTGGTTTAACTGTTGAATCTCAGTTTAGGCTGATCAGGTTTCGCTTCATTAAGTCCAGAATAATCAGTTAAGTAACGGCCAATTCCGTGATAAACTCCCTCACAAGTTTCTTCAGTATGGATTCATCGCCTCGATCAAACGTCACGGAGCTTCTTATTGGTTGGGGGAATGGCGATCGCTCGGCACTCGACGAAATGTTGCCGGTAGTTTATGCCGAATTAAAAAAATTGGCCTCGGTATATCTAAAACGTGAGCGGGCCGGACACACATTGCAAACCACCGCACTGGTTCATGAGGCATATTCAAAGCTGGTGGATCAAAAATCGGTTGATTGGAAAAATCGCGCGCAGTTTTTAGGAATTGCTGCAGAAATCATGCGCAGAATTCTAACTCATCATGCCCGTGATCGTGCCGCGGCAAAAAGAGGCGGCAGTGCTGAACGGGTATCGCTCAGTCTTGCGGAGCGTTCCATTGCACAGCCAAACGTAGATTTGATTGCTTTGGATGATGCACTTACTGCGCTTTCCTCCTTTGATGAACGGAAGAGTCGGATTGTGGAATTGAAATTTTTTGGTGGAATGACCACCGAAGAAATTGCAGAAGTGCTACAAGTTTCTATTGGTACCGTTGAACGCGATTGGAATCTTGCGCGAGCCTGGTTGTTTCGTGCAATATCTGGCTCACCAGAATCGTAATTCTGAGTACTTATGTCAACCGAAAAATGGAAAAGAGTAAATGAACTTTTCGATGCTGCTCAAAAATTGACGCAAGGGGAGTGGAACAAATTTTTAAATGAGAATTGTGGCGGCGATGAGCAGCTGAAGCAAGAAGTCCAATCACTACTTTCTTCATTCGAACAAGCGGGAGAATTTATCCAATCGCCGCTAATTGCCAATCCGATTCAGTTCTTGGCGGAAGATGATGAACCGTTATCAGTTCCTCAGCAGATCGGGTCCTACAAAATCATCAAAGAAATTGGAAGAGGCGGCATGGGGGCGGTTTATCTTGCAACACGCGCGGATGAGTTATATCAAAAGCCTGTTGCCATCAAATTAATTAAGCGCGGCATGGATACCGATGATGTTTTACGGCATTTTCGCAACGAGCAGAAAATCCTGGGAAATTTTGATCATCCAAACATCGCTCGCTTACTCGACGGTGGCAGCACTGAAAATGGTCTTCCGTACTTTGTAATGGAGCATGTTGAAGGTGAACCGATCGATCAATATTGTGATTCGCGGCGGCTTTCAATCACTCAGCGTTTGGAATTATTTCAGCAAGTTTGTTCGGCAGTATCTTATGCCCATCGAAATTCGGTTGTACATCGCGATCTTAAGCCATCCAATAT
>AR_comb_assmDRAFT_10032464_pt1 | contig 11174 bp, 9 predicted proteins | sample ArasoioldDNA_FD_10543 | JGI IMG/M metagenome (IMG submission 10543) | reverse complement strand
GCGGCATCGTTTTTCGATGACCTGAGATTCCGCCGCTCTCGCCAACGCGCGAGGAATCGCCGCGTGGCGCGATGCGTGATCGTCAGGACGCCGAGGCCGGCTGCGATCGAAAACGGGATAATCCAATAGCCACCGTAGACCACTCCGCCCGGCGGCGTCGGAAACTGCGCACCGAACGACCGCGGGATGCCGTCGACGACCAGCAGGCCGACGTTGTTCGGAAAAATCGGCTTGAGCGCCGCAACGGCGAGAAACGCAAAACCCGCGACGTAGGCGGTCAGCAAGCCGGTCGCCACCAGCGAGCCGACGAGCGTCGTGTGAGCGACCTGCCAGATCGCTCTCGCGACGGGCACCAGGCGGCCGGTCGTCACCGCCTCGTCGATCACCCGCTCGGCTGAATAGGCCTGCGCGACGCGAAGCGGCGGCCCGAGCTCGGCGAGAATTTTTTCGAGGGCTTCACGTTCGTTCGGGACCGCAGACGCCGCGCCCACTCGCTCGCGCATGTGCGATTCGATCTCGCGGGCGGCGTCGCGCGCCACGTCGCTCGGGAGGAACGTCTTGAGCGAGCGTTCGAGCACGAAGAGATAGCCGTTGATCCGCGACTCGCCGGTCTGACTGAGGATCATGACCTGCCGTCCTCCGCGGCCGCGATCAGCCGCTCGATCTTCGCTGTCATCGCCCGCCATTCGTCCTTCATCTCGCGCAGCCGCTTCGCGCCCCGCGGCGTCAGGCGATAGTACTTGCGCGGGTGCGGCGCCTCGCCTTCGACCCACCGCGCGTCGAGCAGGCCCTCGCGGGTCAGCCGGCCCAGGATGGGATAGATGGTGCCCTCGGTGACGACGAGATCCGTGAAGGCTTCGAGATGCTGGATGATCGCGAGCCCGTAGCGGGGACCCGCGGACGCCGTCAGGAGGATGGCCAGGTCCAGGCTGCCCCGCCGGAGTTGCTCCTGCCAGTTCTCGTGCGACATACCTTGCGTCACAAGATATGACGGATGGTTCGGGCAGAACGTTCAAAGGACAGGCCGCGCGACTGGCCGCTACCGCTCGGGAATCGTCACCGGAGCGTCGGCGGCGCCACCTCGTGCTGCCGCGAACCCGCTGAGCCACGCTCGAATCCAGCCGGGGCACGGCGGCAGCGGATCGCAGGCGAGCACGTAGAGCAGCACCGTCGTCAGCAGGATCAGCGCTTCGGTGAGCAGCACGAAGTTCAGGTGCAGCGTCCGGTACGCCAGCCAGAGCGGATAGGACAGCACCAGCGACAGCGTCAGGAAGGCAATCCGGAGTTGCGCGTCCCTGATGCGCCTGGGATTTCTGAGTCCCTTCGCCACGCGCCGGTAGGCTTCCGACTCCGACAGTTCAATCGGCACGTTCAGAATCGTGCGCGTGAGCACGACGAAGACCCCGCCACAGAACATCACCACGAACACGCGGAGCGCGAGGCTCGCGGCCAGGAGATAGAGGCGGCCGACCCACACGAAGTACACGATGACGCTCAGGTTCGTGAGCTGGAAGGCGAACCACACGTTGGTCCGGCCGGTGAGCATCTGCAAGCGCCGGCACATCAGCTCGGTGACGTCGAGGATCGCGGAGTCGATATAGCTCATCGCCCGATCATCTCGATGTTACGCCGTGTCGCGACGGTGCGATAGCTGCGTGCGACGAGCGACTCGACCGTCTTCCAGTTGACCCGGCCGTCGATCCACAAGCTCACCCACAGACCGCGGCCGTAGGGAGTGGCGAAGCATCGCTGGGCACGAACGGCGCGGGCGGCGTCGGGACGCGACAGCCGAAACGCGATCGAGGGCCGCCCCTTCCACAGCTCGAACGCGCAGAAGACCTTTCGTCCTGCGCGGAAATTCGGGTGGCCCCACGACACTTTCTCGCTCGTCTCGGGCAATGCGAGGCACAGGCGCCGGGCCCGCCGGTACACCGGCCGCTCGAACGGGTTGGCTGGCATTACTTGACGACAGCGGTTTCGAGTGCGAGCTCAAGTAGCGCCGCCTCGCCAATACCGAGCGCGCTGTAGTGTCGATAGAAATCCGACACCGCGCGCGCGGCATGGTTCGAGCCGATATTTTGTTCGCGCAGCGCCTTGACGCGGTCCAGCACGCGGACCACGAGACCCTCGTCGACCGTGACGCCGTGCGCGGCGAGCAACTCCGCGTGCCGGTCGAGCACGGCTTCCACCGCCGCCGTGCCGGAATGCTTGCCGAAGACGAACCGGTGCGTGCCCCCGACCGTTTCTTCGCGGATGAACTGGTAGATAGCGGGATGTACGAGGATGGCCGCCGTGTGAATGCCCGATTCATGGGAGAAGACGCCCTCGCCGACGATCGGTTCGTGCGGCTGGATCGGCACGCCGGACGCGCGCTCGACGGCCTCGCGCAGCTCGTGCAGCCGTTCGTACCTGAAACGCGGAAGCGTGACGCCGTACAGCTCCTTCAACACCATCACGAACTGGTGGATCGAGGTATTGCCCGCGCGTTCGCCGATGCCGTTGGCGGTCAGGCTTGGATGTGTGGCGCCGTGCATCACGGCGCGCACCGTGTTGATGGCCCCGAGGCCGAAGTCGTTGTGAAAGTGCGCCGTCAGCTGGACGCGTCCGCGTTTCACCCCGAGTCGTTCCACGAGCGCGGGAAAATAGTGATCGACACCTTCCGGTGAAAAGACGCCGCAGGTATCGGAGAAGCAGAACCGTGTCCCGCCAGCCGCAATGCACGCATCCGCCCATTCGATCGTGTAGTCCAGATGGCCGCGGCTCGCGTCCTCGGCGGCGAACTCGATCCGCTCGATCCCACGCGATCGCGCATAGCGAATCGCATCGGTGATGAGACGAATGTTCGCGTCGCGGTAGAACGACACTGGTGTGTTGAGCCACGCCGAATCGTCGCGGCCCTCGCGCTTCAACAGCGCGCGCCCGAGCTTGTACTTCAGGTGCAAGTCCGACGTGGTGGACAGGATCAGCACCGAGACGTCTGACGCGCGGCGGCCGGCGGCGGCCACCACGTCGAGTACGCAATCGACGTCGCCCGGCACGGCCCGGCACATCGCCAGAACATCCAGATCAGCGCGAATCGAACCGGCCGCCTGCGCTTCGAGGATCAGGCGCAGCGCCGCCCGATCGCTTTCGGAAACGACGGGAAACGCAACGTCGACGACGTCGATGCCGATGTCGCCGAGCAGCGTGGCCAGCTCCACTTTCTGTGCCGGCGAAAAGGCCACGCCGGGCATCTGCTCGCCATCGCGCAGCGTGTCGTCGTACAGGACAATCGCGGCGGGGTCGGGAAATGTCAGGTGCGACGTGTACGTCTGCGGCTGACGGATTAGCGTATCGAGCGGCTCTCGCAAGTCGACCATCGATCGGCTCCGTTCAGGGCGATTGTAAGATGATTCCCCAGCAAGGAGGCCGCCGTGCCGAGCACCGCCAATCCACTCATCGAATGCGAACAGCTTCATGCCGGCCTGGCCGTACGCGACGTGACGGCCTCGGTCGACTTCTACGTCACCAAGCTCGGCTTCTACAAGGCGGAAGGCGACCCGCCGACGTTTGCCGGCGTCAATCTGGGCGGCGTGCAGATCTTCCTGGCGAAGGGAACCCCCGTGCCGAGCACCGAGACGAGCGCGGCGTACTTCGTCGTCGGCAACGCCGACGACCTGTATGAGTTTCATCGAGCCAACGGCGTCACCGTCGTGCAGGCCATCGGCGACCGGCCGTACGGCATCCGGGACTATCTTGTCCGCGACCTCGATGGATACTTCCTCGCATTTGGACACCGTCTGTACAACGTCGGGCCGCCCATCAAGGTCCAGCGCGTCGACGTGACCGTGAGACTGGAAAAACGGCTCGCCAGCCTGCTGCAGGACCTCGCGATGCACAAGCGGATGACGGTTGGCGCCTGTCTCGAGGAGATGCTGCTGCACACGAACGATGGCGTCGGGCCGCACACCAAGACGACGTTGCGCTACATCGAGGAGCTGAAGCGGAAACACGGGATTGACTACGACAGCCACGGCAGCTATCGCTTTGTCGAAGGCTGATCAGCGAGTCCTGGACGTCTTCCAGTCTTTCCAGTCCTCGATGGTCGCGGCCACCATCCGCTCCGCGGCACGTTCGAGCCAACGAGATCCCAGGGAGTTCAGATGACGCACGACCGCACGGCGAGCCGACGCGGTGGCGAGGTGTAGATTCGCGGTTTCCCATCCCATCCCCCGGAGGAGACGGCGTTCGTCGCGATCCACCGGCAGGTCGCTCATCTCGATACGCGTGCAGTCCGGGGCGAGGCGGCGCACGATCCAGCCGTCGCCGATCGTCCAGAACGGATCAACGGCGCGCACGGCCCGGGCCGCGATGTCGACGGCCACTGGCCGCTTCGTCGTCGGGCGTCGAGCCGCCGCGGAGGGCAGGAACGCTTTTGCCTCACGTGCGACGTGCCCTCCCGCGGCCTGTCCGAGCGCGACGAAACGCATTCGTCCGAGGCTGCCCACGCCGGCTACCCGTTTGCGAACCGTGAACGACGCCCAATCGCCCGTGCACGCGGCGCGTAACGCGCGGAGCGCTGATCTCGGCACCGCACGGGCGTGCGGAAGCTGCAGCATCGCGTCCCAGAACAGCTTCGGATCCCGCAACTCGCTCTGTGCGACGCGACGAAGCCATCGGCGGCGTTCGGCAAGCACCACCGGCTCGCCGCCGCGATCGATTGCCGTTGAATAGCCGTCCAGAATGGCGGCGCACACGTCCGCGGGACGAAGATCGAGATGGCGATCGCGCGAGGCCAGGGCGGCGCTGGTTGCCAGGCGAACCAGATCGTTCGTGTACGGCAGCACCGCCGCCTCGTCCAGGTCGTTGATGCCCCAGATCAGGCGGCCTTCGCGATCGCGCCACGTGCCGAAGTTCTCGACATGGAGATCGCCAACCGCCGCGATCCTCGGCGCGTCGGCGATCCTCGCGCACACAGCTGGAAATTGCTCCGCCCATCGATAGAACGTGCCACGCAGGAAGACGAACGGGCCTTCCCGCATCCGTTCGTGCTTCCGCCGCAGATCGGACGCCACGACCGTGATGCGCGACGCCATCCACCGTTCGAATGCGCCGGTCGACTCGTGAATGTCGTGAAGACCTGCGTGGGTCATCGAATCCGAGGCGCGTCGTACGCGGCCGCGGCGATTTCTCCAAGCGCCTCGCCGACAACCGGCGTCACGGATGCGCCATCGTCGAGCGGGACGTTGTTCGCGTAGATCGCCAGCGCAAGGCGGCGTCCATCGATCGTTGTCATGTACCCTGCCAGCCCTTTGCCGTTGACGAGAACGCCCTCGTGCAGCATGTCTCCCGACGAATAAGTGCCGGTCTTGGCGTACACGCGGCCGGCGGCCGGGGACTTGACCTGGATGTTCCACAGCGTGCCGTCCTTGCCGAGCACGGGCAGCGCGTCATGAAAAATCTGGCCCGTGGGCTGCTTTGCCATGAACGCCAGGTAGTGGACCATGAAATCGGGCGTAAAGTGCGCGGCCGCGCCGGCGCCGTCGCTCTGCGAAGCGCCGCTCACGTCCGCACCCGTCGTTTCGAGGAACTTCCGCATGCGGACGAAGCCGGCGCCGGCGGGTCCGTCCTCGTGCGAGGGCGTTCCCTTCTCCAGTGCGCCCAGGAGGAATGGCGTCGCGCTCGCGTGCAGGTTCTGGCTGACCTTCAGCGTAATCTTCACTTCTTCCGAAAACGGCGGCGATACATGCTCGGCGACGACGCGGTCGGCCTTGTACGCAGCCGCCAGGCGCGCGGCATCCGGCTTCTCGTCGTGGTCGCGCGCGGCCGCGACGATGCCCCGCTCGTGCAGCGCCTCCGCGAAGACGATCTCGGCAAAGCGGCTTGGCTGAGGTACGCGATACGCATACACCGCTGACTTGACGTCAGCCGGCATCGTTCCGCCAAGCGTCACCGTATGGGTGCCGTCGGGATGAGCCGTGTCGGTCTCGACGTGAATCGAATAGCGGCTGCCCGTTTTCCCGGTCGTGGTGCGATTGATGAAACGCGCGTACGCCGTCTTCGGCGCGATCCGCAGCGCGGCGGCTTCGCCTTCCTTCCCCGGCGCGACGAAGACGTCAATTCCGTTGTCGTTGACCACGATCGGCGAGATCACGAAGCCCGTGCCGCCGTCGCGCTCGCCTTCCGGAAACAGGCTTGCGTCGACGATGAGGCGGCCGTCGACGCGCTTGACGCCGCGCCCAGCTATCTGGGCGGCGAAGTCTCGGATCACGCGGAGCGGGTCGCCTTCGAGACCGCGGCTGTCGGGCCCGCCGTACGAGTGATCCATGTTTTCAAACGCGAGGGCGTCGCCCGGTCGAATCCGGCCCGACAGGTTGGTGTCTCCGCTGGCCACGAGCACGAGGTCGCCGGCAAGCGTCCCCTGCGCGTCGATCTCGCCCGTACGGTAGACGCGTGTGTGAAACCGATAATCCGCCCCGAGCAGCTGCATCGCACTGCCCATCGTCACGAGCTTGGTCGTGGAACCCGGCACGAAGAGCTTGTCGGCGTTCAGCGTATACATCGGCGAATTGGTGTCGAGTGAGTAGAACTCGATGCCGAACGTCGCGTGTTTGAACTCCGGCCGCGCGAGAATGGCGTCGATTCGCGCGGCGAGCGATTGCGGCGACGTGGGTTTCTTCGACCCGTTCTGCGCGAGCGTGGGAATGACGAAGACGAATGCGGCGGCAAGCGACAGCGCCGCACGGCTCTTGTTGTGTGTCATGTTCGTTTCGCTGGAACGGCCAGCATCAGTTCGGCGAGCGCCGCGTTGAGGGCTTTCATGCCGGCGCGATCGCCACGGTAATGGCCCATGCGGACAACGACGAGATCATGCGTCGGGATGACGATCGTGCGCTGGCCGCCAGCGCCGTTCGCCAGGTACGCGGACTTGGGAATGTTCCAGCCGCCGTCCCCGTTGACCCAGAAAAGGCCGCCGTACACCGGTTGCTTCCACGCCGGCGCAGGTGTGCCCACGAACGTCGCCCAGCCCTCGGGCAGCAACCGCTCGCCTTGCCACATGCCGTCCTGCAGGTAGAGCTGTCCGATGCGCGCCCAGTTACGGACCGTGCCGTAGTCGTAGCCGGTCAGGAGAAAGTTGCCGTACGGATCGGTCTCGAGTACCTGGCGGCGGATCCCGATGCGGTCGAAGAGCGCGCGCTGCGGATACGTCAGGTACTCCTCGCCTCTCTTTGTCACCGCCTGCTTCACGAGCCAGCCCACCATCAGCGGATCGGAATTCCGATAGCGACCTTCGGTGTTCGGCGGGAACTGCAGCGGACGGGTCATCGAGTGTTTGAACGCGTCGATCGCGCCGGTGTAGATGAGCGTGTGATCCGGGTATCCCTTGTCGGGGGTGTAGTCGGGATCCTGGCCGGCGATGAATCGCAGCCCGCTGCTCATGTGCAGCAGGTCCACGATGCGAATGGCGCCGCGCGGATCGCCTGGCTTGCGCCACTCGGGCACGGGCACGGGATCGTCGATCTTGTACACGCCCTCCTTGACGAGCAGCGCGAAGAGCGTCGCCGTCAGGCTCTTGCCCATCGACCAGCTCTCGAGCTGCGTGTCCTTGGTGATGCCCGGCATGTAGCGCTCGGCGACGATTTGCCCCTTGTAGAGAACAAGGAACCCGGCGGTGAGCGCCTCGGGGTCCGCGAACGCGAGATCGACGGCTTTCGAGAGATGCGCCTGGTCGATTCCTGATGGCAGCGGCGCGGCGGGCGGCGCATCGCCCATCGGCCACGGCTGCGAAGCCGCGTCGGGCAACTTGCTCTTGACCGCTACGGGCGCGAAATAGATGCCGTCGTGATCCTCCGGGTGGATGACGCAGCCCTGATCGCCGTAAAACTTCGCAGTGCGCGTCGTCGTGCCGTGGGTCATGCGCACGAGCTTCTGATCGCGGTCGATCTTGTACGTGACGCCGGCGCGCTGATCGTCGGGGAACAAGAAATAGCCGCTGTTACGGAAGGCTTCGGCCGGATCCCGTCCGGAAACGAAAGTTGCCGAGCAGAGGACCTTGGCGTAGCCGGCCAACCCAAGCGAGATCGGCGTCCCTTCGGGCGCGAAGGCCGATCCGCGTCTCGCCGGCGCCGGTGCCTGCGCGGCCGCAGCAGCGATCGCGAGAACAGTCGCCGCCGCAACCATCAGACCCTTCCAATTGTCGAACTTCTTGAACTGGTGGGATTCGTTCATGGCATCACACCCTTCAGTAGCGTCAGAACCTCTCCGGCCGAACCCAGAAGCTTTCCTGCCACGTCCCGCCCGCCGGAACGGTCTGCAGCTCCTTGTAGATTCCCTTGTGCGCGAGATTAGTTGCGTCGGTGATGCCGGCCATCGGCTCGATGCAGATGAAATCGCCGCGGTCCAAGGGATTGGGTGGCCCGGTGAGGCGCTGGCTTCCGCGCCCCGTGTCGGCCGCGTTCGGCGCCCAGATGACGATCGCCTTGTAGTTCGGACCGACCTGGACGCTGAGGCGCTGCGATTTTCCCGCAATCGTCGTCGTGGCCCGGCCGCTGCCGTCACGAACGAGATCGGAGAAGACATCGTCGATGTTGTAGTCGGCGAGCGGAGTGCCGGGGCGATCGAACAGGCGATCGGCCGGCTCGGTTTCACCCGTCGGGATTTTGGTCTGCGCGAGGAGCCAGCGTGTTCGCGCGCCGACCGACAGCGTCCACTCGTCGCGACGCGAATCCGTGAGCCGGAAGTACGGGTGGAATCCGATCACCACGGGCATGGCGTCCTTTCCCGTGTTGATGATCTTCGTCTGCACCTCGAGCACGCCGTCCTGCAGCCGGTGCGTCATCTCGATCGTGTGGGGAAACGGCCACTGCTTCATCCAGTCCGGCTGCCGCGAGAAATCGAGGCGGCTCGTCACCCAGGCGGATCGAGCGTCGGCGTTCATCTCGACGACCTGCCACTGATCGGTCGTTGTCATGAAGCCGTGGATGGGAATGGGGCCGCGCACGTTGCCCAGCTGCATGTCGAAGGCGTACTTGCGGCCGTTCGCGTAGAAGGCAGTCTCGTCCAACCGGTTCGCCCAGGGGCCGACGAACGGGATGCCTGCCATCGACGGCTTCGCCTTGAACGCGTCCGTCGACGGAAACGGCCAGTGCAGGACGTTCTGTCCCTTGACGTTCATCTCGAAGGCAATGTCGCCGACCGACGGAAGAATCGACACGGTCGTTTGCGCCTTCGTGTCCTCGAGCTGCACGACGTCGCCGCGGCGTCTCGCGCTGTACGGGCCGTCGGCCGCAAACACGGTAGCCATGGCGACCAGGCCGATGGCAAGCACAACGGAATCATTCATGGCCGCTTCTCCGGCAGCGCGAATGCGTACACGACATTTCCCGCAGCCACCGCGACGAACTGCCGGCCGGCAACGGCATAACTCATGGGCGACGCGGACAGGTTGCCGCCGGTCTGGAAATGCCACAGGTGCGCGCCCGACTGCGCGTCGAGTGCGACGAGATTCCCGTCACGAACCGCGCCGAAGAGCACGTTGCCCGCGGTTGCCAGAACGCCGGTCGTCAGCGAACCCTGGAAGATCTTGAAGTCCCAGACCGTTTTCCCGGTATCGAGATCAAGGGCCTTGATGCCCGCCGAGGGCGTGGGCTCTCCGGCCTTGGGCCGGACTGTAGGCGGCGACGTGCTCCTGCCGATGTACTGCCGGCCTTCTTCGCGCGTCTGCTCCGCGCTGACGTATGCCTGGCCGCCTTCCGAGTACTGCAGGTAGAAGAGCTTCGTGAGCGGACTGTACGAAGGCGCCTGAAAATTTGTCGCGCCGCCGAGGGTCGGATACACGAAGAAGCTTCCCTCGCGGCTCGAATTCGATCCAGGCACGACTCGCGGACGTCCGTTCGCGTCCATCCCCGTGTTCCAGTTCTGATAAACGAAGGGCGTCGCCGAAAGGAGCGAACCGTCCGTTCGGTCGATCACGTAGAACATGCCGTTACGATCGGCGTGCAAGAGCAGCTTGCGCATCTGTCCGCGCCAGACACGATCCACGAGCATCACGTCCTGGCAGGAGTCCCAGTCGTGGCCGTCGTTCGGCGTGAACTGGTAGTGCCACTTGCGCTGGCCCGTCTCGGGATCGATCGCGACGACCGAATCGCTGAACAGGTTGTCGAGATCGCCGCGCGGCGTTCGATCGATCTCCGGGCTCGGATTGCCGACGGTCCAGTACACGAGGTTGAGATCGGGATCGAACGAGCCGGTCAGCCACATCGGGCTGCCGCCCAGCTTCCAGCTGTCGCCTTTCCAGGTCTCGTTGCCGAATTCGCCCGGCTTCGGCACCGCGTACCAGCGCCAGAGCCGCCGGCCCGAGGCCGCGTCGTACGCGTCGAGGAACCCCGGGACACCAAATTCGCCTCCGGTGATGCCGACGAGCACCTTGTCCTTCACGACGAGCGGGGCGCTCGTCAGGCTGTAGCCGAGCATGGAGTCGGCGACCTGCGTCTCCCAGAGCGGCAAGCCGGTCCTCGCGTCGATGGCGACGAGCGCCGCGTCGAGCGTTCCGACAAAGACACGGCCGCCTCCTATCGCGGCGCCGCGATTGAATGGGTTGATCTCGTACGGACTCTTCACCTTCTGCGGCCGCGCGTAGCGCCAGATCTGCCGGCCGGTTCGCGCGTCCAGCGCGACGACAACGCCAGGCTGCGTCGTGTACATGACGCCATCGACGACGAGCGGCGTCGCCTCGAGCACGCTGTCGCCGAGCATCGGAAACGCCCACGCGGCGCCGAGCTGGGCAACGTTCTTCGTGTCGATCTGGCTGAGTCCCGAGTAATGCGTCGCCTGATAATTGCCCCAGTACATCAGCCAGTTGTGCGGTTCGGCGTCCGCCTTCACGAGCCTCGCGGGATCGAGGGCGGGCGGAATTGCAATGCCGGCGTCAACGGTGCGGTCGCGCCGGGTGCCGAGGTACGCGAGCACATCGTTCTGTTCGGTCGTCGACAGACTGGTCGCGTAGTCCCCCGGCATGAGCGACGTGTTCTCGACGCGATAAGAGGACAGCGTCAGCTTGTCGAGCAGATGCAGCGTCCCCGAGGCGTCCATCACCTGGACCGAGAACGTGTCCTCGTTGCGCCGGACACCGCGGATTTCCCGGCCGTCTTTCGTCCTCGCGACGATTACCTGCGGTGGCGGCGGTGCCCCACGTC
>AR_comb_assmDRAFT_10004560_pt1 | contig 11177 bp, 10 predicted proteins | sample ArasoioldDNA_FD_10543 | JGI IMG/M metagenome (IMG submission 10543) | reverse complement strand
AATTACGGAAACTTCAATCGTTTTTGTAACTCATTGAATCGCGGGTCTGATCTAAGATCATCCAAAAGTGGATAAAATTTAATTCCGCTTAGCCCATTTGCCCGTTCGTCATACGCCTTGTTCAGCCATTCAAAAGCTTCATCTTTTTTTCCCATGGCTACATACAAAGTTGCAATATAGAATTCAGGAACATAAATATTTTTCGGCATGTTTAACAATTCATCTAGAATTGAATTTGCTTCTTTCATCATTCCCGCGCGCGCATAACCAATGCCTAATCCTGTTAAGGCCACAGGTGCGCGATGGGACAGCGTTACACAACTTTGAAAGGCTTTTAATGCATCGCTATAGTTTTTTTTCTCCACCAAAACCAGTCCTAACCAGTAATAAGGGCTTGGATAATTAGGCGACATCTCATTTAGAATCTTTAGCTCCTCAATTGCAAGATCATACTCACGCATCCAATAATGCTGAATGGCTGATGAAATTATAGTTCCAGGATATGTACCCGGATCTAGATCCTTGAAACGTTGCATAGAAGCATGCGCTTCTTCATTGCGGCCCATGCAAATAAACCAGAACGTTTTAAACGTGTGAGCGAGCGGATCATTTGGATTTAATTCGATAGCTTTATTAAGTTCTCTTTCTGCACCATCCCAGTCCCAATCGTAGTTTATGTGGATGTGTCCTAAAGTTCTGTGGGCTTGCGCCAAGGAATCGTCAAGTTGAATTGCTTTTAATGCAAGTTCTTTCGCCTGCGGCATTACTTGTTTTGGCGGAAGACCTCCAAGAATTGCACCGGTGATTCCTAGAAAATTGTAGCAATCAGCTCTGCCATCATACGCGAGAGCATAAGTTGGATCTTTATCGATTGCTTTTTGAAAGAAATCCATCGCTGTATTGATTGCCGATGGAGTTCGTTGCATTAAAAAAAATTGTCCCTTCAGGTAAAGCTGATAGGCTTCGGAATCGGTGGTGTAGTTCTTAGCAAGAAGATCTTCTTCCTTCTCTGTTAACTTAATTTGAAGTTGATTGGAAATTTCTTTTGAGATTTCTGATTGCATCGACAACATATCTTGAAGCTGCCGGGCGTATTGTGAGCCCCAAAGCGTTGTTCCATCACGTGCATCAACAAGATTTACTCTTACAGTGAGCTTATCGCCCTGTTGAAGTAGCTCTCCTGTAACTACACCATCTACACCCAAATCTTTATGGATCTGCCGGGGATCAACTTCTTTATTTTTGTATGTAAAAACTGTGCCTCGCGACATAACTCGGATTTGAGTGAGCGGCGAAAGATTATTGATGATGCTGTCGGTAATGCCATCGCTCAGATATTCTGTTTGCCGATCTAAGTTCAAATTACGGAACGGCAAAACTGCCAGCGTATGGATATCGCGTTTATTTCCGGAATGAGAACGATAATAAAGAAATCCACCGATTAGCGCTGCGATTATCAACGTTGTAATTGCGATCCAATAGTTGTGTTTGGCTGAAGCAATTCGATCTGTTGGAGCGTGCTCTATTTCCTGTTTGATTTTTGAAGAATCGAGATCACGTTTCAGATTCTTTAGATCAATGAGAATATCGGAAGCAGATTGATAGCGCCGTTCCTGATCTTTTTCCATGCATTTTCGAATAATCCGTTCCAGTTCTTGCGGGGCAGTGTAATTGAAACGTGCAACCGATTCAGGCTGGCTGTGCACAATTTTGTCGATTGTCTCGGTTGGAGTTGAACCAGAGAAAGGTTTTTGTCCGGTAGCCATTTCGTAAAAAACAACACCCATGCTGAAAATATCGGTACGATGATCAATCTTTTTCCCCAAAGCTTGTTCCGGGCTCATATATGCAATCGTTCCGGCAACAACTCCCGGTTTGCTTTTGGTCCAGGTCTGGACCTCACTGAAATTGGCTTTATCCGGAACTTTTTGAATACGGGCTAAACCGAAATCGAGCAGCTTCACGTATCCCTTATTGGAGATCATGATGTTGGCTGGTTTTAAATCGCGATGAACAATTCCGCGGGCATGAGCTTCTGCAATTGCATCCATGATTTGAATTCCGATCTGCAGAAATTCAGCAATGTCCAAAGGTTTACCATTTATTTTGCTGCCCAGGGTCTCCCCTTCCACATACTGCATTGCAATAAAGTTGATACTGTCTGATTGATTGACTTCATAAACGTGGACAATATTCGGATGATCGATCGCTGATGCGGCTTTCGCTTCTCGAATAAATGCGCTCATGCGATCTTTGTCAGACGCCACATTTGGGGGCAAAACTTTAATTGCTACTGTGCGGTCGAGTTGAATATCATCGGCCAAATAAATTTCGCCCATACCACCGGATCCAAGTAACCTGATAATCCGGTAATGCGATATAACTCGGCCAATTAAACCTTCAGAAGCCATGAATTGATTATACCCAGTGAATTAATATCTACATGCTGGTGCCAATAAAGCAACGATCTTGGTAGGATTAAGGTGAAAATGAATACCCCAACTTTTCTATATTCAACGATCGGAGGATTACTGGTCGGAGCATTAATCGGATATCTGATCTTCCGATTTTCTTTTCGGCGGAGTCAAACCCAAAAAACATTGCAGTTGAATGCGCAAATGCGCGACTCCGCTCGGACTGCCTTAGATATGTTCCAACCATTTCATTGGGAAGTTCTTCATCTGGCGATTCTTTCACAAAGATTCAGACAAAATGGAAATTCCAAAGAAGATGAATTTGGCAAAGAATACTTCAACACACTTTGTTCTTTACCTGAACAATTCCAGGCCCTTCTTCGGAACTTAGATCCCCAACAGTTGATTAAACTGGAAACCATTTTGGAAATGAATATCCGCGATGAAATCTACAATTTAATCGGGACGCTCGGCCGTGCGTCCAAAATTTCGCAAGAACAGTCCGAATTGAGTGAATGCTTCAACCTGGTGGAATCAGCCTATCGCGATGCATCAAGAGTGGAAAAATCACTGAGATTGCTGTACAGAAAGTATTATTAGCTCGAAGTCCGATTAACGAATAACGAATTACGATTTACGAACAGAATTCCTAAATCCTAAATTCGAAATCCTAAACAAATTCTAAATACCAAAAACAAAATTCCAAACTGTTTTTGAATTTAGATATTTGAATTTTGTTATTTGTTTCGGAATTCGATATTGGGATTTCGGATTCAGCCGTAATCGGAAATCGTTATTTGTTATTTGCACTTTACGTTTCATTGATTCGTTCAGTTAAATCCCTCAGGACTGGTTTGTGATCTTCACCAAAGATTTCGAAAGAAACTTTGTCGCCAATCTTTTCAATGACGCCAGATTTTGCAATCATCTCTTGATATGTTTCATAACAACTCAATGCTGCTTTGAAAACTTCTTTTGCTTTTGAATCGAGAACTATTTCACAATCGATTAAACTCGGGTCGCTTTGTTTCATTACGAAATTTCCCTGCTGCTGCGTTTCAACTACTCTGTTGGAAATTGTTATGAACGCAAGTCTTTTTAAATAATTTTCCCCCTCATCCCGAAGCTGCAAATAAAGCCGCTTCACCACTGCATGGGTCACAAGATGATCATGAAAACCGCTAACGCCATGAACAGGATAGGTAACAATAATTTGCGGACGGATCTTCTTGATGTGTTCTTCCACTATTTTTTCGATCACCCGCGGATCAAGCTCTTTTAATCCATCATCAGGCAAATCAAGAACAGTCATTCCTGTAAGCTGTAAGACCTTCTCAACATTGAGCATTTCTCGATATCGAATCTCCCCCATTTGTGAGACACTTAATTCTAGTTTTTTCCGAACCTGTGTAGCACCGCCACGGGTCAGTGTCAGCAAAAATACTTCATGACCATGGTCAACTTGCGATTTAATAACAGGAGCGGGCCCGAATGATTCATCATCGGGATGAGGGAAAATATAAAGGATACGCATGATTTTTGATTTCAACACAAAATGAAAATAGAACAAATGGTTAAAAAATTCACGTTATTTTTGCTGTTATTTTTCTTCGCCGGATGCTCCAAACCGAATCAAACTCCAAAGACGATGGAAAAAGATGAGCCTGGTGATGTGGTAGTTGTTTCTACCAATGATTTTCATGCCGCACTGGATCGGGCTGAAGGACTAGCTCAGGTCATAAATGACTTAAGGAACCGCTACGGACAAAAAATGGTTTATCTGGACGCCGGAGATCAATTTCAAGGTTCACTGGAAGGAAACATCAGCAAAGGGAAAGCAGTGGTTGGATTTTTTAATTTGATGCAATTGGACGCAGCAGCAATTGGAAATCATGAGTTTGATTATGGTCCGGACATTTCTGGTCGCATAACGGTAGAAAAAGGGGAAGATGGAATGGGGGCATTGAAAGCACGGGTCAGCGAAGCGACTTACCGATTTTTATCTGCGAACCTCGTTTTAGATCCTGTGGTCAGCTGTGTGCCGGGAGAAAAATGCAATGCACTGGGACACAAGACAATTTTTGAACCGCGTACTATTCTGCAACGTGCCGGCAAAAAAATCGGTGTCATCGGGGCAACCACCGCAACATCCCGCGATCGCACCAGTCCTGCATATTTAGCGGGAGCAACGTTTGAGGATTTACTGCCAGTAATACAAGCAGAATCGAAATTTTTGCATGAAGCAGCAAAATGCGATTGGGTGTTGCTCACAGTTCATGCGGGATTACGATACGAAAAAGACGGAAAGACTTTGATGCCCACCGAATTACTTTCCATGCTTCAAAAAATGCAGCCGCCATTTGTGGATGCAGTGGTCGCAGGCGATGCCCACAATTCAGCAATAGAAGCGGTCCACGGAATTCCGGTTCTTCAAGCCGGATATGGAGGACAACATGTTGGAGTTTTGCATCTGAAACATTCTGCCGGAAAAACCGAATATCGGTTTGATCCCTTAATTTCAGTTCCTGATATGGGAGTCTCATTTAAGGTCACTGAATTTTTGCGGCTTTATCGCAGCAAAGCACTTCAACGCAAAAGAGAAACACTCACAGTTGCAACTGCGCCATTTCCGTTAGAACAAAATAAAGAAATGGCATGCGGCAACCTGGTAGCGATGGCTGCTCTGGATGCTGCAAAGCAAAAAGGAGGTGCGAATTTTGCGCTGATTAATGCCGGCGCAATGCGCACCGGACTTCCTGAAGGCACGGTTACCTACAGCCATCTTTTTAAATTTTTGCCTTTTGATGATCATCTGGTAATTGCTGAATTAACCGGCGCTGAGTTGCGACAGCTTCTGGAAGTCGCATTCAGCGATCAAAACAGAATCCCTGCTGTTGCTGGTTTGCATATTAAATTGATGGAGCCGGCGGCACGAGATTTAAACGGTGACGGCAAGAACGAAGAGTGGGAGCGAAATTTCATCAAAGATGTACGCGATGCAAATAACGCTCCGCTGAATGATCAAAAGACTTACAAATTGGCAACCCTTTCTTACCTCGCAGAAGGCGGTGATTATCAGGATTTCATTTATAACCGTATCCCTGCGTCAAAGATTCACTGGTATGGCGAAATGATGGTTCGTGACATCATTGCAGATTATTTGAAAAAGAAACCGAAACTGAATCCTGCTGATTATTACCGGAAAAATACACCGAATATTTTAATGGTGAGCACAGAATGAGGACCGCGTCCTGCTCCGCAGGCCGGGGGCTTTAACAAGACTTTTTGGTGATGAATGCCGGGGTGATCTTGTCGATCGAAGTTGCGCCGGCAAGCTGCATGATCCGGATTAATTCCGCTCGCAATATATCCAAAACTTTTTCAACCCCTTGTTGACCGAACGCCCCTAATCCCCAAACGTATGGACGTCCAATACAGATCGCTTTAGCGCCCATTGCAAGCGCTTTAAAAATATCGGTGCCCCGCCTGAAGCCGCCATCAATTAAAATCGGGATCTTCCCTTCTGCTCCTGCTACAACCTCCGGCAAACATTCCAGAGTTCCGCGATTGCTTTCTTCCTGGCGTCCACCATGATTGGAAACGATGATTGCATCGGCGCCGTTTTCAACACACAACTTCGTATCTTCGCGGGTAACAACGCCTTTAATTACAATTTTCATTTTGGTATTTGCTTTCATCCAGGAAATGATGTCCCAGGTCATCGCCGGATCGGAAAGTCCTTTCCGTAAATCGATGTTTTTAAAATTTCCTAAGTAACCTTGATCGGATTGAAGCACTTTATTTAAAAAGCTCAGTTGATTTTCCCTGTTTCCTAAAACCGGCGTATCAACAGTCAAAGCAGCCACCGGACATCCCGCTGATTCAGCACGCTGTAAAAGATCTCTGGCAACATTGCGGTCCGAAGTGGGATACAACTGAAACCACACTTTGCCGGAATGATTTTGGGAAATTTCTTCGATCGAATAACTGGAAACGGTAGAAGCAATCATCAGGTGTTTATGCGAAGCAGCAGCCCGCGCCACCGCCAGCTCCCCTTCCGGATGGATCGCTTTTTGAAAACCGACCGGAGCAATGAGAATCGGTGTTTCCATCTGCTGGCCCAGAACTTCAGTCCGGGTATTGATTTGGGAGACATTTACCAACCGGCGTGCACGGATTTCAACTTGATCAAACGCCTCACGGTTCGCATGGATCGTTTTTTCATCATCGGCGCCGCCGGAAATGAAATCGTTTACATCTTTTGGAAGTTTCTTTCGGATCGTCTCTTCAAATTGGAAAACATCGAGCGCCTGATCGGGCGTGATTAATTCTGGATGCTCCGAAAATGCTACCGATGCAAACAACGGAGAGAATGCCAGGAATTGCAAAAAGTGACGGCGGTTGTAATGCATGGACATTATTTAACCACAGCGGCACACAAACCAGAATTGACAAACAAATTAGTTGTATATACAATTAATGCCATGCGAAAACTGAAAGTGAGCCAGTGTTGCACCGAAATTTCCAGCCGGTGCATTGCCAGCCGGATACGGCAGCTCAACCGGGTTATGACCGCACTTTATGATGATGCGTTACGTGGTGCAGGCTTAACCGGGAACCAGTTGAACGTGCTGGTATTTGTTTCGCAGCATGGCTTCCCTACCGCCGGAGCACTGGCCCGCCATATGCAAATGGACGCTTCTACCGTCAGCAGAACGATTGAACGGATGCGGAAAGATGGTTTGTTGTTGATCCAGGAAGGAAAGGATGCGCGAACCAGGGAACTTCGTCTTTCCGAAAAAGGGGAATCGATGATTCTCAAAGCGATCCCCTCCTGGCGTAAGGCCCAAAAACAAGCCCAAACATTACTGGGAACATTTCGGGCCGGTGCAATCGCTTCTGCAGTGCGGAATTTGCGTTCCGGAATTGTCAACGTTTGATTTTTTTTGGAAGATTAGTTGTATATACAACTAATCTTCAATATGGAGGTTACTATGAGCGCGATTTCAAAGACTGAAACAATCGATCACTCTGATTCCTTTTCCGCTATACGTGTAGCAACCGGGTCGGTCTTAAGTTTGTGGTTTTTAACCGTGCTGATTCTTGGCTCACGCGGAGCGTTTGTGCGGCCCACGGGAAGTTTGCCGGTTCCAATCTTGCTGCCGATTGTCATCCCCATCGGATTGTTTTTGATGGCATTCCGGATTTCCGATCGTTTCCATGCCTGGATCTTAAGTATTGATTTAGGATTGATCACCGGAGTACAAGCGTGGAGATTTGGCGGATTTGCTTTCCTGGTTTTGTATACGTTCAAGCTGTTACCAGGATATTTTGCCTGGCCGGCAGGGGTTGGTGATATGGCCATCGCTGCTGCTGCCCCGTTGCTAGCAGCATCGTTATTCCGCAATCCTGATTTTATCAGCAGTAGACGTTTTGTGATTTGGAATGTGCTTGGAATACTGGATCTGGTTACTGCGGTCACGCTGGGAGGATTAGGACCGTTGTTGTTTCACGATACCGGGACAGCAACCGGATTGATGGCGCGATTGCCGATGTCATTGATTCCCACTTTTTTCGTTCCGATTTTTATCCTGTTACATTTAACTACTTTATTTCAGATTCGGGACCGCGGACTTTAGTCCGCGTTCCCCGATCTGTTCATCGGCCTTGATTAAAAACCACAATAACGCCGCAACAATTGCAAAAAGAACTCCGCTGGAAATAGCCACAGTCCAGCCAAAATATTTTGCAAGCACCGGAACCAGCAGCGCGCCCACACCGCCAATCGTATTTCCGCCAGTGTTCAGCAAACCACCGGCAACAGAAGTATGTCTGCCGGCAATTGATGCAATCGCAGCCCAGAAAGATCCTTCGGTCAGCTGCTGACAACCGAATGATAAACAAAAGAATCCAACGGACACATACGGATTCAAACTAATTGCGCCGATCAGCAAAAATACCGCAGTTAAAATCAAACTCGGTATGGGAATGACACGATATCCCCAGCGAGGTCCAATTTTTTTTGCAAAATAATCACAGAGAAATCCACCCAGGGTTGCTCCAATCGCTGCGGCGATCCATTGAGCGGCAGTTAAGTATCCGGCTTCATGCTGACCCACTTTTCGGATTTCAACCAGGTAAATAAAAATCCAGTTGAACACCAGATAGAAAATGTAATTCGAACAAAAATAGCTGAACGTCAGCAATAACATGTTTCGATCTTTCAGAACTTGCTTCCATGCTCCCTGTTCATGAACAGTGTGAACATCAATTCGATTTGCCTGGATCAACTCCAGCTCAGCAGAATTTACGCCGCGATGTTGATCCGGATAATCACGAGCATACCACCACCATACGATTGCAATTAAGAACGCCAGCGGTGCAGTTAAGAAAAATGAACCCCGCCATCCGGCAACTTGCATCAACCAGACCATCAAGGGAGCTGCTGCTGCCGCACCCAGAGTTAACGCAGTGCTGGTCAAACCATTCGGAAGTCCCCACCCCGAAACCGGAAACCAATTCGCAATGATTCCACCAGTCACCGGAAAAATCGGGGCATGCGATGCACCGGTGATGAAACGAAGCATTATGAAGATCATCAGGACTGCAGTCACTGACACCATCGGCGGCGCAGGAATCATTCCATTCAAGATGGTAAGAACGCCCCACAACACGGCGATCAATGCGATCGCTTTCCGCGATCCCAAAACATCACCCAGCACTCCACCCGGAAATTGAAACGCCGCATATCCAAATGTAAATGCCGCCAGAATCCGGCCGAACTGAATTTCTGTGAAACCGAACTCAGCCATCACTGAAGGTCCCACAATCGATAGATTTGAGCGGATCACGTAGGAGATGAAGCTCGCCACACTGATCAGGGTCAGGATTACCCAGCGGACATTCGTGGGTTTTGACATGCCCGAGATCATAACATGACTGATGCGGAACGCGTAACACGTAAACTACTGCATCAAAATAACTTACAACATCACTGCGAAATAATATTTCATATTTATAGTGTAAATAAGAATAATATATTGTATTTTACTCAAAATTGCATTATTATTTTGTATATGAAATTAGACGAGATAGATTCGCGCATTCTAGCCATTTTGCAGCACGATGGACGGATTACGAACTTTGAGCTTGCAAAGCGGATCGGGTTAACACCTGCTCCCACATTGGCTCGCGTAAAAAAGCTGGAACTTGCGGGATATATCCGGCATTATGCAGCGCTGCTGGATCAAGAAAAGTTAGGAATGACGGTAACAACATTTGTTCAGGTGAATCTGGAATCTCACAAAAAGAAAACAACGATGGATTTTGTGAAAGCAGTTCAAAAAATGCCTGAGGTCCTGGAATGCCATCACATCGCAGGAGATGAAGATTTCCTGTTGAAAGTGGTGGCAGCAAATCCTGGAGAATATGAAAAATTTGTTTTAGAAAAACTTACAAAGGTTGAAGGAATTGAAAAGGTCAAGACTATCTTTGTTTTATCTTCATCGAAGCTGGAAACAGCGATTCCGGTGAAAGGAGGGTTGTCGTCATGAAATTAATAAACACATTCGATCTCGATTTTGCATTTCTGGCCTTTTCTTCCTTGTTTTCAATTATCAATCCAATTTCGGCTGCACCAATTTTTGTTTCACTCACAGATAGTCCCGGAATAGATCGGAAGAAAACGGCATGGCGCACCAGTTTGTCTGCGGGGGCGACTCTAGCATTATTTGCACTGGCTGGTGGAGCAATATTCGCATTTTTTGGAATTACAGTTGCAGCATTTCAAATCGCAGGCGGTGTACTGTTTACAATAATGTCGATTCAGACTTTGCTCGGTGATAAATCGGAAAAATTAGAAGACAGCCCGAACGCGGCCGATCCTTCCATCGTTCCATTAGGCATTCCTTTGATTGCTGGTCCGGGTGCAATTTCAACGGTGATGGTTCTGGTAGGTCAAGCCCGCGATGGATTTCATCAAGTGGCATTAGCGACCGCGATCGTGCTGAACATCGTTTTAACCTTGCTGATTCTACTGGCATCACCATGGATTGTGACCAGGATGGGAGCGACCGGACAACGGATCGTTGCAAAAGTCATGGGCTTAATTACGGCTGTAATTGGAGTGCAGTTCATTATCAATGGCTCTACAAAAGTAGTAGTTGATATTTTGAAGTCCGCCAGAGTTTAACAACTTAGTTCAGACAACGTTGTTGTTTGTTGAACAACAACGTTGTCACTTCCCTGCTCACCCCTTCTCAAAGAACCCACTTTCACTTCATGGCATGTTCATTGCTCAATCCCATTTTTGTGCGAAGGAGGACAATGAATGATGTGGAGCAAGGGGACCTGGCTTTTTGCGTTTCTGATGTTTTTTCTTCCGGCAAGTTTTTTATTTGCGGTAGATACCGATAAAGATGGGCTCAGCGATGATGTGGAATTGCAGGAACTTCGATCGAGTCCGAACCATAAAGACATTTTCATTGAAGTGGACTGGCTTATAGTTGACGGAGTAAGCATGCGTCCGCGCGGAAATTTCATCCAAATGGTAAAACAGTTTTTTGCATCTGCTGATACATACAATCCGGATCAGCTGGATGGAATCACGGTCCACATCCAGCTCAGTCAAGGTATCAGAACAAGTCATGGAACGATCGGGTTTGATGATCCCGATGGAAGTTATGACTGGTCTGACTTTGATGCCATCAAAAACCAATACTTTACTACCTCACACCGCAGTACCCATCACTATTGTTTATTTGT
>AR_comb_assmDRAFT_10223102_pt1 | contig 11178 bp, 9 predicted proteins | sample ArasoioldDNA_FD_10543 | JGI IMG/M metagenome (IMG submission 10543) | reverse complement strand
TTTCCTCAGCGACTTCCGCCGATGCGCACGCTGGAGTACGCAGGCGCATGCGTCCAGACGCGCCGGGTGGGCGGCGATTACTACGATTTCCTCGATCTGGGGCAGGAGCGTCTTGGCCTGGTCATCGGCGACATCGCCGGAAAAGGCATGCCTGCCGCGCTGCTGATGGCCAACCTTCAGGCTAATCTGCGCAGTCAGTGCGCCACTGCGGTCGAACAGCCCGACCGCTTTCTGCAGACCGTGAACCGACTCTTTTACGAGAGTACGGCCGACAATGCCTACGCGACCTTTTTCTACTCGGAGTTCGACGACCGAGCGGGACGCCTGCGCTACGCGAACTGCGGACATTTGCCGGCGTTGGTGCTGCGACGCGCCGGCGAGGTCGAACGGCTCGAGCCGACGGCAACGGTCCTGGGCCTGTTCTCCGCGTGGGAGTGCCGGACCGCGGAGCTCCGGCTCTCCGCTGGCGATCTGCTCGCGATCTACACCGATGGGATCACCGAGGCCTTCGACGCCCGGGACGACGAGTTCGGGGAAGGACGGCTCGTCGAGACGCTGTACGCGCATCGTGACCTGCCGCCACGAGATCTGATCGCTGCCATTTACGACGGCGTCCGTCGCTTCAGTCCGCAGGAACAACGCGACGATATGACCCTGATTGTCGCGAGGTGCCGGAACTGCTGATCCCGCCTCCGCGAGGAGAGGTGTTCGTCGCTGGTCGGTCAGTCGCCGAGCACGATAATCGGCTTGACCTTCCGACGCATCGCCCGATCGAACGTCACGAGGGTCAGCTGCGCCACGCCGGCAAACGCCGCGAGGTACGAGTCGGCCCAGTTTTTCGGGGCGGGATGCCGCAGGCGCGTCATCGATCGGAAGCGGCGCTCGAGGCCAGGCGGCTCGTCGAGGAGTTCCACCCGGTCGTCTTCGAGCCAACGGTCATAGGCGCCCCAGGCGTCCCTCTGGTTCATCACCTCATCGCGCATCACCGCTTCGGCGCTGAGCAGGCGCAGCAGGCCGAGCTGCGTGAACCGGCAGAAGAGCAGGCGGACGTCATCGCCGGCATCGGCCAGCCAATCGTGCGCGACGAGATGGTGCACGTGTCCCTCGTAGGTGAGCGCCACCCACACATTGATGTCAGGGAAAAGAAATGACTTCGTAGATCCTGGCATTGTCGAGCCCCATCGTCCCCGGGCGCCTGGATGGCACGATCGGTCCCGTCACGCGCCGTTGAGACGTCCGCGGCTGCTCCTTGAGCACACGCGCGACCCCTCGCAGGATCAGCGCCTTGGCGGTCGAGCCTTCACGCGCCGCCCGCGCCTTGAGGCGGCGGTAGACCGCGTCCGGGATATCCACGGTCGTTCGCATGGCTCCATTCTGCCATATTTATGGCTGAAGGGCTGCAGAGTGGAGCGGGGCGGGATCGGGACACTGACCCCTCGCGGTTGAGGGCCCCTTGTCGAGTCGCCGTTCGCCAGAGGCCTTTCGTGAAGAGCGTGAGCTCGTGCCGTGGCGAGAGATCGTCGAGCCTCTCGCGCACGGATGAACTCGTCGAACGCGCGCTCGAGGTAGATGTTCATCACGGGAGCGGCAAGTCCACGCGGGCGCTTCGACGGTATGATCGCTGCGCAATCGTGATCGAGCCCGTCTTTCAGCGGGACCATAGGCAGAAAGGCCCAGTCATGCCCGTCTTCCCCGATGACATCTTCACCGAGCCAACGAACGTCGACCCCGACACATTGGCCAATCTGGGTCCACTGCGCCGCCTCGCCGGCGGCTGGGAAGCACGCAAGGGCGTTGACCTCAATCCAAAGGCCGCTGGGCCCGAGCGCCGCGTCTACATAGAACGGATCGACTTCGAGCCGATCGATCCGCAGGCGAACGGCCCCCAGCTGTTCTATGGGTTGCGTTACCACGTCCATATCACCACCGAGCAGGAAGACATCACCTTCCACGATCAGGTCGGCTACTGGCTCTGGGAGCCGGCGACGGGGCTGGTGATGCAGACGGTGGCCATTCCCCGCGGACAGGTCGCGATCGCGTCCGGGACTGCTGCGCCGAATGCCGATCGGCTCGTGCTGACGGCAGAACGCGGCCAGACCGAATATGGCATCTGCTCGACCGCGTTCCTGGAATATGCCTTCCGGACCGACAGCTATCGCATCGAGGTTGTGTTCAACCCTGACGGATCGTGGAGTTATGTGACCGACACCATCCTGACGGTACACGGCAGAACAACGCCGTTCACTCACCGCGATCAGAATACGCTCGTGAAGGTCAACCAAGCACTGCCCAATCCTCTGGCCAGGATAATTGCCGCGAAACGGCCGACGTCGACTCCGTAACGGACAGGCTGGCAGCGCAGGCGGTCGCCCCGCAACGTCGCGCGCGCCAGGGTCATGGCAGGAAATGCATATGAAGACGTCCGCCGCACTCACGTTTGGAAGAGCGCTCGCTTTGACGGTTGCGATCTGGAGCGCCGCCGGCGCCAGCGCCGCGGCACAGTCCAACGCCATCCAGATCGAGAACGCGATGCCTGGGTCCACCGACTGGCTGCTGACCAGAGTGGCTCGGCACGACGACGAGATCTACGAGCTGGGCTGGCATCGACGACGGGGCATCGAGGCCTACGCGTCGCACACGAGCATCAAGGCCGGCGAAACGCTGAACGTGCACGTCAGCACTCATCCCGTGAACAAGTATTCCGTGAGCATCTACCGGATGGGGTACTACGGCGGCGCTGGCGCGCGGCTGATGCGAACGCTCGGTCCGCTGCAGGGAACCGCCGAACCGACTCCCCGGGACGGCGTCCGCAACCTGATTGAGTGCAACTGGAACGTGGGCTTCAGCCTCGAGATTCCGCAGGATTGGCTGAGCGGCGTCTACCTGGGCAAACTGTCGACGCTTCCCTCGGCGACGGGTCAGTATCTCGATCTGGAGATGGCGAGCGAGAGCTACGTCATCTTCATCGTCCGCGACGATCGCCAGGCCGACCTCCTGTTTCAGGCCTCTGACATGACCTGGCTGTCCTACAACCGCTGGCCCCAATGGCGGTCGTTGTACGACCTCGGAGACGCGCCATGGGGGGCCTCGAACAGCAAGGTTGGTTACGACGTCGGGTTCGATCGGCCGTACGCGCTGTACTGGAATGGGTACCCCGCGGGTTTCCATCCGCTGACCAACGGATCCGGCGAGTTCCTGATGACCGAGTTTCCGCTGGCGTTCTGGCTGGAGAAGGAAGGCTACGACGTCACCTACATCTCCAACGTCGACACGCATGCGGACGGTCGCGGGCTGCTTCGGGCGAAGGTGTTTCTATCGGTCGGTCACGACGAGTACTGGACGGAGCGGATGTTCGAGAACGTGACCGCAGCACGCGACGCCGGCGTCAGCCTGGCCTTCCTGTCGGGCAACGCCATCTCCGGCGTCGTCGAGCTGCTGCCGAGCAGCGACGGCCGGCCGAACCGGGTGATGCGGCGAGCCGGGCGTGGATTCCAGGGCGAGCAGGACTTGATGGGCGCGACGTCGTACGGCGTGGGCTTCGCGGATTGGACCAGCGACAACCCGGAGCATTGGGCCTTCGCCGGCACGGACATGAAGAAGGGCGACCGCGTGGCGCAGCTCGTGGGCTGGGAATACCACGGCCCTCCGCTCGCCACACATCCCGACCTCGTGGTGTTGTCGGAAGGGCCGGTCTACGCCGCCAACGGAGCCAAGCAGACGGGCACGTACGCCACGACGCTGTACACGGCGCGCAAAGGCAATCTGGTCTTCAATGCCGGAACGTGCTGGTGGAACGTCGTGCTCGCGTCTCCGCCCGGCTTTCAGAATCCTCCGCGCAGGGACTTCCGCCGCAGCGATGCGCGCATCCAGCGGATTACCCGCAACATCCTCGACCGGATGATCGCGACGAAACTGAGCAACTGACGGTTTGGCTTCGGCCAAGTCTCTCGCCGCCGGCTGTGACGTTGACGGATATAACGAAATACGTTACAGATCACGTTATGTCACCGTCAACGCCTGACCCTCAGGAACTACTGCCGCTGCCGGCAGCCATGTTCCACATCCTCGTCGCCGTCGCGGATCAGGACCGCCACGGCTACGCCATCATGCGGGACGTCGCCGCACGAACGAACGGCGCGCTGAAGCTGAGCCCGGGCACGTTGTACGGGTCGATCAAACGTATGCTCGAAGACGGGCTCATCGTCGAGCTCAGCGACCGGCAGCGTCCAGATGAGGATGACGAGCGGCGACGGTATTACCGGTTGACCGCGTTCGGGCGGTCCGTCGCGCAGGCGGAGGCGACGCGGCTCGCCACGCTCCTGCGCCAGGCGAAAGCCGTCGGACTCGCGCCCGGCCGCGCCTAGTTCCGAGAAACCCGATGGCCAAGGGCACGATCGGCGAGCGGCTGTATCGACAGTTGCTGCGGATGTACCCGCGCGACTTCACGGACGACTATGGCGACGAAATGACGCGTCTCTATCGCGACCGCGTGCGCGGGGAAGGGGCGGCGAGCGTATGGGTGGCGCTCGTTGGGGATCTGATGCGCACGGCTCCCAGGGAACAGGCCGCCACGCTCGTGCAGGACGTGCGACATGCCTGGCGCACATGGGGGCGGACGCCGATCCTGGCGCTGACGGCCATTCTGACCTTGGCGGTCGGCGTCGGTGCCAACACCGCCGTCTTCAGCGTGGTGCACGGCGTGCTCCTGAGGCCGTTGCCGTATCCGGATGCGGAGCGGCTGGTCGAACTCTTCGAGCACGATCGCCGCGCCGACGGGCGGTTCTTCCGCGTGTCGCTGCTCAACTATCTGTCGTGGGTCGAGCGCGCCCGCAGCTTCGACGCGCTGGCGACCTTTAGCGGCCGGGACTTCATCGTCACGGAGCATGGCGATCCGGAGCGCATCGTCGGCAGCGCCGTGACCGCATCCCTGTTCACGGTGCTCGGCGTCGCGCCGATCGTCGGGCGACCACTGAGCGAAGGAGACGAGCAGCCTGGTGCGCCGCCCGTGGCCGTCCTCGCGGATTCACTATGGATACGCGGTTTTGGTCGAGACCCGGCGGTCGTCAGCCGGTCGATCACCCTCAACGGTACTCGCCACCAGATTATCGGTATCGTGCCGACCACGTTTCGCGAGGTCGGACGCACGCAAATCGGAGCGGCCAGTGCTGCCCAAATCTTCGTCCCGCTGACGATGAATACGGCGCAGAGCCGTAGCAATCACACGCTGCGGGTAATTGGACGTCTTCGCACACAGGTGTCGTTGGAGCAGGCCAGGGACGAAATGCAACGCCTCGCCGCCGGCATGGCGGAGGAATTCCCGGCCACGAATCGAAACTGGGGCGTGTGGATCGAGCGCCTGCACGACTCGATGTTCGAGCCTCGCGTCCGCGTGTCGCTCCTGGTCCTGCTTGGCGCGGTTGGCGTCGTGCTCCTCATCGCCTGCGCGAACGTCGCCAATCTGCTGCTCGCACGCGCCACAAGCCGCCAGCGCGAATTCGCGTTGCGCACGGCGCTCGGCGCGCGGCCCGCCCGACTGGCGCGACAACTGCTCACCGAGAGCCTCTCGCTGGCGATGGTCAGCGGCGCCTGTGGTGTCACGGTGGCGATCTTGTCGATGCCGGCGTTGCGCACGCTCGTTCCGGCCACGATTCCACGCACCGATGAAATCGGTCTCGACGCGACCATCCTCGGCTTCGGGCTGCTGATCACGATTGCGTGTGGCGTGTTTTTCGGCGTCGTGCCCGCCAGTCGCGCCGCACGAGTCAATCTGTTGCCGGCGCTGGCGCAGAGCGGCAGAGGCATCCTCGGCTCGTCGCGCGAGGCGTGGCGCCATGGCCTCGTCGTTGCGCAAACGGGTTTGGCAACTATGCTGGTCGTCCTGGCGGCGCTGCTGCTGCAAAGCCTGGTGCGGCTGCAGCACGTGCCGCTTGGATTCGAGCCCAGTGGCGTAACGACCGCACGCCTGAGCGCCTCGCGGGCGAAATATCCGGACGCGGCCGCGATGCTCGCGTTTCACCGGACGTTGCTGGGGTCGCTTGAAACCCTGCCCTCGGTTCAAGCCGTCGGTCTCATGACCAGTGCTCCATTCGCGCCTGGAGTTCGGCGCGGCGTCGCGCTGCGCGACCGTGCGGCTGTCGCCGCGCCATCTGAGGCATCGACGGGCGCGATTGAACAGGTGGTCAGCGCTGATCTGTTTCGGGCGCTCGGCATGAAGGTGCTGACCGGACGCCCGTTCGGCCCGCAGGATCAACAGGGCTCGCCGCTGGTCGCGATTGTCAGCGACGGGCTCGCGCGACGGCTTTGGGCCAATAGGGATGCGATTGGGCAAGTCCTCGAGCTCGACGGTCGCAGCCATGAAGTAGTCGGCGTTGTCGAGGATATCCGTGGTAGCGACGGGGTCGGCGCACGCGGCGGAGGTCTCGATCGCGATCCGGCCGCAGTGCTCTATCTTTCTTCGGCGCAATTTCCCCAGAACCCCGTTGCGCTCGTGGTTCGCACCGACGCCCAGCTCGAAGCGATCCTGCCGGCGATTCGCGCCGCAGTGCGCGAGATCGATCCCGCGCAGCCGGTCCCCGACCTGCGCCGCCTGGATGCGTGGATCGCCGAAAGCGCGGCGCAGCCGCGCCTGACGACAACCCTCGCGGGAGCGTTTGCCGTGGCGGCGTTGCTGCTCACCGCCGTCGGCATTTACGGCGTCATCTCGTACGGCGTCGGCCAGCGCACGCAGGAAATCGGCGTGCGCATGGCCATGGGCGCCGCCCGAACCTCTGTCGTCGGCCTGGTGTTGCGGGAAGGCATGACGTGGGCGGCGGGCGGCATCGCGGTCGGCTTATTCGGCGCCTGGGCCGTCAGTCGCGCCATCGCCGGCCTGCTGTTCGACATGTCCGCTGCCGACCCGCTCACCTTCGGAGCGACCGCGTTGGCATTGGCGGGAGTGGCCGGTGTGGCGTGTACAGTGCCGGCCATTCGTGCGATACGCATTGACCCGATAGTCGCCTTGCGCGCCGACTGACCCTACATATCCTCGAGCGGCCGCACCTCGCATTCGCCCTCGAACTCGGGCCAGTGCGTGAGGTGAATCTCCATGAACTGGTGCGCGACCTGCCGTGCTTCCTCTTTCGATTTCACCTCGACCAGCGCATAGCCGCCAACGAGTTCTTTCGCCTCCGTGAACGGGCCATCGGTCACGAGCAGCTTGCCGCCGGTCTGGCGAATCCTCAATCCATCGGCGCTGCTCTTGAGCCCGGCGGTGTCCTTGAGCACGCCGCTTTTGAATCCCTCCTCGACGAACTTGCCCATGGCCTCCATCAGCCCAGCGGGGATAGGCTGTGAGCGATGGCTTTCGGAATGTTTGATCAGCATCAGGCACTTCATGATCGGTCTCCTCGTCCATAAGATGTTGGCAGTCGCTATGTTACGGCGACTGGTTGGTTCGCCGGCGTTCCGATCTTTCCGGCCTTCACTGACACGTCGAACGGCGATGGCGGGAATCGACAGCCGCACGAGCATCGTCCGTCTATTTCTTGACGAGCTCACTCCACACCTTGACATCCTAGGTGACTTCTGCCTAGAGTCATTCACCTAGGATGACTACCGAAGAGACCGATCGAATCGAGTTGCTCCAGGGAACGCTCGATCTCCTTATCCTGCAGACCCTGCGCCCTGGCCGCGCTCATGGCCATGAGATCATGCAGGCAATCAAGCGGAGCTCGGACGACGTCCTGCTGGTGGAGCAGGGCTCCCTCTACCCGGCGCTGCATCGGCTGATCAAACGCGGGTGGATCGCGTTCGAACACGGCACGTCTGAGAACAATCGGCGGGCGAAGTACTACAGCCTGACGCCGAAGGGACGCAAGCAACTGGCGATTGAGACATCGAAGTGGCAGAAGCTCGCGCGCGCCATCGCACGGGTGCTGAGGCCGGCATGAGGCGTCGCGGGCGGGCGAATCTCGACGATTTAGACGATGAGATCCGCGATCACATCCGCCGCGAAACCGACGAGAACATTGCCCGCGGGATGGCGCCGGACGAGGCTTACGCCGCAGCCAGGCGGGCATTTGGTAACGCCATGCGGACAAAGGAGGCGGCTCGCGCCATCTGGACCCCAGTGTGGTGGGATCAGCTCCTCCAGGACACCCGATACGGCCTCAGACTGTGGGTTCGCGCGCCGGGGTTTTCCATCGTCGTCGTCCTGACGCTTGCCCTTGGGATCGGGTTGAACACGGCAGTCTTCAGCGTCGTCAACGCTGTGCTCGTGCGACCGTTGGCCTATCCGAATCCCGAGCGCCTGGTGTGGGTCGCTCCGGTTGACGATCGCGGTCAGGACGACGTCGTCATGTCGCCCGATTTCAACGCGTGGCGCGATCAGGCCACTGTGTTTGACAGCCTGGTTGGATTCCTGACCACCGCCGAGACCATCGACGTCGGCGACGAGGTGGTGCAGGCGCGCGTCGCCGCGGTCACTGACGGCTTCTGGGATCTCACGGGCGCCAGCTTTGCGCTCGGTGGGCCGCCACCGTTCGGCCAGGATGGAGTCGTCCTGCCACATGCCTTCTTCGAGCACTGGTTCCATGCGGATGCGTCGGTTATCGGACGGCCGGTCATGCTCGACGGGCGACAGAATCTGATCACCGGCGTGTTGCCGGCCAATTTTCATCCTCAGCTCGTGTCGCCGCCGGCGTTTGTCGCGACTGGTTCGGGCGACATCGAGGTCTATCGCGCGAACGTCATCCGCCCATCGGCTGGCCCCGGCATCCAGATCCTGAACGTCATCGGTCGTTTGAAGCCTGGAGTCACGATTGGGCGCACCCGTGTGCAGCTCGAGAGCATTCGGGAACAACAGCGGTCAACGAGTCAGCGCCCGGGAGGGTCGTCGCAGCTGCGCGTCGTGCCGTACGCCGACAAGCTCGTTGGCGATGCGCGTAAGCCCCTCATCGTCTTGCAAGCGGCCGTTGCCCTGGTCTTGTTGATCGTATGCGTCAATACCGCAAACCTCCTGCTGGTGCGGGGATGGGCGCGCCAACGCGAGATCGCGATCCGGACGGCGATCGGCGCCGGCCGCGCTCGCGTCCTGCGGCAGTTCTTTGTTGAGAGTCTGCTGCTCGGCGCCGTTGGATGCGCCGCCGGGCTGCTGGTTGCACGGGGTATCGCTGCCCTGATGGTTCGGCTACTGCCGCTGGCGGTGCCGCGACTGTCCGAGACGACCATCGATGCGCGAGTACTCCTGTTCGCGCTCGGTGCGTGCGTCGCGATGACGCTCGTCTTCGCGCTCGTGCCGGCCATCGCCGTGTGGAAGACCAATGTTTACGAAACGTTGAAAGACGGTGCGCGGTCTGCATCCTCGAGTGCACGGAGCGTTCACGTGAGGAGTGCGCTCGTCGCGATCCAAGTCGCCCTCACGGTCGTGTTGCTTGTGGCCGCCGGGCTGATGGTGAGGAGCTTCTGGAACATGACGGCGTACCCGCCAGGCTTTGCACCGGATCGCGTGCTGACGATGCAGGTCCAGTTTTCAGGACCGCGCTATCGCGATCCGCAGAACCAGCGTGCGTTCATTGATGAACTGCTCCGCCGCACCGCCGCCGCACCAGGAGTCGAAGCGGCGGGCGTTGGTTCGAACGGTGAGTCGATCATGCTGTTGACGATCGAGGGAGAGCCCGACAGGCCGCCAGAGCAGAAGCCACGCGGCGTTTTGAGCTCGGCGTCGGAAGGCTTTGCCGCCGCCCTGGGGTTTCGCGTTGTGAGTGGTCGATGGCTGACGGACCGTGAGCCGAACCCCGTGTTCGTGATCAACGAGACGCTCGCGCGGCAGGCCTTTCCCGGCGCCGATCCGATTGGCAAGCGGATCCGGCTGCCCTATATGGACGTGCCTACGAGTTTTGCGCCGGTGGTCGGGGTCGTTGCGGATCTCCGTTACTCAAAACTGGGCACGGCGACGGAGCCGGAACTCTTCATTGACTACGGCCACGCGAGAATGACCCGGACGACGGTGACGATTCGTGCCAGCACCTACCCGATGTCGATCGCGCCGTCGCTCCGGACCATGCTCTCAACAGTCGACCGCACGCAGCCCGTGTTCGACGTGAAACCCCTCGACGAGGCGCTGGCCGATTCGATCGCACCGCGCCGATTGACCCTGCTGTTGCTTGGTACATTCGCTCTGTCGGCGCTGCTGCTCGTCATCGTCGGCATCTACGGCGTCGTCGCGTATGCAGTGGCGCAGCGGACACAGGAGATCGGCGTCCGAATCGCGCTCGGCGCTACGCGACGTCAAGTTGTGACGATGGTGGTGGGGCAGGGGATTGCACTCACGCTCGGGGGCATCGCGCTTGGGCTCGCCGCGGCGATGGCATCCACGCAACTGATGACCGGGCTGCTGTACGAGGTGACGCCAACCGACCTGGCGACATTCGCGGTCGCCGTCGCGACCGTCGTCGGCACGGCCCTCGGCGCCTGCTGCTGGCCGGCAGTCAAGGCATCCCTCATCGATCCGCTCGTCGCCCTTCGGTGCGAGTGATTGCCGGTTGTGTGACGTCGCTGTCACGCGCTCAGAATCGCGCCAATCCGACGAGTTCGCCGCCGCAACGGGACGGACGGGACTGCGGCCTGCTGATCGTCTCCTGCCGTCGGTAACCTCTCGGATTAAGAATCGGATTACGAAAACGGTAGGCCCTGACCGCTCGCAATGATCGAAATTCATAAAAACCGGAACAAACCGTCATATGACGCCGAGTTGGCTGAGATAGTATTCCGCGCCGAGAACCACGAAGGTTCTCGTGATGGAGGTGGATATGGTGTCGGGATGTCGGCAGTCGCTCGTTCTCGCCCTCGTCGGAGTCATTTCCCTGGTCGTTCCGTCGATCGCCAAAGCGGACGTGGTATTGGACTGGAACAAGATTGCCGTCGAGACGGCAATGGCGAACGGCGCCAACCCATTTCAGCAGGCACGCTTTGCAGCGATAGTGCAGCTTTCGGTCTTCGAAGCGGTCAACGCGATCACTGGTGACTATGAGCCGTACCTTGGAACGATCGGGGCGGAAGAAGGGGCGTCGGCAGAGGCTGCAGCGATTGCCGCTGCCCACAGGGTGCTCAGCACGTACTTTTCGGCGAACCCCATGACCGCCGCTGCGCTCGATGCTGCCCGATCGACCTCGCTCGCAGCCATACCTGACGGGCCGGCAA
>AR_comb_assmDRAFT_10277297_pt1 | contig 11183 bp, 8 predicted proteins | sample ArasoioldDNA_FD_10543 | JGI IMG/M metagenome (IMG submission 10543) | reverse complement strand
TTGCCAAAGCGCGAAAGGTTGATTCCATCACGGCAATGCATTCTTGCATAGGAAGCAATGCGGCTACTTGTTCTTTGTCGATAAAGGGGGGAGTCATCAAAGATTATTTCGCGCAATGGACGGTACACATGTAAAGATAAAATTTTTTGATGCCGGCAGTTTCGCAAATTTTCTCGCTCTCAAGAAGGAGGGTGCAGTCGGGAAATTATCTCTTCAACTATTTTGTCAGGATTATCAACAATGTCTACAGTTATTGCATCAGTCGGCGTCTCTAACGTTTCAAATTGAGAGGTCAACAAAGCTGTTGGCATAAAATGATCCGTTCGGAGCTTCATGCGGTTTTCAATTGTTTCAAAATTGCCGCGCAGAAATACCCAAAAGACGGGTATGTTGAGCTCAGAGGCTAATAGGTTTCTATAGTTTTCTTTGAGCGCCGAGCATGCGATGACAGCGCCTTTATTTGTTGCCTGCTCTCTTGCAATTGCATTAAGCGTTATCAACCATTCTGCTCTGTCGCTGTCGGTCAACGGTTCACCTCGTCTCATCTTCTCCACCTTTTCTGGCAGATGAAAATCATCTCCATCAAAAAAAGGAATTGTCATTCGGTCGGACAGTTTTTTCCCAATTGTTGTTTTTCCCGACCCGGAAACACCCATAATATAAATAATGATCGGCCCCATGTCATGCGAAGCGAGTGATTACAACATGCGATAGTTCAATCCTTCCTTTCAGTTATCTTTGTCAACCTTCGAATATACTGAGTAAAGCAGTAAAGGATATGAAGATTTCTTACAAATGGTTGAGTGAATATATTCCTGTAATTCCAGAACCGGAACGTTTGAGTCGGATCCTCACTTCAATTGGATTAGAAGTGGAGGATTTTTACAAATATGAGGAGGTGAAAGGGGGACTCGAAGGTCTGGTGGTGGGTGAGGTCCTGACGTGTGAGAAACATCCGAATGCAGATAAGCTGACATTAACAACAGTAAACGTAAATGGCTCGACACCTTTGCGAATCGTTTGTGGCGCTCCGAACGTTGCGGTGGGACAAAAAGTAATTGTTGCCAAACCAGGTACCACAATTTTTCCTACAAAAGGCGAACCATTGACCATGAAGATTGCCAAGATTCGCGGTGAGGAAAGCCAGGGAATGATTTGTGCGGAAGATGAAATTGGATTGGGCAGTTCGCATCAAGGTATTTTGGTGCTGAACAGGGAGGCTAAACCAGGAACTTCCGCAGCTGAGTACTTCCAATTGTATGAAGATTGGATTTATGAAATTGGATTGACCCCAAATAGAATGGATGCAATGAGCCACTGGGGTGTTGCACGTGATGTATGTGCGTATCTAAGTCATCATGACAAGAAGACTTCCAAACCCCGGCTCCCTAACAGCAATTCGTTTCGCGTTGACAATAACTCGTTGCCTATTCGCGTGACGATCGAGAACACAGAAGCCTGTCAGCGATATTCGGGAATTAGCATCACCAATATAACAATTGCGCAATCGCCGATTTGGATGCAGCAAAGATTAAAGGCAATTGGACTACGCCCGATCAACAATATTGTTGATGTGACAAACTACATTCAGCATGAAACTGGGCAGCCACTTCACGCTTTTGATGTGGATGAGTTGCAGGGACGTCAAATAATTGTAAAAAATTTGCCGGAAGGCACGGAGTTCGTAACCCTGGATGAGAAAAAAAGAAAACTGAGTTCTGATGATTTGATGATTTGCGATGCAAAAGAGGGAGTTTGCATCGCGGGAGTATTCGGTGGGCTGCACAGTGGTGTAACCGACAAAACCCGGAATATTTTCCTGGAGAGCGCATGGTTTAATCCCGTCGATATCCGGCGAACTTCTTTTCGCCACGGGCTACGCACCGACGCGGCTATGCGGTTTGAGAAAGGAATTGATATTAGTAGCACGGTCAATGTGCTCAAACGAGCTTCCATGATGATCAAGGAAATCTGCGGGGGTGAGATTGCATCGGATATTGTGGATGTGTATCCCAATCCAAAAGAAAAAATGCAGGTGGCGTTGCGATATCATTACTTGAAAAAACTTTCGGGAAAAAATTATCACCCTGATACCGTAAAGGAAATTTTAGGTGTGCTTGGATTTGACATCATCAAGGAAGGAATGGATGAGTTGGTTGTGGCGGCACCTTTGCACAAACCGGATATCGTATTGCCTGCCGATGTGGTTGAGGAAATTATCCGGATTGATGGGTTGGACAACATAGAAATACCCAGCTCCATCACAATGACTCCTTCTATCGAGGAAAATTATGCAGCTGAAACTTTGCGCGAAAAGTGCGCAAATTATTTGGTGGGTCTCGGTTTTAACGAGATCATGACAAATTCAATTACCAATGAGGCGTATTTTGAAGAAATCGAGCTGCATGAGTCCGTGAAAATGCTAAACAGCTTAAGCGCGGGTCTAAATACAATGCGTCCCTCCATGCTCGAAAGCGGGCTTGAGGCTGTAGCTTATAACTTAAACCGAAAAAATAACGATTTGAAGTTTTTTGATTTCGGAAAAACATACAATAAGCAGGGAAGCGGCAAGTATTACGAAACAGAACATTTGTGTATTTATGTCACGGGCAATATAAAGGAAACTGGATGGAGAGAGAAATCTGCAAAGGCAGACTTTTATTATTTAAAAGGTGTGATAACTTCCCTGATAAAATTACTAGGAGTTCAGGCTGATGATTTTGAACTGTTCACTCACAAAAAATTATCGAATGCTGTACAGGCAAGGATTAATGGATCGGTTATGATCCAATTAGGTGAGGTCAATAATTCTAGGCTAAGTCTGTTCGATATTAAGCAGCCTGTCTTCTTTGCTGACATTAATTGGAACGCGTTGCGCGTGCAAGCTGAACATACGCAAATCAAGATCGAGGATGTTGCAAAATTCCCGGCCGTCTACAGGGACCTGGCCATTATAGTTTCGACGGAGGTGAAGTATGAACAGGCAGAGAGCATCGTGAAAAAGTTGAAATTGGATCAACTAATCGGAATTAAATTGTTCGACGTCTTTGAAAGTGAGAGGTTAGGTGAGGGCAGAAAATCAATGGCCATTAATTTCATTTTTTTAGACAAAGAGAAAACTCTTACGGATACAGAAACTGACGGGATGATGAGTAAAATCATCGGGGCGCTCGAGAAAGATCTTGGTGCTGAAATACGAAAATGACTAATTGAACATTTAAAAGCAATTTCATTGAATTAATATGACAGATCTCGATGTTCATATCAAGAGGATCCAGGAAAAGCTGGAGCGATTGGTGAAGCAGTATAATGATTTGCAAAAGGAAAATAATCTCCTGAAAAAAGAAATAGAAAGATCATCAAGACAGGCAACCGTAAATCAGCAAACAATTGAGACGCTGAAACAACAAGTAGAAGTGTTGAAGATAAGTTCCGGTAATTGGGACGAAAATGACAAGAAAGAATTTGAAAAAAGGATTAATCACTACATAAAAGAAATAGACAAGTGCATCGCTCTGCTGAGTGAATAACTATATTCTCTTTACCAATTTCATTTTTAATTCGTCGTCTCCTTGCGTAAGCTCTAATGTGTAAACGCCGTACGGCAGGTTGTTCAGGCCTCTCCATATTACTTCGTTGTTTCTGACGGGCATTTTCGTTTCCAGCGTACTGCACACGCAACCTTTGTCGTCTCTCAAAATTGCTCGTAAAGAAGTGTTAATGGGCGGAGTTGTCAATTCGAGTTTCAAGGAGTCAATAAAGACTGTTGACTTAACTTTGGCAAACATCGTTGTTGTTTTGGAGTGGAAGGTTTTTAGGGATATATGGATTAACTGTTTTCAAACTTTAACAGCCTTATTGGGATAAGGGAGGCTGAAGTTAACTAATGAATTCTTAAAATGCAAGCTATGAGTGAATTAATTCCAATCACCGTTATAATTGCCGACCGCAGTTATCGCATCCGTATTCAGCCAAAGGATGAGGAAGTTCTGCGAAAAACAATCAAGACCATTAATGAAAAGGTCATTGAATTCAAGACTCAGTTTGCGGGCAAGGACATGCAAGACTATGTGGCCATGGTGTTAATGTGGTTTGCCACCGAACAAAATGCCGCTGTGGTGCAGCAACTTGATAAGGACAATATTGCAAGCCGCTTAGAGACGTTAGAAAGGATGCTGGAGAGCACCCTCAAATGATAAGAAGCACGGTTGAACCGACACACCGGGCGACTTCGCCCTCAATTCATCGACTCCGTTTTGTATCTTCGCTGGATAGCTATTACCCCAATGGGTGATAGTTGATTCAATATGAGAGAGAATTTGAAAACTACCATTTTGGAACAAATTAAACCCCAGATTCATGGACCCAAACATCATATACATTATCATAGGTGTATCCGCCCTAATCGTTGGCATCATAGCGGGTAAATTCATCTTTGCAAAAAACACCCGCAAGCAAATCGAAGATGCCGAAACCCAGGCACAGGTCATAGTAAAAGAAGCAGAAATCAGAGCCGAAACTATCCGCAAGGAAAAGGAACTGGAGGCTAAGGAGAAGTTTGTTCAAATGAAGGCCGAACATGACAAGGAAGTTCTGGAAAGAAATAGGAAGATGGGTGAAGGCGAAAACAGGATACGGCAAAAAGAACAAAGCATCAACCAAAAAGAGAACAATATCGATCGGCAAATAAAGGAGAATGAAGCTATCAAAGAAAATCTCAACAGGCAGATCGAGTTAGTGAACATCAAGCGCACCGAGCTTGAAAAACACCAGGAGGAGCACATCCGCCGGTTAGAAAAGATCGCCGGCCTCACTGCCGAAGAGGCAAAAATCCAATTGGTGGAGAGTTTGAAGTATGAGGCTCAAACGGCTGCGCTTGGCATACAGCAGGAAATCATTGATGAAGCGAAACAGAAGGCGAATAAGGAAGCCAGGAAGATCATCATTCAAACCATTCAGCGCACGGCCGCGGAACAGGCAATCGAAAATGCAATTACAGTTTTCAATCTTGAAAGTGATGAAATAAAAGGGCAGATCATTGGCCGCGAAGGACGAAATATCCGTGCAATTGAGGCAGCTACAGGAGTTGATTTAATTGTTGACGACACTCCGGAAGCAATCATTCTGTCTTCTTTTGATCCACTGCGACGTGAAATTGCGCGATTGAGTCTGCAGCGTCTCGTTGCTGACGGTAGAATTCACCCGGCCCGCATCGAGGAGATCGTAGACAAGACGCGTAAGCAACTTGAAGATCAAATCGCGGAGATTGGGGAAAGAACAGTGATTGAATTAGGCATTCATGGCTTGCACAAAGACCTGGTCCGAATTGTGGGTAAGATGAGATTTCGTTCGTCTTACGGACAAAATCTCCTGATGCATAGCCGCGAGGTCGCGAATCTTTGTGGCGTCATGGCCTCGGAACTTGGATTAAATCCAAAATTGGCTAAGCGGGCTGGATTGCTTCATGATATCGGAAAGGTTCCCGACGAGGAGACCGAATTGAGCCATGCCTTGCTCGGCGCGAAGCTTGCCGAAAAATATGGCGAAAACCCGGCAGTCATAAATGCGATCGGTGCCCACCACGACGAAATCGAAATGCAGTACGTTATTTCCCCTATCGTCCAGGCTTGCGACGCGATAAGTGGCGCACGGCCCGGAGCTCGAAGGGAGATCATGCAACAATACCTTCAACGTATTAAAGACCTCGAGAATTTAGCGCTTGCCTACCAGGGTGTGGAAAAAGCGTACGCTATACAGGCGGGGCGCGAATTGCGCGTAATTGTAGAAGCCGAGAAAGTGACCGATTCTGATTCTGATCGATTATCGTTTGAGATAGCTCAAAAAATCCAAAACGAGATGACTTTCCCAGGCCAGATCAAAGTGACCGTTATAAGGGAAAAGCGAGCTGTGAACGTAGCGCGGTAATGTTTTTAAACGAAAGGTGAACCAGGCGGCAAAAAATTCACTGTACTGATTCCTAAATCAGTTCATTTCTGTTATCTTTGCGACCCGTTTAAAATTTTTCAATCATGAACGCTTTGCAATATGTTCACGAACAGTTGACAGGTAAGAAAGAGTTTCCTGACTTCAAGCCTGGCGATAATATTACCGTGAACTATAAGATCATAGAAGGTAATAAGGAAAGAATCCAATCTTTCAAGGGCGATGTCATCAAGCGTCAGGGAACAGGTGCGACCGCTACTTTTACCGTTCGCAAGATCAGCGATGGCATCGGAGTTGAAAGATTATTTCCGTTTTTCTCTCCCAACATTGAGTCAATCGTTCTCAATAAAACCGGTCGGGTGCGTCGTTCCAAGCTTTACTACCAACGTAGACGTAGTGGTAAGAGTGCCCGAATTAAAGAGAAAAGGCAAGCAGTTGAAGGCGTAGTTAACCAGTAAATAATTGGAAGCCGTCCGAGCGACGGTTTTTTAATGTCACTTACTCCAGGGAGATGTAGGGTTTAATTTTTGCAAGAATTTCTTCGGTGATCGCTCCGACGTTTTTCAGATCTTCGACTGAAGAAAACCTTCCATGTTGATTTCGGTACTCGACAATTGCATTTGCTAAAGTCCATTTTAGATAAGGATGCGACTTCATCTCATCCTTCGTTGCAGCATTGATATTGATCTTTTCTAACGAAATGGTTTCAAGTTTCAACCAGGTCTTAATTTTTTGGAAGGTCGAATCGGCAAGGCCGTACGTCTCTCCCACCTGGTCGATCGAATAGAAGCCGCCAAGCTTGTCACGGAAGTTGATAATTCGTGCGGCAAGTTTGCTTCCAATTCCTGGTAATGCAACGAACGCCGCGGTATCTGCCGTGTTAATTTCAACCAAATCATATTTTTTGTTCCCGGCCTGGGATGATCGTTTGATAAATTCGACGTTGAATTTATCGGTAACGCTGGTCGCATTTTTCGTTAGTATTTGAATGTATGGGCGGAGGCGGTCAAAATCTGCCGGATGGACGCCATAGATTTTTTTCAAGTCGTCAGGCTTTTCAAAGTGACCTCCTTTGGTCAAATAGTTATGAATAATGTTTATTGTCTTTTCCCTGATGCCCAATTTCTTCCAGCCATCGACAGAAAGGTTGTTTGGATCGAAATAAAAAAGTTCGGCTACAGCTTCATTCAGCCGCTCTTTTCCGCGCTGATTGGAGGAGTGCTGATTCAAACTCTCATCATCCGCCGCCGCCACACTTCCTGAATCGTGTTCTTTATGCTGTAAGGAAGTCAGTTCCTTTATCCAGCTCGAATCGCCAGGGGGAATTTGCGAGCCAGGGGATTTGAACACTTGCGGGAGGATCCAGATTAGAACGATAAACACAACGATCGTTAGGATTCCGATTCTTTCCTTTCGGGTAAAGGTTAAATAGTCAGTCATTCGCTGTCGCCATCTCATAAGAAACGTTTATCCGAATCTACGGCGGGTTTTAGCTGGCTGGAATGGCCTTTCTAACGGATTATGACTTAATGTTTGCCGGCAAAGTTTTCTTGTTTGTAAGTGTTTATTCCTTACCTTTGCGTTCCTTTAATTTTGGCCAAATACATTTTGACGTTACTAATCATGACTAAATAGTTGACTCTCAAGGCTTTTTTCTTGAAAGGAGAAAAAGGCCTAAAGTGATTTGTGCGTCATTGACTTTTTAAAAACCGGTTTTTTACGCCTATGTCTTCAACTAAATTGAATCACAGAATTGACTTTGGAAAAATCAAACATCTGGCCGACGCGCCGGACCTTTTAGATATCCAAATTCAATCTTTCAAAGACTTTTTCCAGTTAGAAACCACACCCGACAAACGAAACATTGAAGGCTTATTCCGCGTATTTCGTGAAAATTTTCCAATCACTGATACGCGCAACATTTTCGTGTTGGAATTCTTGGATTATTTCATCGATCCTCCGCGCTACACTATTGAAGAGTGTATGGAGCGAGGATTAACTTATGCGGTTCCTCTGAAGGCGAAGCTGCGCTTAAGTTGTAACGATGAGGAACACGTAGATTTTCAGACTATCGTGCAGGACGTGTTTCTCGGAAATATTCCCTATATGACTCCGAGAGGAACGTTTGTTATAAATGGAGCGGAGCGTGTTGTTGTTTCTCAGCTACATCGTTCTCCCGGAGTATTTTTCGGTCAATCGATTCACCCTAATGGAACAAAGATTTATTCTGCGAGAGTAATTCCGTTCAAAGGCGCGTGGATGGAGTTTGCTACTGACATTAACAACGTGATGTATGCCTACATTGACCGCAAGAAAAAATTTCCTGTAACTACCCTTTTGCGTGCGATCGGATACGAAACGGACAAGGACATTCTCGAGTTATTTGGAATGGCTGATGAAGTGAAGGCAGAAAAGAAAGCGTTGCAGAAATATATTGGGCGTCGGCTTGCAGCTCGCGTGCTGAGAAGTTGGGTAGAAGATTTCGTTGATGAGGACACCGGTGAGGTAGTTTCCATTGAAAGAAATGAAATTGTGTTGGAACGTGATTCCATTCTCGACCAGGAAGCGGTTGATATGATCGTCGAGATGGATGTAAAAAGTGTTTTCATCCAGAAAGAAGATGTGGGCGGCGATTATGCGATTATCTACAACACGTTAAATAAAGATACCTCGAACAGTGAGTTGGAAGCTGTGCAGCACATCTATCGCCAACTTCGCGGTGCAGACGCTCCAGACAATGAAACGGCAAGAGGCATCATTGATAAATTATTCTTTAGCGACAAACGCTATGATCTCGGGGAAGTAGGTCGCTACAAGATCAATAGAAAGCTTGGTCTGAATTCACCACTCGAGCAAAAGACCCTTACGAAAGAGGACATCATAGAGATCATCAAGTACCTCGTTCGCTTAACAAACGGCAAGGCGGAAATTGATGACATCGATCATTTGAGTAATCGGCGCGTAAGAACAGTTGGAGAGCAACTGTATGCTCAATTCGGAGTTGGCCTTGCCCGTATGGCGAGAACGATTCGCGAGAGAATGAATGTGCGCGATAATGAAGTGTTCACCCCGGTGGATCTTATCAACGCAAGAACGCTTTCTTCGGTTATCAACTCTTTCTTTGGAACATCCCAATTGTCACAGTTCTTAGATCAGACGAATCCGCTATCTGAGATCACGCACAAGCGCCGTATTTCAGCATTAGGTCCCGGTGGTTTAAGCCGTGAAAGGGCGGGATTTGAAGTTCGTGACGTACACTACTCTCACTATGGACGTTTGTGTACCATTGAAACTCCGGAAGGGCCAAACATTGGTTTGATCTCCACGCTATGCGTGCATGCTAAGATCAACGAAATGGGTTTCATTGAAACGCCTTATCGGAAAGTGGAGAATGGAAAGGTTAATATGAAACAATTAACCTTCCTCAGCGCTGAAGAAGAAGATACGGCAAAAATTGCGCAGGCAAATTCACCGCTCGATGACTCCGGAAATTTCGTCGAGGAGAAGGTGGTGAGCCGCGAGACCGGTGACTTCCCTATTCTTGATAAAACAGAAGTGGAGTTCATGGATGTCGCACCCAACCAAATTGTGGGTTTGAGTGCCTCGTTGATTCCATTTCTCGAGCACGATGATGCGAACCGTGCATTAATGGGGTCAAACATGCAACGCCAGGCCGTTCCTCTCATTCGTCCAGACGTTCCAATCGTTGGTACCGGGCTAGAAGGCAAGGCTGCGCGCGATGCAAGAATTCAGATTCACTCCGAAGGCAACGGAATTGTGGAATATGTGGATGCAAATGAAATTCATGTCCGCTACAACAGAAACGAAACACAAAAGCTCGTGAGCTTTGAAGATGACCTGAAGGTTTACAAACTCACGAAATTCATCAAGACAAACCAGGAGACCGCAATCAATCTCAAGCCCGCCGTTAAGAAAGGGCAGCCGGTGAAAGAAGGCGATTTCCTTACAGAAGGATATGCTACCCAATACGGCGAATTGGCTTTGGGTAAAAACCTGAAAGTGGCTTTCATGCCCTGGAAAGGATACAACTTCGAAGATGCCATTGTAATTAGTGAGAAAGTGGTGAAGGAAGATCTGTTTACTTCTGTTCACATTTCTGAGTATGAACTTGAAGTGCGTGATACGAAGTTGGGTGAGGAAGAATTGACTCCGGATATTCCTAACGTTTCCGAAGAAGCAACGAAGGATCTAGACGAAAATGGTATTATCAGGATTGGCGCTCAGATCAAAGAAGGGGATATTATCATTGGTAAGATCACACCTAAGGGCGAAAGCGATCCTACACCAGAAGAAAAATTGTTGCGCGCAATTTTCGGTGACAAAGCTGGTGATGCAAAAGATGCTTCGCTGAAAGCACCGAACGGTGTGGAAGGTGTTGTGATCTCCAAAAAATTGTTCCAAAGAGCAAAGAAGGATAAGAACGCCAAAGTGAGAGAGAAAGCCGCTTTAGAGAAATTAGAAAAGCTACATGAAAAAAATGAAGCCGATCTAATGGAAGTGCTGCTTGAGAAACTACAGGTGTTGTTAAGAGAGCATGCGTCGGCCGGCGTCAGCAACAATTTTGGTGAAGTGCTTATCGGCAAGGGCGCAAAATTTACTGCAAAGAACCTTGCTGGTATCGATTACCAAAATGTAAATCCTTTAGGCTGGACGGGTGATAAGAGAATCGACGACCAGATAAACGTGCTATTGCACAACTTTAATATTAAGTACAATGAAGAGTTAGGTCGATACAAAAGAGAGAAATTCAACATCTCCATCGGAGACGAACTGCCTGCCGGGGTTTTGAAACTTGCTAAAGTTTACCTCGCTGTGAAGCGTAAACTGAAAGTGGGAGATAAGATGGCAGGTCGTCACGGTAACAAAGGCATTGTGGCTAAGATTGTTCGTGAAGAAGACATGCCGTTTCTTGAAGATGGAACGCCGGTTGACATTGTATTGAATCCTCTTGGTGTGCCAAGCCGAATGAATCTTGGCCAGATCTATGAAACCGTTCTCGGTTGGACTGGAGAAAAATTAGGAGTAAGATTTTCAACTCCGATTTTTGACGGGGCTACGGTAGATGAAATTGCCGATTACTGTCAGCAGGCAGGTATTCCAAGGTACGGCCACACTTTTTTGTATGATGGGGAAACTGGGGAACGCTTCCACCAAAAAGCGACAGTTGGTGTGATTTACATGATCAAGTTGCATCACATGGTGGATGATAAGATGCACGC
>AR_comb_assmDRAFT_10099412_pt1 | contig 11183 bp, 11 predicted proteins | sample ArasoioldDNA_FD_10543 | JGI IMG/M metagenome (IMG submission 10543) | reverse complement strand
GGCATCTGGCATCAGGCATCAGGCATCAGCTCGTTAATAACTTGCAAACCGCTTGCTAAGCTGGTGTTATGCAGGATCAATTCCTTGGAAAGAGCACCAATGGAGGCCATCTTTGCGTCGCTGATTTTACAAGACCCGGAACCCTTGATCGACATTATCGATCAACCCCCAAACCCTAATCCTGATCCCCTGGGCCGTTCAATCAGGCTCGTACCCGTGAAAACACCAATTGCAGGTCTTACATGTCCTTGTTTCTTTGGAAGACCACCCAAAACGATTTTACATATAACCGAACCGTTCTTTTATGGTTAAGGCTCCATAGCCCCACCTGTACTGAATCCCTGTACAGGTTTTTTTTGCTGTTACCTATAGGTTTTCAGGAGAGAGCGAGGAACAGTAATGGGATCACGCGATGCCCAACTCCCAATTCACGATTTCAACAGGAAAATTCATTTCGGTTCCTAACTTTATTGCATGCGCATTACATTTCTCCTCTCCTTCCTGCTGATAATTTCAGTGCATGCGACCTCACAAAAAAAAGAGAAGAAAGAGGCCCTATCCTATTTTCCTGCCCGGGATTCCTGGCAACATCAGTCTGCTTCCGCGCATGGATTTGATACTGCTAAACTGAATGATGCCATCCGCTTCGCCAGAGATCACGAAGCCAATCAACCACGCAGCATGGAACTTTCGCAGGCAATGACTTTTGGCCGCGAACCCTTTGGGGATGGCGTTGGACCTTTCGCGGATAGAGGCGATCCAACAGGCATCATCATTCATAAAGGCTACATCATTGCTGAATGGGGAGATCCAAACCGGGTGGACATGACTCACAGCGTGACGAAAAGTTTTCTGTCCACAACAATCGGGTTAGCCATTGATGAAAAATTGATCGGAAGTGTTTCGGATACCGTGGCCAAGTACATTCCACCTATAGAAGTTTTTGAATCGAATGCAAGTCCACAGGATCCTTCTAAAATTGGGCAACCAAATCTTTTATACCCCTTCGCAACTGCGCATAACCATGCACTCACTTGGGATGTAATGTTGCGCCAGACCAGTGATTGGGAAGGCACCTTATGGGGCAAGCCGGACTGGGCAGATAGGCCTGATGCAGATCCGGCCAAATGGCTAAACCGCAAACGAAATCCCGCGGGAACAGTCTGGGAATACAACGATGTTCGGGTGAATGCCCTGGCTCTGGCAGCTACCTGCGTATGGAGAAAACCGTTGCCGGTGGTATTGAAAACTTACATCATGGATCCTATTGGAGCATCTTCAACCTGGCGGTGGTATGGATATCGAAATTCATGGATCGTGTTGGATGGAATGATTGTTCAATCAGTCAGTGGTGGTGGACATTGGGGAGGCGGAATGTTTATCAATGCATATGACATGGGAAGGTTTGGTTTGCTCAGCCTGCATAAAGGAAACTGGAATGGAAAACAGTTAATATCCGCACAATGGATTGAACAGGCCCTCACCCCTACCAGCGCACAACCTACCTATGGATACATGAATTATTTCCTAAACACGGACAAGAAATATTATCCGAACGCACCGGCAACTGCTTTTGCCCATATTGGCAATGGCACGAATATGATTTACGTTGATCCGGAACATGAACTGGTTGTAGTTGCCAGGTGGATCGAATCCAATTCCATCAATGAATTCTTGGGCAAGCTCCTTTCCGCACTGAAATAATCACCTAAACAGAAAAGTATTCACATACGTTTAAAAATTCTTTTGGCGTGAATTTTCCATTTTCCTTTCTTTTGTTTTGAAAATCCGGAGCGTTAGAATGAACACTGGCGGAGAACGTTGACGAGGTGTAAACAAAGTGAGCGGGTGGATAATGATTTGCCTTAAGCTTCGTCAAAACTGTTCCTCCAAAAAAATAAAATGAAATAACTGACGTTGCATTGTGGTGCGAATTGTCAATGAAGGAGCGCTTACTTAAATAACCCATAAAATGTACAAAATCGATCGATCCCGATTCGGTAAAGGTCTCTTTGCTACCCGACACATCTCCAAAGGAACAGTTATCACCAAACTAAGAATGGGCCCAAAGTTTCACTTCCAGGATACTCTCCAATTGGGCAACAAAGAGAGTCACTCCCTGCAGGTTGGTCCCGAAGAATACATCATGTGCCCCAACCCTTTCCTATTCAGCAATCATTCCTGTGATCCTAATGGTGGTCTCAATATGAAAATGGAAATGATTGCGTTGAGGGATATTTTCCCCGGAGAAGAGATCTGTTGGGATTATTCTACCTCCATGATGGAACGTTCCTGGGAAATGACTTGTCATTGCGGGTCTTCATTATGCAGAGGAACCGTGAGAGACTTTGACCTTTTGCCAGTGCATACTCAGTCCAAGTATCTTCAACTTCAAATAGTACTTCCCTACATCCAGGAGTTATTGCTGAAAAAAGCATGGCCACTTACTGCATAATGAAAGCCAAAGGCTTCCTAATTTGCAGCAAATCTAATTGTGGCAACAACTCAAGAATTCACGACTATCATTATTGGCGGCGGACCTATTGGACTGGCCTGTGCATTGGAAGCCCAGAAAAAAGGAATCGACTACCTTGTTTTGGAAAAAGGATGCCTTGTCAATTCTCTTTACAATTACCCTGTAAATATGACCTTCTTCTCCACTTCTGAAAGACTGGAGATTGGAGGAGTGCCCTTCGTATCAAACAACCCAAAGCCAACCCGACCCGAAGCGCTGGAGTATTATCGTCGCGTAGCTTCTTCCAATCATGTAAGGATTAATCTTTTTGAAAGAGTCAGTTCCATACAAACACAAAACCACGTCCCCAATATTCGAGACCTGAGGTTCAAAATCATCACCACCAAAAATGAATACCTGGCCGGCCATGTGGTCATAGCAACAGGATTTTACGATATCCCATTTCTCTTGAATGTTCCCGGCGAAAACTTGCCGAAAGTCACGCATTATTACAAGGACCCTCATTTTTACGCGTTCGAAAAGGTCATCGTAGTGGGCGCAAATAATTCGGGAGTTGATGCTGCCCTTGAAACATGGAGAAAAGGTGCAGACGTTACGATGGTGATCAGGGAACCACAAATTGGAGAAAGGGTAAAGTATTGGGTACGCCCAGACGTTGAGAACCGCATCAAGGAAGGTTCCATCAAGGCATACTTCAATTCGGTTGTAAAGGAAATAAGAGAAAAAGAAGTGGATATCATTACACCGGAAGGGCATTTAACCCTTGCAAATGATTGGCTGTTGGCTATGACCGGATATCAACCTGACCTTAACTTTCTGAAAAATATCGGGATTAACTTATCACTTGATGAAATCAGGAAGCCCCAATATGATGAGGAAACGCATGAATCCAATATTCCCAATTTATACCTGGCTGGTGTGATTTGCGGAGGAATGAATACCCATCGGCTATTTATCGAAAATTCTAGGGAACATGCAGAAAAGATAATTGCAACCATTGCCGCAAGGGAAAAATCTATCTAGAATCAACTGATGCCCGCATCAAACTCATCCTTCATTTGTTCATAACAGTGAGAGTGGCATGATTTAGGATTTTAGTATATTCTCCGTTTCATTCAAAAAATACGTTTATGAAAAAGAAATTATCGTTCTTCTCTTTGCTATGCCTGCTTGCTGCTCTTCTTTCGTGCAACAATTCCGCCTCAACTAAGGACGCCGTAGAGAAAGCAGATTCAGCCAATGAAAAAAAATTAGATAGTACCACCGGAACACCGTCAACCACCATCGCAAATACAATTGACCAGGAAACTGCCGACTTCATGGTCAAGGCAGCAGACGGGGGAATGGAGGAAGTTCGAATGGGAAAGGTGGCAAATGAAAAAGCCGTTAGCAAACGTGTAAAAGATTTTGGTGCAATGATGGTTGAAGATCATTCCAAGGCGAATGATGAGCTTAAAGGACTCGCTGCGCAAAAGAATGTGACCTTGCCTAAGGAAATGGCCGATGAGCATAAAAAAGATATTGAAAACGTGCAAAAGAAGACAGGAAAAAATTTTGACAAGGAGTATATTAAAATGATGGTAGATGACCATCAAAAAGATATTGATGAATTTGAGAAGGCATCGAAGAACACAAAAGATGCCGAAGTGAAAATGTGGGTAGATAAAACATTGCCGGTATTAAGAAAACACCTGGATTCAGCAAAAGCCATCAACAATTCATTGAAATAAGTTGAGTGCGTTGATGTGTCTTAGTTCGACTCACGTTAATGTACAATCGTGATGTCGTGGAGTAACGCATCGGGGTTTATATCAGCCGGGGAAGAACTAAATAAAAAAACCCCGACACGGGGGTGTCGGGGTTAATTCATTGCGATCCTGAACTCGGTCATTTCATCTTTCTCATTTGCCCATCGTTTCAACAGCTCGCTGTTAATGGGTTCGTAGATATCCTTCATCACAGGATCAACAGGTAATTCTTTAATAGGGACCATAATAAACACACGCGGATCCACATAATCGAAGTGTTTATCTGAGGTAAATGCCTTCACCTGAACATACTGATAGCCTTTCTTCTCCAGGGCCTGAAGCAGGTGTAATGTCAATGGGACAGTATGCCTGCTGCCTTCTGCAACATTTTTGCGCATAATATTCTTTGTTTAACGCTTATCGGGATTCAAAGATCTTCTTAATCGCAATTCCCAATTCACGGTGTGATTGATATACAAAGATAACTCACAAAGCTGATGTGAGGGGCAGAGGTTCAAAAAGATTAGGAGATTGTTATAGGTCGAAATCTAAATCGAGGTTACCAGATGATAACATGAAATGTTGCAGGTTACAGGTTGCAGGGAAGCGTATTACTCTTTGGAATAGAACGTAGATCGAGTCTTTATAAAATTCCTTAACCCATGGTGAAGAAGAAGATAAAATAAGTGGTGGTAATTAGCTATTAAATTATGTGATTCTCACCTTCGTCCTAAATCGTCTCTTAGAAAGCGAATCCCATGCAACTTGAAACTTGCAACGCCTTCAGGGCCGCAAGGCAGCCGTAACAACAAACTCACCAGGAACAGCAAATCCCCGGTCCCTTTTAAAGGATATAATGGAATGAATATATTCAGTCCGTGCTTCCTTCTTCACCTGCTCGGTAAACTTATTATATGCAAGCGCAACAGGTCCACCTTCAAATGCGGCGCCACAAGCCTCATGGTCTGACGCATAATCAAGAGAAGTAGAAATTCTTTCAGAATGTACTTCTTCAAATCCTGCCTTTTGAAAATAAAGTTGAAGAAGATTGCCGGTCCCCAATTGGAAAAACATTGGACATACTTCCGAAGAAACTCTTTTATCTACAATCTCAAATATTTCAGCCCAGCCGCAATGATCACGCTCTCCCCATACTGCTGCCACTACCCTGCCGCCAGGTTTCAAGACTCTCTTCATCTCATGTAATGCAATCAAAGGATCGGGCACATACATTAAACCCAGTGCGCAAATGACTACATCAAATGTTCCATCCTCAATGGTGAGTTGCTCTGCATCCATCCGGGTGAATTGAATATTAGTCACTGATTTTTCCGCGCTGATTTTTGAGGCCAACTCAATCATTCGGTCTGAGATGTCAACAGCCAAAACGTATCCCTCTGGACCTGCCTGTTCCGCCGCACGGAAACTGACAAGTCCTGTACCGCATGCGATGTCCAATACCTTTTCGCCAGGTTGAATGGCTGCGCTTTTCAATAATAAATCCTGCGCAGGTTTCAATTGCTGCTGCCAGTAAGATTCATAATAATTAGCAGCTTTATCCCATCCGTATCGCTGTACTCTTTTTTGTAATTGAGATTCCATTTCAAACAATCTTTGATGCTATGATATTGACTTGCCTGGTGCAGTACTGCGCTCGCGAGAAAACATCCAGGTATGGGCTGTGCTGATCAGCTTCATTCAGGAGTCGCATAATTTCATCTTCTGAGGCGTCGGTTTCAATAGTGACAATATATTTTACTTCATCATATCCGGGGAATGCATCTGAAGTAGTCCCGAAGAGTGGGCCATCATCATAAGAAGCTTGTACTTCTACCTCAAGGGAGTTGATCAAAATATTTTTCGCTGCAGCACGCATCATGTAACCAATGGCAAGACAACTGCCCAGGGCTGCCCTTCCATATACGCCGGGCGTGGGAGCAGCAGCATTTCCTCCTGCAGCTTCTGGCATGTCCGCATTGAATTTCCATGGACCTTCTGTTACTTCACATGTTAGTCCATTCACCACTCTGGTCTTCGAAATTCCTGTGCCCAAACCCAGTGAAGGTTTTAATGAAAGCGCTTTGTGACTGCGCTCAAATGCTAATCGAATTTTTTCAAGCTGGTTCATATTAGGGATGATTGTGAAAAAATGAACCTATGAAATTACTCCAATGCGAACGTTAAAAAATAACCGGAATTGGGGATTTTGATTAGATAAATCAGGCTCCGGAATTGGCAACTGTCAACTCATTAATAAGGTATTTGTTCAAAGGAGATAGTTTTTAAATGACACTGCTTCGGAATTATTTGTAGAACTAAGATCAAAGAACAGATTGGTCCCCAAACATTATGACTCGCGCAACTGTCAACCGTCAACTGTCAACTAATAAAAAAGCTACCCACTCTCTCATAATGAGCGAGTGGATAGCTTCTATTCCCCGGTAGCTAATAATTAATTCACAGTATGTGAAGAGTGGTAACCTTCTTCACTTAAAATGAAACTGTTTGGAACCAGGGAGAAGAACGATTGTTCAATGTACTGTCTTACCTCTGAAATGTATTCTTTGGCAATGCCTGGAGTTGTGATCGCCATCTTCCAGCTTTGAATTCTCATATGGGCCAGCTTGCTTGCACGGTTGATGTAGAATTCATTGATATAAACCTGTTCTGCCAAAGCGTGTTGCTCATTTTGGATAGGGGCATTCATACGGTCTTGGGTTTTAATAGGACTTAGATCAGTAATATGAACGCAGAGTTTATCCGAAAATTGCCTTATAACGCAGCGTTAACTAAAAGAGTTTCAGAACGCTACCTGCATTTTTAAACAGGACGAGCCACATAAAGCAGTTGAAATCCAAACAGTCCGGGGGAGATTTTCTTGAGCATTTTATACATGCCTTTTCTGGCACCTTGAGGAATGAATTTTAAGCGGTATTCGAAGGGAATTTCACCACTTACGTCGGCCCGCTCAACTTTGTACCCTGCTTGTTCCAGCAATTTCTTGCCCGAGCGATAGGTGTACCATCTGAAATGGGTATAATCCCATATACCGTATTCCTGGTATTCGAAGTTGCCCTTAATCAATTGCCATCTTGATCGAAAATGCATCAGGTTGGGAAGAGCTATTATCAGAAAGCCTCCAGGATTGAGAATGCGATGAATTTCCTTTAATAAAGTCTGGGGATAACAGATATGTTCGAGAACGTGCGATAGAATGATGACATCGTATTTGCCTGTAATGCCCGATGGGATGCCTTGCTCCACGTTGTGGACATATACGTTTCTCATGATCTTTTGACCCGCTTCCCTTTCCGCATCTGAAATGGTTATGCCGTCAACTACATAACCCATATCCTTAAGGATCTCGGCATTGTCGCCGGCCCCGCAACCAATATCCAGGATATACTTTGCCTCTTTCGGTACAAGTCCGATCACATATGGATTTCCTTTCTTATAGTGGTAAACTTTTTCTGAACTATTCCGCATATCAGTCGATATCAATTATTAAGGTGCAAATATTGCTTCTTTTCGTGATTGGTACAAGTAGGAAGCGAACTAATTCATTAACGCCTTTTCTCTTCCAATAAAGATATAATTAGTGGAAATTCGTGGAATTCGTATAATTCGTGCGGACAGTTTCTTTAATTTGGCCCCGTTAAGCATGATTTCAAGGAACACGATACAACAAATACAAAGTCGAATCGACATCATTGATATTGTCGGAGGATTTGTAAAACTAAAAAAGAGGGGGGCCAATTACCTCGGCCTATGTCCATTCCATAATGAGAAGACTCCTTCTTTCACGGTATCCCCATCCAAAGAAATTTATAAATGTTTCGGTTGCGGAAAAAGCGGGAACACCATCAGCTTTTTGATGGAACATGAAAAATATAGTTATGTGGAAGCCTTGCGATGGCTGGCCAATAAGTACAATGTTGAAATTGAGGAAACCGAATCAACCCCCGAACAGAAACTACAACAACAAGCAGCAGAAAGCCTGCATATTCTGAACAACTTCGCTCAAAAATATTTTACTGAACAGTTATTTAAGTCGGAGGAAGGAAATGACGTTGCACTTTCTTATTTGCATGAGAGAGGGTTTCGAAATGATATCATCGAAAAATTCCAGCTCGGATATTCTTTGAATCAATGGGAAGCATTTTCGTCAGTGGCCAAGGCGGCCCAGTTCAATGCTGAATTACTTGTTAAGTCGGGATTAGCCATTGCCAGGGAAGATAAATTACTCGACAATTACAGGGGCAGGATTATTTTTCCTGTCCACAATCAAACAGGAAAGATCATTGGGTTTGGTGCCAGGATAATCGGAAAGAATGATAAGGCACCGAAATACATTAATACTCCGGAGAATGAGATTTATGTTAAGAGTAAAATTCTTTACGGTGCCTACTTCGCGCGACAAGCGATCGACAAAAATGACGAATGTTTATTGGTAGAAGGATATACCGATGTCATCTCACTTCACCAGGCAGGGATCGAAAATGTAGTTGCCTCCGGTGGAACTTCGTTAACTTCTGATCAGTTACGGCTGATCAAAAAGTACACAAATAATCTTACTATTATCTATGATGGAGATCCCGCAGGTGTAAAGGCTGCGCTGCGCGGACTTGATATGGCCGTAGAGGAAGGCCTCAATGTAAAATTGGTGCTTATTCCCGACAAGGAAGATCCTGATAGCTATGTAAACAAGGTTGGGCCAACAGCTTTTCAGGAATTTGTTTCTGCCAACAAAAAAGACTTTATTCTCTTTAGACTGGAGGTTGCACTCAAAGACGTTGGAAATGATTCGAACCGAAAAGCGGAGGTGGTAAACCAGATTGCAGAAACGATTGCGAAGATCAATAAAGCCGAAGATTTCACTAAGCAACAGGATTATATTCGTCAATGTGCCGCTATCATGAACATTGAAGAGGCAGGACTTACCTCCCTGGTGAATAAGTTCATAAGAGACCAAGTCACAAAGATTGAAGGCAGAAGCTCGGAGGGCAAGAAGCAAGACTTCGATGAAAATGCCAGGCGTGCACAGGATGCAAATTATTCTGATGAAATCTTTGAAATCCTCCACCACGATGAGTTGCAGGAAAGGGCCCTGGTGAAGACGCTAGTGGAACATGGTACCGAACACTGGGATGAATCAACCTTACTTGCTGCTCATATTTTTTCTGAGATGAATGAATTCTTATTAATTGAAAAAGATGAGTTGAGATTAGTTCTCGAGGATTACAAATCCATATTTGAATCAGGTAAGCTTCCCGCCATTACTGATTTTGTATATTCCCCTAATCAAGCTGTTAGTACCACGGTAATTTCAATCACCAATTTTCCTTATGAATTGAGCAAGCACTGGGATTTGGAAGGAAATACCACCGGTGTCCTGAAAGAAGAGATTTTGAAAAGCCCCGATTATTCAACATTCTTGAAAACTGTGATACTGGAAAATGGCGAGATTAATTCTGATATATTCAAGAGTGAAAAAGACGAATGGGAAAAGAAAGAAGTGATCAGCAATCTAAGATATCTCAAGTTGAAGAAGATAAGATCACTTGTTCATCAAAATCTATCTGATTTGCAGAAAGCGCAAACAGACGAAGAAAAAAAACTGCTTCAACAAACTCACCAGCATCTGAAAGAGCTGCAAATGCAGATCATCAAACAAGGTGATACAGTGTACCTAGGCCAATTCTTTGGATAACCCCAATAGCATGTCGCTATACGATTGATCAATCAGGTCCTCTTCTTTTATTCCAAACTCCTTTAAATAATATTCGCACTGCTGGTGCAATTCCTCTACTGTCAGAGAATGAGTTTTATTGCCGGCTTCAACCTCCACAAAATTTCCCAGGCCTTCCAGTATGTCGAGGTGGAACTTCACATTCCTGATAAAGTAAATCTCTCTCTTCTTCTTAACCACCACTTTCACTCCAATTGCTTTTTCGAGCAACTCTTTGAGTTTATTGGCGTCTTCAATTTTTACTAAATCGAAATCCGATTGTTTGGGGCCTGGTTGATCAGGTCTGTCATAAAAGATGAGATTGTTTTCGATGTTTCCCTGACGCAATTTCAATCTCCCATTCGATACATTGAAATAAGTATCCGTTTGCTCATCTACTCCTTTGAATTCCGCATCTTGCCCCTGAAGAAATTGCCTGATCTCTTCTACTCTTTCGGTTCTTGCTTTTATTTCAATATTGATGAAGGCCATTTAAGGTTTCTTTTTTATCCGCAAGAATCTCCTGCCGTCTCTTTTGTCCTTTATGCGAGTGTATAACAGGCTTCCGGTTATTGTGACAACCATACTTGCGATCAGGTAGGGACCGGAATTGTCGGTGTCAATTTTACCCATACCGATCATATACAGAATCCCACCCGCAAGAACCAACAATAAAGTCCAGGACCAAATTATTTTCTTCATTGAGGAAATAGTATATGCTCTTATGAATTTAAGAAGAATATTCAAGCCTGGAGCGGAGGGAAGACTCTTGGTATAAATGATAACGAGTCTCCCAGGGGAGACTCGTTGATAAAAAAGATGAACAAACTAAAAATTAATCTGCTAATGCTGCAGCCCTTCTCCTGACATTTACCTTTACGCCACCTTTAAGTGGTGGTACGCGGGTGAAACGTGTAGCCGTCCAAACATGATCAAGCGGCACCTCATTGATACCTTCATAACCGCTTCCAGTCAGGCATTCCCAACTGCATTCACGGTTTAAGTCGGTAGCAATTTTTGAGCTTATCTTGGGATAAGCTACCCAGAATTTTGAATCACTGTGTAAAGCCGGCAGTACATCCCTTATTATTCCATTTAATTGGTTTTCGTTAACCGCGAAAACCAACGCAAAGTCAATACGCTTAGATTTTAAAAGCGGAGTGACATTTTTGGAAAAGGAGAGCTTTGCAAATTGTTTTTCGATGGAGGAGGGCATTCCCTGAATGAGTAA
>AR_comb_assmDRAFT_11783734_pt1 | contig 11185 bp, 7 predicted proteins | sample ArasoioldDNA_FD_10543 | JGI IMG/M metagenome (IMG submission 10543) | reverse complement strand
AAAAAAAAACGAGGCACTATTGATCTTTTTTCTTTTGACCACCTTTTTATTTGTATCTTCATCATCATGATTTTGTTAAAGAGTAAAAAGAACATTACTGATTGTTATAGTCACATGGAATGCAATAAAACTCCTATAAATAGTAGAAAGCACAAGAACGAGAGAATCACTCTACCAATAGAAAATTGCTACTTATTAAAAAAAAAACGACAATTGTAACAAAAAATATCGATTATAGAAAGTTTTATTTGCTTCAGTTTATATCACTTGCCTCTGCCATTCACAAGTTTCTTACGAAACGTATTAAATAATTTAAAATTTTGTGAATTAATACGAATTTTGTTTAGAAGATTTAAGAAAACAACCAAAAATAAAATATATAAAAATAATCATTTCAATTTCTAAAAAAAATATTAAAATGTCGCAGATTTTATTTTCTTACATAATGCTTTTTATTCGCAATATTTTTTCTTAAGCATTTAGTAGAAGAAAATTCGTTAAAAAGAGAGATAAAATAAATAAAAGTAATATAATCGTCCTTTTGCCATAAGCGTTGCTCTCAAAAATATAAAGCAAACTCAGATCTCACGATTTTCTTCTTCCTCTCACATTAACACACATCATCATGAGATTACCAACGACGCTGCTCCTCTTTATCGGAGCTCTCATCTTCTCCGGCGCCGGTACTGTCAGATCCGATGCCTCCGACCACCGTTACAAGGACGGTGACTCCGTTCCTCTCTACGCCAACAAGGTCGGCCCCTTTCACAATCCCAGGTAAATCCAATTCTCTAATCTCAGTTCCTTTGTCGGTAGCTTAGATCTGTGATTCTCTTTGATGAGTGATAAATTGATCGTTGCAAATTTCTGTAGAAGCTTGCGTTGGTATTGAATTTTTGTATCTGACCTTGAAAAAATTCGATTCGTGTTCTTAAAATGTGATAGATCTTCGATTGCATTGTTATATGACTGATTTTTACTTGTGTTTGATGATTGTTGCAGTGAGACGTATCGCTATTTCGATCTCCCCTTTTGTATTCCAGGTACGAGCACGCTCAATGTTGTCTCTGTTATGTGTGGTTTTTCACTTTTTTCGGATTTGTGTATTTTGGTGTCAATATGCATTTGTTTTGGTTTGTGTAGAGGGTGTGAAAGATAAGAAGGAAGCTCTTGGTGAGGTTTTGAATGGGGATAGGCTTGTTAGTGCTCCATACAAGCTTAACTTTAGAGATGAGAAAGACTCAGAGGTGTACTGTAAAAAGAAGCTTAGTAGAGAAGAAGTTGAACACTTTCGAAGAGCTGTTGAAAAAGATTATTACTTTCAGATGTATTATGATGATTTGCCTATTTGGGGATTCATTGGGAAGGTGGACAAAGAGAGCAAATCTGATCCTAGCGAGTTTAAATATTTTCTCTACAAACACATCCAGTTTGAGATTTTGTACAATAAGGATCGGGTGATTGAAATCAATGCTAGAATGGATCCTCATTCGCTTGTGGATCTTACTGAGGATAAGGAAGTCGATGCTGAGTTTATGTACACTGTGAAGTGGAAGGAAACTGAGACTTCTTTTGAGAAAAGAATGGATAAGTATGCTATGTCTTCTTCTCTTCCACATCACTTGGAAATCCACTGGTTCTCCATTATTAACTCCTGCGTCACTGTCCTTCTTTTGACTGGTTTCCTTGCAACCATCCTGATGCGGGTCCTCAAGAATGATTTCATGAAGTAAGTTTTGAATGCTAACTCTTTGTGCTTGACTCACCGATGCACACTTTTGTTTCCAACCATTAACTTTTCCCCTAACTTTCAAAGGTATGCTCAAGATGAGGAAGCTGCTGATGATCAAGAGGAAACCGGATGGAAATACATTCATGGAGATGTCTTCCGGTTCCCAAAGAACAAATCTCTCTTTGCTGCATCTCTTGGTAGCGGTACCCAGTTGTTCACTCTGTAAGTCTCTTTTCAGCCTCCTTCGTTTATCTTTAGTTATTCTTTGCCATTACTAACTGTAATATACCTCATATGTCATCAGGACCATCTTCATTTTCATGCTTTCACTTGTTGGAGTGTTCTATCCATACAACCGTGGAGCACTCTTCACTGCTTTGGTCGTTATCTATGCTCTCACATCTGGAATTGCCGGATACACTGCCTCCTCTTTCTACTGTCAACTCGAAGGAAAGAATTGGGTATGTAAACCCTTTCCCTTTACTCTTTTCAACTTAAAGTGATAAGCTTTTCATTTCTCACCGTTCTTCCTCTTCAGGTGAGAAATTTGCTGCTAACTGGAGGTCTCTTCTGTGGCCCACTATTTCTCACCTTCTGCTTCCTAAACACCGTTGCAATCGCATACAGTGCAACTGCCGCTCTTCCCTTTGGAACCATCATAGTGATCGTCCTCATATGGACACTAGTCACTTCGCCTTTACTTGTGTTGGGTGGTATTGCCGGTAAAAACAGCAAAGCTGAGTTCCAAGCTCCAGTCCGCACCACTAAGTATCCTCGGGAGATCCCGCCACTCCCATGGTACAGGAGTGCTGTACCGCAGATGGCCATGGCTGGATTTCTTCCTTTCAGTGCCATCTACATCGAGCTATATTACATCTTTGCCAGTGTTTGGGGCCATCGTATCTATACCATTTACAGCATCCTCTTCATCGTCTTCATCATCCTGTTGATCGTCACTGCTTTTATAACAGTTGCCCTTACTTACTTCCAACTCGCTGCTGAAGATCATGAATGGTGGTGGAGGTAAATTTTTCCACCCAAGCTGGTTTTTTAATTCGGTTTTTGGTATATGGAATATAGAAAACCAAATGATAATACCAAATACAAATAGCTTAGAATTGCTATGGTTTGTGTTTCGTTTTAGTATCAGTTTCAAACTGATTACTTACGTAGGGTTTCAGTTTGGCTTGATTAGGCACATCTACTAAATCCTTCCGTAGATTTTAAATTCGAATTTGAATTGGATTGGTGATAATAAAATTACATTGTTATAGTTATTAATATTCTTTGTTGCAGATCATTCCTATGTGGTGGATCGACTGGTCTGTTTATATATGCGTACTGCTTATACTACTACTACGCAAGATCAGACATGTCTGGTTTCATGCAAACATCCTTCTTCTTCGGGTACATGGCTTGCATTTGTTACGGTTTCTTCCTCATGCTTGGAACCGTTGGCTTCCGCGCTGCTCTCCTCTTCGTCCGCCACATTTACCGGTCGATTAAATGCGAGTAAAACTGTTGCTGCCAATCACCCTCCCCCTTACGATTTTTGGTAGAACAAAGAAGATGATAATCTGTTCTTAGGTAGATAAAGAAGAAGACTTCTTCGAAGCCAGAAACTGAATACCAAATCGCTCTGTGGTCACATTTTTTTTCCTTTTTGTTAAAATGTTTTGTGGCAGTTTGTTTTCTGTGATATGATTTATAGACGAAACTATGTTTGTTTAGGTGAAGTCTTTCTCTTCTCTACTACTTTAGAGAGTTATCTTCTTTTTTTGGTAATTAATTAAGATAACTTTGTAACCTTTTTTTTATTGATCTATATATATTCTAAAGACGAAAAAATAACAACTCTCTTGAACCAAATCGCTAATCTATTCGATCAAAATCATCTATGAATTTGTGATCTATCTAAACAAAGAGGTGAGGGAAGATAAGAAAACACCGAACTGCCACCATTTGCGCAGCCTTGGAGACTTAATGATCCTAACCTGACAAGTCATACAATCATAGTACAACACACTTAACTCGTGTCTCCACATATCGTAATAATCCTTTATGTCTGCATTGCCACCGTAACGATCATAGATCATTGCCGTTTCCAAAGGTGGTCCTTCACGATTTCTTGTAACCCACAATGTTGCATTGACCGTCTCTAGTTTGCAATTCCCTGGCCGATTGCAGCATCCAGTCTAACACAACAAACAACAAGAACAAAAGATTATGACTTTTTTAAAAATATATCAAGAAAAGATTTTCTCTTTCGTCATATCTTATTAGGATTTAGTGGTATTAAATCTTGCATATCACGGCTTCAAATATTTAAAACAAATTAATATATGTACTTTAAATAAACTAATTTTTCAAAATCTTAATTGGATAAATAAAAAGATTTTTTTGGAACAAAAACCAACAATACTTTTAAAAACTACTACGGGTGTATTCAAATTAGAATTTAAAGTGATTTGAATTTTGTTGAGTTTTTAAATGATTTTGATAATTTTAGGGAAGTCTATATAATTTTTGTAAAATCCATTCAAATCTCACCTTAAACCATATGATTTGGATTTCTATATTTTTAACTAAAGAAATCCTCTCGAATCCTCCAAAATTATTAAAATTCAAATCCACAAATTGTTTACAATAACAACGATATAAAAATCAAACTAAAATACTAAAAAAAAAAATAGGCATATCTAAATAAAATCTAAATCCCAACCAAAATTGTAACAAGTTGATACCTATATTAGATTTGATATATATCTAAGTAATAAATAATAATTATTCTAAAAAAAAAAGAGTAATTGATTCGTAAGTACCTTAACAGATGGTAACAATCTTCTATCATACGGTGGCAAGGCATAGCTGTTGACAAACCGCAAGTGAACTCTTTGCAAGCGTCCTTGACTTTGTTCTATCTTAACCACTTGATATTGTTCTGTTTTACGTTCTCCTTGTCCATTATTATATTCTCCCTTGAAACACATTGGTGTCGGAGAAAACCGCCGGCTTTCCATCTTGTACACACCGGAGTAAGCAAAACCTATGAAGAAGACAATAACTAGGAAGTAGCTGAGCCGTCGTGGTCGGAGAAACATACCGATGTTGCTAAGGAGGAACAAGGCGAGGAGAGAGACGCTGACGAGTGTTTGTACACGTGGTAACGTACTTTGGAAGTCGCGGTAGTAAACGTGGTCGTTACGCATGCAGAAGAGATACAAGGCGTGGCCGACAAGAGGAGCCGAGAGGAAGAAAGTGATGATCGGAAAGAAGATTCCGGCGACTAGATTCCATGGCTTATGGCTTTGTGACTTCATTATTGGAGAGCTTCAAGGACAGATTTGATTTTCGTATGATCAAATCTCCTATACGAGTATTTATCCCCACAAAAATATCCTTTTGTAGGAGTTACTTACGCAATCAAGTGTTGACATGTGGCAAATTCACCTCAAAACTAGGCATGGGCTAACAAACCGAACCGAATGTACCTAACCGAATCCGAAACAAAATTAACCGAACCGAACCGAAAAGTGAAAAATAACCGAATGGATACTAAATTTATAACCGAAAGAACCGAAACCGAATGGATAATAACCGAAATATTTCGGGTAACCGAAAATATCCGAAATATAAATATATTTTCAAAATATTAGTTATTTCTATAGTAAATAATTAAAAAAAGTTGAAAATATATACAAAATGGTTAAATTATTCGAAATTAAGCGAAAATATTCAAAAATATCCAAAAATAACCAAAAATCCGAAAATATTCAAAATAAAATAACCGAATGGATATTAAATTTTAAAACTGAACCGAAACCAAACCAAACTTTCAAATTAACAGAATGGATACTAAATTTTAAAACCGAAAAAACTGATAACCGAATGGATAACCGAATGTCCAGGACTACCCAAAACAATAAGGCATTAGGAACTAAAGAAAATTTGATATTTTCGGCAGTGATATATATGGGCCGGTTTTGTTCGTTTAGTTGGGCCAAATTGTAATAGGCCTTATAGTCTACTAAACAACAATCTGACGTCATGTCAGAGATAGAAGACTTAACAAAAAGACAAGCATGCTTGTTTATAGGGATGATCGAAATCATCATTTCTCCAACTTGTTTATAGTTTTTCAAAATTCACATCTTTGGGATCGATGGTAATAATTAAGATATCGTTTTGACGGGCCAACACCTAAAGTAATAACTATGCCACGTGTGTAATTAGATAGAGTGTGTGTGTGTGTAAATAGAGAGAGTGTGTGGGTGTGTTTACTGTTTCCAGTAAAAAAGTTAAAAAGCTGAATGTTTTGACAAGAATTTAACAGGAAACAAAAACACTAGAGTGTACTTACCAATCATTTGAACACAGTACAAAAGAGAAAAGTGGATAAGAAACGCGTGCCATTCACGACATCTTTGGTCCCTCTCTCTCGAGCCTCCCGTCAAAAACAACTTTTTAACATGAAATGTTTTTGAAACATTACAAAAGTAAAAATCAGACAAATATTGCATATTTCCAAGTCAAAATCTTAGCAAAAATCATTTACGTCCTTCAATCTTATATTGTCACAGTCATGCCACCACAGGAGGATTTCTTTCACTCATTTGTAGTTGTTGTAGACACTCACACTCTTAAAAGTATATAATATTAAGTGATATATATATGTGTGAGAGTAAATGTCCAAAATGTAATCAGATCGGGTTAACTAATGACTATAGCTGATTCGTACAAATTAAAAATGGAGAATTTGATTAGCCGATTAGGTTATGATATTATACATATTCTTACAACATTTAAACCCATTCATGACATACAATTTTCAAACTATTTAATCAGAACCAGATTGACTATGTTTTTTGGATGATTTTAATAATTGAAAGCATATATCTAAATTAGTTACGGTTAATGCATAAAGTCATATTTTATCTATTTTTCATCGAATAATTGACAATTCTTTTTTGAATCACATAACCAAGATACGGTTCATGTCTTCTGCTTTTGTGAAACTTGTTGCTCTGATCAGTTTGTCTTCGTGAGATCTGGTAACATCAGCAGCTTAGGTTAAATTATCTCTCTTGTTTGGGCTATTGTCTCCCTTTTTTGGGTTTAGCTTCTCTTTCCCGACTAACTTAGATTTTGTTAGTTTGGGGTTGAGCTCTTGGATTACGTTATCAGTTCTTCTTTTGTTGTATTAAGCAAAGGTTAGCTTAATTAATTGATCGTTGTGGCGTTGAAAGGTTTAAGTGGTTCTCGATTATTTTACGGTTCATCCGAGAAACCCTTGACTTAGGCACTCTTTGAAAAAGAAGCATCATTTCCGGAGAAAACCAAGTTTCACTATCTTGTTATTGCCATAAGTGTTGAAGCAAGTCTTCACAGTTTGTTGTGCGAGAAGTCCTTGTGGTGAGCTTCGAAAGCTTCGTTTAGTTTCGAGTTAAGATTAGTTTGGTTTTTGCAATGTTCTCGAAAAAACCCTTCCTCATAGGTCGAACTTTGTGTCTCTTTGAAGTCTAAACTCTTCATTTTCATATGTATTGTATCCTTTCCAAATCTAATATCAAATATAATTCAGTGAGAAAAAGAAAAAACAAGATACGGTTATGCTTTTGACTGTAATTAATGATATTGAATATATTCGAGTAATATACACCATATTCTTTTAATTTTGATATAATTTGACATCATTTACGTATATATATATTATGATGTTTCCATACTCAAAGATATTATCCAATTATCATTATTGACCTGAACCTATGATTTAGAACAACAATGATTCTTCAAATAGTTTTTTTAATCATTTGAACTTCAAGTCATGCTTGGTTGACCATTGACTTTTACACATTTTAGTAAAAATATATTCTCCACTATATAGAGCTTAAATGGCCACAACAGCTAGACAAAAAAGGAAGACAAATACAAAAATTGCTAATATGATCAAAGAGTCCTTTACTATTTACATTATTTTGAATTCAATGTTTTTATAACAATATATACAGTATTTTCTTCTTTCCACATATTTTTATCACACTGGGAAGTGGGAAGACTACCATTTCATGCCTAAGTAACAATGTTAGGTGAGAACCACCAGCTCTATTGGCTACACAATTTCTAAATTTTATCATTGCATTGTTAACAATATTTGTTATCAGGTCTCAAAAGAATGTGTGACGCTACCAGGTTTTTAAAATTATATAATACACCAATGATTTGTACCACCGAGACAATAGCATGTCTATATATTTTTCATGATTTTAAAAAGAATAATATACCATATCTTTCAATTATTTGTTATAGGTAGACGTGTAAATGCGCTTGTTAACATATATCAATACATGATATCGTTAAGGAGTAATTAGTACTTTTGGTCGTGTGCGTATACAAAATTATCAAAAACATGTGTATACATTCATATATGTAATATTTGTTGACAAACTTCTGTGTGCCATATTTGGCGATAAAGAAATAATGTGTTGCACAACGATCAACAAATCCCTCACACATCTATCTTCAAGATTATTGTCAGAGATATTCGCAACATCATCTCCGAAGGCGTCATATGAAGCATTAACGAGTACTAATGCTCTTTTGGATTCGATAACTTCTATTTTCCAAAATCTCACTATAACTTTGTTTTTATTTTCTTTTTGCCAAAGTTACTCTATTATAACTTTGAGTAGTGTTCTTTGTAATATACCTCAAACTTTGTTTTAAATGATATTTACAAGCTTAGCAACAAACAAAAAGATTGAGTTGCAACACCTATAGAAGCAAAAGCCTAAAACCTCTCTTTCCGCATTCTTTAAAATATATGGTAATTTCCGTTTTTATTATTAAAAATTTTAAAAAAAAATCAACATCTACTATTTCTATTTTGGATTATTTCCCTTTAATAAAGACAAAATCTTGCTCTTAAGATCTCTTAAACTTTATGGTAACCCCAAATGTATTATATCTACTATAAAAACACACAGAAATCCACCTAATGATTCAATTAACGGAAGCAAAGATTTGAAACTATAGTGGTCGGATGGAAGAAAGTATCGATAGAGTCATAGAGATGTGGTCTTTTTTTAATGTATTAAGATCTTAGCTAAATAACTTCTGATTCTCATTAATTGTAAAGTATGTGTACAATGAACTATATATACAAGTATCAATACGCACATGTAAATGTCAACTATACTATATACAATCAACTAACTATATACACATATCTAATAGAATGAATCCTCAAACAACACACTATTAAACCAACTTGAATCGTCAAAGTAATTCACTCGTAAACACATCAAATACTTAGTGATTCCACACTAAAACTCACATGCAAATAGAATTCAAATACTACACACTTTGGACAAAAAAAAATAACTAAAAGTCTAAAACGTTTACCGAATATTTTTCAATGTTGATTCTTTATGGCCATGGGGAGAAGTCAATCTTTGTGGTATACTGTATTTACTCACTACTCATACAAAATTGCAAATTAGTCTGATTTCGATTGGAATTACTTGTTGAGCGGTCAAATAACTTGACGTTCAAGAGAATACAGAACAAAATTCATACAAAACAGATATAAGGATTAGTGGTAGTGAAAAGAAGAATTTACATAAAGAATTATTTAAAAATATTGGGGCCAAAGGAATCATAACCTCTCATGCCACTAAACCACGAGCTAATTGATGTTGTTTCTTTTGTGGGGCTTTTTCTCTATTACTCTCCACTATTCGGTCCTTTATTTATTAAACAGAATCAATAAAATATACTCTATAGTCTTCAACAGTATGATATATTACAAATTTATAACACACAAAATCACACTATAGGTGATAAGATTTGCACTATTAATTGCAATGGAAAAATGTTCTAAGAATAATTATTTCTTACTAGAAACTATTGATCTTAAAGAAATAGTCTCTTGTGCAATTGAATGGTAGCTAGGGTATAACCAATTGAAACATTTTAAAATATGACTTGTGTATATTTTTTTCTTTAATATGTGTATATGATTATTTATCAATGAACATTTCAAAATAGCATTTTCTCGTTGGCTGAAATAATCAAGCTAATATTTTGCTTAAGTCATACAAATCTACTCATAAACTTGGTGGAAGAAGGCAGTGTAATGATGAAAAGGATGGAGTGTGTGACATGGAACATGATATAAAGGCTCATCTATGGCATATTATATGAAACTAAACTAATTAAAATCACATAAAAATGGAAAAAGAAGTGAGCAACATTATGGTTACACCTTAAAGTTTGTTATTGTAATTTGTAAAGTCACTTCTCTGTTCATTCCCCCACGCCTCTGCCTCGACAGTGAACATTGGATCAACCAAATTTTACAAAAGACCATTTCATATGCGATGCATATTATGACTAAATTGGGTCCCAATTATTTTGACCACACACCCCACCATATGAAATATTTGTATATCGGTTTGGAATAATTTCTCCCAAAATTCCTTTCAATATAATTGCCATTCTTTTGTAAAAGGTTTTGTTTTTTTTTTAAATAAAGTATTAATACAATACACAACAAAAACAAAACAAATTATCCCAAAATTCCAAACTTGATGTGATTATAGACTAGAATTTCTATTATGTTCGTTTTTATTAGTGTTGTCACTATATCACTAACTATATTCATATTCAGTTGCTTGTCAATTATTTTTTTTTGCCAGTCTTAGATTTATTATTTATTGCACTGTTACATAGACGATTCTACAACGGACAATTCCTTCCGACTCTTATTAGATCTAGTTGCTTGTCATCTAATATTTAAATTATTTTAAGAAATGTTATACAACTAATATTTAAATCATTTTAAGAAATGTTATACAACAATAGTATATAGCTAAATTTTTAAATGGAAGTTTATATAATACTACACTTTTTCTTCATTGAAATTTGTGAAACATCTCATAGATACAATTCCCATTTAGAAAATTAGCAGTGATCATAATTCTTTCTAAGGTTCAAAATCCCCACATGGAGCTTTAATGAATTAAAATTATGAAACCATTAGAAACAAATAGATATAGGACTAAATGAAACTGAAAACATATTTTTCTAAATATTAGAGTTTTATTCTATAAACTGAACTTAATTTTTTTGATTATCAAACAACATGTATTCTATTAGATTAATAATGTCACTTACACAAATCACTACAAGTCATGATCACAATTCCACAAAATCATAAGATTGATCATAACCATTTAATAAATCAATCATCTATTAGAAAAACATCATATGTAAAAAAAAACGATTCGACAAAGATGTTTTAAAAATAATAAGCATCAACAATTAATAAAACTTAATAAATTACCTAAAAGCAGCTTTTTCTTTTCTTCAAAAAAAGCCCTTTTTCTTCCTCTGCTTTAGCATCGTCTCTTTATCATCTAAATGTTTCAACTTACTTACTTCTCCTTCTCCATT
>AR_comb_assmDRAFT_10672271_pt1 | contig 11185 bp, 11 predicted proteins | sample ArasoioldDNA_FD_10543 | JGI IMG/M metagenome (IMG submission 10543) | reverse complement strand
TTCTCCAGGTCGACCTCGAGCGGTTCCACGCCGCCCGCCTCGAAATCACCTCTTGCTGCCACACTGAGGCGGCCAAAGCGGCGCGGATCCACGAAGCGGAGTTCGCGTCCGGAGCCAAGCTTCACAATGGCATGGGTGTGCTTGACGACTTCCTCATTCGGTGTGCATACGACCATGCGTCCGGTCATGCCGAGGTGAACGATCCATTGTGAGTTGGAGCCAAGAATCGGCGGATGCTCGCGACCTTTTCTGGGCGAGGGCCACCGCGCCGCGCCGTTTTGTTCAAGATCGAACACAATGTGCTTGCCCATCCTTCGAACCCGAACAATGCGCGTGTGCTCCAGCGTCCTGGCAATCTCGGCAGGAGGTGACTTCATGGTCTGCGGCTTCGACCCGAGCCACACCGACTCGATCACGTCTCCGGCAACACGAGTCTGCAGGCCGCGGGCGATGGTCTCCACTTCGGGAAGCTCAGGCACGGAGACCAGTCTACAGGCTATGGTCGACAGTCGTCAGTAATCCCGTCCTCGGTCTTCGGTCGGCGGCAGGTCAGTCATTTGGTCTCGAGCTATTTGAAAGTGAACTCTAAGCCGGAGGCTACAGAGATCGTTCGGTTGCAGGTGATGCGGGGCCAACGACCGAAGACCGAGGGCCGACGACTGCCTCCCCTTGCGACTGTTGACTTGCGACTGTATGCTTACCTGTACACACCCGCTCCGCTCAAATCCCAGCAATTCCGAGACTGCGCGACCCCGCGGGCAGTGAGTGTGTGCGACCCCAGGACATCTTCTCGACGGAGTTGGCATTGAAAAGAGGCAAGGCTGCGGTCATCGTTGGCGCACAGTGGGGCGACGAGGGCAAGGGCAAAATCGTAGATGTTTTGTCGGAAGGCTTTCCGGTCGTGGCGCGCTATGCCGGCGGACACAACGCCGGCCACACCGTCATTATCAGCGGCAAGAAATTCATCCTTCAGTTAGTCCCCTGCGGCGTGTTGCGCTCGGGTTGCTGTAGTGTCATAGGCAACGGCGTCGTACTCGACCCGATGGCGTTCCTCAAAGAAGTCGGCGCGCTGCGCGAAGCCGGTGTGCAGGTTGATGGCAACCTGTTCGTCAGCAACCGCGCCCAGGTGATTCTGCCCTATCACCGAATGATTGAGCTTGCTGCCGAGAACGCGCCCGGCCGCGTCAAGATCGGTACTACCTCCCGGGGAATTGGCCCCGCCTACGAAGACAAGATGGGCCGTCGCGGTCTGCGGGTGGCCGACCTGCTCGACCTGAAACTGCTAAAGACCCACATCGAGAATGCCGTGCGCGAGAAGAATATGATCGCGCATGCGCTTTTTAATTCCGAACCACTCGATTTCGACAAAATGTACACGGAGTACGCCGCGGCCGCCGAAAAGATTGCGCCCTTTGTTTGCGATACCGCTGCTCTGCTCAACAAAGCGCTGGCCGACGGGAAGTCGATTGTCTTTGAAGGCGCCCAGGGCACGATGCTCGACATCGATCACGGCACCTATCCATTCGTAACTTCATCCAGCGCGACCTCGGGCGGAGCCGTCATCGGAACCGGCGTTGCCCCCACCGTTATCGACATGGTCGTTGGCGTTACCAAGGCGTACTGCACGCGCGTCGGTGGCGGCCCGTTTCCTACCGAGGCCCACGACGAGAAAGGCGACCTGTTGCGCGCCCGCGGAAACGAGTACGGCGCCGTGACTGGACGTCCGCGACGTTGCGGCTGGTTGGATTTGCCTCTTCTGCGCTACGCTGGCATGATTAACGGAATCTCCTGGCTCGTAGTCACCAAGCTGGACGTGCTGGACGAGCTTTCGGAGATTCCGGTGTGCTTGGGGTACAAAATCAACGGCAAGAAAACGGACGAGATTCCCGCCCAAGCCAGTGGGTACGACAAGATTGAGGGCATCTACGAAAACAAGCCCGGGTGGAAGAGTTCAACGCAAGGCATCACCGCAATGGGCAAGCTGCCGAAACAGGCTCGCGAATATCTTACATTTCTTGAGACTGCGACTGGCGCGCGTGTGGGCATGGTGTCGACCGGTCCCGATCGAGACCACACCATTCTGGTGGACGAGTTTGCTGCCGAGTTGAAAGCTGCGGGGCGGGTGGAAGCGAACGTCTAAACGGAGCGAATAGCGATGGTTGTCTTGGCCGTGACGTGGATGGCAAAGCTTGGACACGAAAACGAAGTGGCCACTCTCTTTGGAAAGCTCACGGAAGAATCTCGCAAGGAACCCGGCTGCTTGATGTACGTCGTTCACCGGCACAAAACCGATCCGCGGCGCTTCTTTATCTACGAGCAGTATAGAGACGACGCAGGCCTGGAAGCTCACCGGGCTGCACCTCATTTTCTGCAATTTGCCAGGAAGGAACTCCCGAAGGTCGCCGATCGGGTGGAAGGGAATTTGTTTGAGCCGTTGGGGTGATGTCCTGTGTAACTAAGTTCGCAGCCGGCGCATGTGGAGAGTCGGGCGTCCCGCCCGATAAGACGAGCCAGCTCGACACCCAATCCCTATGGCAAATGGAATTGGCGCCTAAGCGACGCCAAGGGCCGGCTTTGATCCGCGACAACAACAGGTCCTCCGGCTTGGCCTCAGGATGACAATTTATAGGCTTTCGAATGGGCCGATTGTGCACTGCAGTTCATTTCTGCTTATCCGCCATCAGCACCCCGCCGGAAGCGTAGCTTTCCTTCGAAACTTCCACGAAAGTAACCACAATCGCTTCCCGCCGAGCGCCTGCTTCTTCCACCATGGCGTCGGTGATGCGCTCAGCAAGTTTGCGTTTCTGATCGGCCGTGCGGCCTTGAAGCATCGTGATTTGGACTAAGGGCATAGCAGGTCTCAGGTCTTCAGAAAATGCGAAATACAAGCCGTGAAGGTTGCCCCGCTTCCAGATTTTCTTTCTAGGTTTTCTCTGTGTCTCTGTAGTGAATCATTCCGCTGAGAACTGAGAACCGGGAAATAAGAACTGCTATTTCGCCAGTTCGTATCCTGCAAAGAAGTAACTCAACTCAAATCGCGCGGTCTCGTCCGCATCCGACCCGTGAATCGCATTGTGCTCGATGCTGCTCGCCCACTTCTTGCGGATCGTGCCTTCCTCAGCGTTAGCGGGATTAGTCGCTCCCATTAACTTGCGCAAATCAGCGATGGCGTTTTCCTTCTCGAGTGCCAGCACTACGATCGGGCCACTCGACATAAAATCAGTCAGGGAATTGTAAAAAGGCCGATGGGCATGCACAGCGTAGAACTGTTCCGCCTGGTGCTTGGAAATTTCCAGCATCTTCATGGAGAGGATGCGGAAGCCATTTTTTTCAAACTGCTCGATGATGTCACCGACTCCGTTTTTGTGAACGGCGTCGGGTTTGATAATCGTCAGCGTGCGTTCGAGAGTCTTCATAGATCAGTCGTTGGTCCTTGGTCGTTGGTGGTTAGGAATTTGTCGTCAGTCGTCGGCTAGTCGTGTGTGGCCGAACTGCCGAAACTCGCCAAAAGGATTCCGTCATCCTCAATTGGTTCGACAATCAAGAAAGCAGCATTCAGCGCTCAACATGAAAAACAGGCAATGACGTTAAACGGCTGAATGCTGATTGCTCAGTGCTGAATCCCAGTGCTGAATCCCAGTGCTGAGAACCCGGTACTCGGTGCCAGCTATACCTTCGCGGTCGCTCCTAACGCTGCCACCAGGGTCTCCCCGATAACGGCGGGCGATTTCGCAACTCTGATTCCGGCTGCCTCCATGGCCTTGATCTTCTCGGAAGCCGTTCCTTTTCCGCCCGAAATGATCGCGCCGGCATGTCCCATGCGGCGTCCCGGAGGCGCAGTTTGGCCGGCGATGAAGCCCACCACGGGTTTCTTCATGTGCTTTTTCACGTAGTCGGCGGCGGCCTCCTCGGCGTTCCCGCCGATCTCGCCAATCATTATGACGGCTTCGGTCTGCGGATCTTTGTTGAAGAGCTCGAGTGTATCGATAAAGTTCGTGCCGATGATCGGATCGCCACCGATCCCGATCGCCGTGGACTGGCCGATACCACGCGTCGTTAGTTGATAGACGGCCTCGTAGGTCAGCGTCCCTGACCGCGACACGATGCCAATGTTGCCTTCTTTATGGATATGCGCTGGCATGATGCCGATCTTGCACTTGCCCGGCGAAATGATTCCCGGACAATTCGGCCCGATGAGCCGTGAACGCCTGGTTTGCAGAAATTCCCAGGCACGCACCATGTCGAGAGTTGGAATGCCCTCGGTAATGCAAACGATGAGTTCGACCTCGGCATCAGCCGCTTCCATAATGGCATCGGCGGCGAACGGCGGCGGAACGAAGATAACTGACGCATTGGCGCCGGTTTTGTCGACTGCCTGCTGCACTGTGTTGAAGATTGGCCAGCCCTCGTGCGTGGTCCCGCCCTTTCCCGGCGTGACTCCTCCCACGACTTGCGTCCCGTAGGCAGCGCTTGCCTTGGCATGGAAAGTACCTTCGCGTCCGGTTAGTCCTTGTACGATCAATCGCGTTTTTTTATCGACGAGAATGCTCATGGTATGAATCCGTATGAAGCCTCAATTGGTCTCGCTTCGACATCAAAGCCAAATCTTCGAGCGGAGCGGCGAGCATCCTCGCCCGCCGGACGCGTGAGACGCCCGTCCTTCCATTCTTGAAGTCGAGGTCGGCAGGAGCAACATGCCGGCACGACGCCGGCGCTGCCTAACCTCTCGCCGCCGCCACCACTTTCTCCGCAGCGTCTCTCATCGTGTCCGCGACAATGAAATTCAGCCCGGAATCTTTCAGAATCTGTCGTCCCGCCTCGACGTTTGTTCCTTCGAGTCGCAAGACGATCGGCAGCTGAATGTGTGTTTTGTTCGCGGCTTCCACGACACCAGTCGCCAGCGTGTCCACTCGCAAAATTCCGCCGAAGATGTTAATCAACACGGCCTTGACGTTCTTATCGCTGAGTAGAATCTCAAATGCGTGCGTTACCTGTTCCGCATTGGCGCCGCCACCCACGTCAAGGAAATTAGCCGGCATGCCACCCGCGTACTTAATGATGTCCATGGTGGCCATCGCAAGGCCCGCACCATTCACCATGCAGCCTACATTTCCATCCAGCTTGATGTAGTTCAGACTGTACTTGGAGGCTTCCACTTCGAGCGGATCTTCCTCGGTGATGTCACGCAATTCGCGCAGCTCTGGGTGACGGAACAGCGCGTTGTCATCGAAGTTGATCTTGGCATCGAGCGCGAATAACCGTCCATCAGTTGTGGTGATGAACGGATTGATCTCCACCAGCGAGCCGTCAGTCCCTTCGAAGACCTTGTACAGGCCAGTCATGAGCTGGACAGCCTGGTTGATCAGTTGCGGCTTGAGTCCGAGGCTGAACGCAAGCTTGCGGGCTTGAAACGCCTCGAGCCCCATGCCGGGAGCGATGTACTCCTTGAGAATCGCCTCGGGATTTTCAGCGGCGACCTGCTCGATGTCCATGCCGCCGGCCGCCGAGGCCATAAATACTGGCTTGCCTTCTCCACGATCGACCAGAATGCCGATGTAGAGTTCTTTTTCAATCGGGAGGGTCTCTTCAATCAGCAAGCGGCGCACAATCCGCCCTTCCGGTCCCGTCTGGTGCGTGACCAGCGCCATCCCAAGCATCTTGGCCGCGAGATCACCAGTTTCCTGCACGGACTTGGCGATCTTTACGCCGCCACCTTTTCCCCGGCCCCCGGCGTGAATCTGTGCCTTGACGACGACTCCGCTTGCGCCCGCGTCGAACAGACTTCGTGCCACCTGTTCCGCCTGCTCCCGCGATTCCGCCGGCTCGCCCCGCGGCACCGCGACACCATACTTCTTCAGGATCGCTTTCGCCTGGTACTCATGAATTTTCATAATGATTCCTAGGATCTATGACCGTCTTTCCGGGCAGGGTCCTGCTTGCGGCTTTCGACTGAGGCAGCAAACCCTCGATTCTATAGAACGGTGGGGGATGAGGCAAACGGAGGAGGTCACAATGTGATGTGATTTGGGATATCAGCTGTCAGCTTTGAGCTCATAGTCACGGAGCACCAACTGGAAGCTGAGAGCTGACAGCTGATAGCTGAGAGCCAACTCAGATGCTACCCTGTAGCTCACATGATCCTCGACGCCCTCCAACGGCTCGCCATCCATTGCCAGTCGCTTACGCGCGACGAGGCTCGAGGTGTGATGTCCGAAGTACTTAGCGGTCAGTGCACCGATGCCCAAATCGCGGCGCTGCTGGTCGCCCTGCATATGAAAGGCGAAACGGTCGAAGAGATCGTCGGCTTTGCTGAGGCCATTCGCGCCGCAGCTGCTCCCTTGGCCGTATCGGGCAACACGACGATCGACGTTAGCGACACGGAACGCGACGCGCTCGTCGACACCTGCGGCACGGGTGGCGATGCCAGCGGGACATTCAACATCTCGACAGCGACGGCCTTGGTCGCGGCTGGCGCTGGCGTGCGCGTCGCTAAACATGGCAACCGCAGCGTCACGTCCAAGTGCGGATCGGCGGACGTGATGGAAGCCCTCGGCGTGAACATCAACCTGTCCCCCGCGCGCATGGCCGAGTGCCTGAAGGAAGTCGGGATTGCTTTTCTGTTCGCCCCCGCGATGCACTCTGCAATGAAGTACGTGCAGCCAGCGCGGCGGGAATTGCGCCTGCGCACCGTGTTCAATCTGCTCGGGCCTCTCACCAATCCTGCGAAAGCCTCGGCGCAGGTGGTGGGAGTTTACTCCGAGGACTTGCTGGAAAAGCTGGCGGAAGCGCTCAGCATGCTCGGCCTGCGCCGCGCACTGGTTGTGCACGGCTCCGACGGCCTGGACGAAGTGACCATCACAGGGCCGACCCGTATTGCCGAAGTTCGCGACGGCCAGGTGCACACCTACGAAATAGCGCCGGAAGAGTTCGGGTTGACGCGCGCTCCGATGGAGGCAATCGGTGGCGGTGACGCACGCGAGAATGCCGAGATCATTCAGGCGATATTAGCGGGAGAGAAATCAGCCCGTCGCGACATCGTGTTGATGAACGCAGCCGCGGCTATGGTGGCCGCAGGCAGAACCGATCACCTAAGAGACGCTCTTCCCCTTGCCACAAAATCGATTGACTCCGGAGCCGCGAAATCGAAACTGAACGCGTTGGCTGAATTCACGCGTCGCCACGTGCCGATTCCTCCACAGAACGATTCGACCTCCCCGACCCTGTCATCCTGAGCGGAGTGAGGGGCAGCCGAACGAGTCGAAGGACCCCCGTGCTAGCGTGCGATAACAAGATTGCCGGTGACTTCTTCACCGTGAACCGGGTCGACTCTCACGGGAAGCATCAAACCCTGACGTCAGCCCACTCCCCATCGTTCGGAATATCTACCTGCTTGCTCACGCGAGCAGCCTCTAACTGGAACGCCAGATCCGCTCGCGTCAGCGGGCAGTGGTTGATCGCCTCCATGTGGACCGCCACCACCTGTGCCTTAGGGGCGGCCTGGCAGGTCGCGATCACGTCTTCGGCAGTCATCGTAATCGCCCCACCCTCCAGGAACTGCGCCGCGCCCGTGTTAACGACAATAATCGCTGGTTCGTACTCGCGCAGAGCATCGTTCACCTCAGGGCACCATATGGTGTCGCCTGCGACATAGAGCGTTGGCTCCCCGCCCGTTCGGAGCACATATCCAGAAGCGGGAGCCATTCTTCTTCCGACCTCGCCAGTCCCATGCTGGCAAGGAGTGCGACTGATCTGCACGTTCTCGAAAAGGGCGTCATCGGCAACCGGCCGAACATCCATAAATCCCTGCCCTCGAAACTTCTCTTCATCTTCGGGCTGACCCATGAGGGGCAGTTGCTTCCTTAGTAGAATGCTCGCCTTCTCGTCCCAGTGATCGCTATGAGTATGGGTTACGAGCCCGGCGTCCACGTTAATCCCAACATCCACCGCGGGAAGTGGCAGCGGCACCAGGGGGTTATTGCGGGGATTGGGAGAATTCTGGATGGGCGGACGCGCACCCGGATCGTCAAGCATGGGGTCCACAAGAAAGGTGTGGCCGCCGTATTCGACAACCATCGTGGCATGACGGATAAGGCGCAGGCGCATATTCACTTTGTCCCGAACACTTCTTTCGCCGCCAGCACCGTATTGCAATGAATCGTGACCGTGTCATCCACTTTTCGCGCGTATCCTCCCGCGTAGGTGACCATAACCGGGATACTTCGCACTCGCGCCACGCGGAAAACCAACTCATCCCGCTTCTTCAAGCCCTCAATCGTCAGATTCAGCCCACCCAACTGATCCTCGCGATACGGGTCTGCGCCAGCGATATAGCAGAGCAACTCCGGCTCAAACTGACGCAGGCCGGAGCTGAGCGCGTTGTCGAGCCAGGCCAGATAGTCGTCATCACCGATCTCGTCGGGCAGATCGACATCGATCGAAGACGGCGGCTTCCACGCCGGGTAATTGTTTTCCTGGTGCAAGGAAATCGTGAAGACGTCGCCAGCATGAGCGTTGCGCAGTTTTGCCGGACGCGAGGCGATGGTCGTCCCGCCGACCGAGGGCAAGGGATCGCTCGGTACGCGTACGCCCGCAAAAATCGCCGCCGTGCCGTTGCCGTGGTGCACATCGCAGTCGACCGTCATTGCCGTCCGGATCTTGTCATCCCGCTGCATGCGCCGGATGGCCACGGCGACGTCGTGGATCATGCAGAAGCCCTCCCCATGGTCGGGGAAGGCGTGGTGAAAACCTCCGCCGATATTGAACGCCACTCCATCCTTCAGCGCATAGTCGGCCGCACGGATGGATCCGCCCGCCGCCAGCCAGAAGGCCCGCACCAATTCCGGGGAGTAGGGAATCTCCATCTGGAGTTCTTCGCGCGCCGAAAGTGTTCCCGTCTTCAGCTTATGGACATATTGCCGGGTATGGACCAGCAGGATGTCCTGATCGGATGCAGGTTCGGGCCAAACAAAATCACTCGCCTCAGCCACGCCAGTCTCGATCAGCCGCTTGTGGATGCGCTGGTACTTCTCGGCCGGAAAGACGTGGGCTCCGATGGGCAGGTAGTAGTCGTCGCTATAGACGAGTTTGAAGGGGAGCATTCAGCACTCAGCAGTCAGTGGGTCGAATGTAGAAGCTTTTTATGATACTCGGAGAATCAGCTGTTAGCATTTTGCACTCGGCATTTAGCCACCCAAGGCCGGTGAAGAAGTGCAGCATTCCTTTGGAAGTTGATAGGGGAACTGAAAGAGAGCCGAAAGCTGCGGCGCTACCGCTTCTTCGCACCAGAACTCAGAGGCGGCTCGACTATCGGCCTTCGCAAGGGGACAATCGCCCCCTTGGACGGATCCGTGGCCGCCGCGGCCCGGCTCAGAACTTCCTCTTGCATGTACTTCACGAAGTCCTGAATCTGGCGCTGCATCTCTTCCATGCGCTCGCGCATTTGCAGAATGATGGCAATGCCACTGATATTGACCGCCAGGTCGCGGGCCAGCGTCAGGATGAATTCGAGGCGTTGCAGGTCTTCGTCGGTATAAAGGCGAGTATTGCCTTCGGTGCGCGACGGCTTTAGTAGTCCTTCACGCTCGTAGAGACGTAGGGTCTGGGGATGGATGCCATACATCTCGGCAACCGCCGAGATCATGTATGCCCCTTTTGATTTGCGTTTCGTCATAGCCCGCCATCACTGTACAACAAACAAAAAAAGCGGGACAGCCTTGGCCGTCCCGCCTAAACCCTCAAACCGTTCTCACGCGACAATCTGCGATTTCTCTCCTGCCGGAATCCATCCCTCCGGCTTGACTGCCAGGTTCAGGAAGTACGCAATTACGCCGGCGCCCATCAGGAGCAACCCGAAGGCAAAGGAACTCATTCCGAAGATGGTCTCGTGCTGGCTGCGCACCACGGAGAAGCCCAACAGCAACATGGGCGCGATGCCAATCGCGATCGCTCCGAACATCCCACCGGGAACCCGGAACGGCCGTTTCAGTTCCGGCTCGCGGATGCGCAGGCAAACCAGAGCGACGAACTCCAGCATCACGCTGGCCCCGTAGATCAGAATGTCGATCGTCACCAGGCGCTCGAAGCCGAGCCCGAGGCAGCAAGCCCAACCAATCGCCAATACGACAATCGCCACCCATGGTGCCCGTGTCTTGGGATGCACTTTGCCGAAAATCTGCGGTAGCATACCGTCCTGGGCCATGGCCAGCGGCAGCCGCGAGTAGCTCATCACCAGGGCGTTAAACATGCCGAAGGCGCTGATCATTCCACCCAGCACAAGGCCGATACGGAGTACCGGACCGCCGACCAATGTGGCAATCTCGGCCCAAGAGCCCGTTTCCCAGGCGGTGGGGGCCAGGCCGGTCATCCACATGGCGCAGATCGGAATCACGTAGCTCAGCGAGACAAGGCCCACGGCAGCCATCATGGCCCGCGGATAAGTCCGCTGCGGGCGCTCGACTTCGGTTGCGATAGTCGAAGCGTTGTCCCATCCCATGTAATTCCACATGGCAATGAGCAGGCCGCCGATCAGGTCAACAGTCGAGGTGGTCGGCTTCGTTACCGCCCCGACCAGAGCGCCGATTTTGAATGGCGCCATCGCAACGATCACGATGAATGGAGTCGACAACGCGAAAAACAGCCACAGGGAAGTCGTCGATACCACTTTTACCCCAGCAATATTGAGGATCACGCACGTAATCACCACGGCGAGCCCGACCACCACGCCGCGATGCCCTTCCTGGAACCACGGGAACATGCGGGTCATGTAGGCCACGAACAGGGTCGGGTAGATCGCCATGTCGAAAACCGACGCAGCCAGCGAAAGCCAGGCCTCCTGAAAACCCCAGAAATTCCCCATAGCGCGGCGCACCCAGGCGTAGTAGCCGCCTTCGTGCGGCAAGGTGCTTGAAAGTTCTCCGATCATGAACGCCGTGGGCAGACTCCACAGGATGGGAGTCAACAGGAGAAACAGAATGGCTCGACCGTAGCCGGCCCCGTGCACGATATCTTCGGTGCCATAGGTCCCGCCCGACACCATAAAGAAGGTGGCAGCGACCAGGGGCCACAAGGTGAGCCTGCCGAATTTTCTGCTCTGGGGAACGATCGAGAGTTGCGGGGTTGGCTGGGTAGGCGCGCTAGCTGTTGCCAATTTCTATGGCTTCCTCCTCAAGCGACTCACTCTCACCAC
>AR_comb_assmDRAFT_10280593_pt1 | contig 11187 bp, 4 predicted proteins | sample ArasoioldDNA_FD_10543 | JGI IMG/M metagenome (IMG submission 10543) | reverse complement strand
CTGGCGGGCGCGCTGGCATCGGCGGGGCATTCGGCTGACGCCCTGCCCTACTTCGAGCGAGCGCTCAAAGCGGACCCAGCCTCGACGATGGCGCTCAATGGGTTGGGCCTGGCGCGCCTCGACCTCGGGGATAGAGGGGGAGCGGCCGCAGCCTTTCGCGAGTCGTTGCGGCTCGATCCAAAACAGGCCGAGGTCGCTCGCATGCTTGCCGAAGTGGGCCCAGTCGGCCGCTAGACGGTTCGGTTCAGCTGGCTTGTGAATCCGTGAATCCCCAATCGTGAATCGTGGATCGTGCGGCGCCGACTTTCACGCTCAACGCACGATCCATGATCTGCGATGAGATTCACGATGAGGGATTCAGAGATTCTCACTGTTTCCGGCCCGTCGCTGTCCCCACCCAGGTGTCAATGAGGGCCTGCGATGCGTACCCATGGGCGCGGTACGTGTCGGCCAGGCGCAGCATCCGGACGCGATCGAGTTCAGTGGTTTCGATCGCCTGATGACTGTCGAACGCGTCGTAGAGGACGAGCAGCCCTACCGTCAGCGACGTCTCATCGTCGCCCTTGCCCTCGATGAGCTCGTCCAGTACTTTCAGGCCCTCCGCGCGCTGCCCTGAGAGCAGGGCAGCGACCGCATAGCGCCGTTTCAGTCCTGCGTCGTCCGGCCAGCGCTCGCGCGCCTTTGCGAGATCGTCGACGGCGAGATCGCCTCGTCCCTGACGCAGCTGGGCGTCCGCGAGCATGACGTGCAGCGAGGCCGCGTCTCCCTCCTTAATCAGCGCGGTTCGCCAGATGGCGGCCGCTTCCTTGTCCTTTCCATTGGCGGCGAAGCTCGCGCCGAGGTAGATCATCGGGGCATAGAAGTCAGGGGAGCGGTTCATTGCGCTCTTGAACTCGGTCGCGGCCGGTTCGAGCTTCTTCTGGTCGGTCTCGCTTTGGGAGAGGAGCGTCAGGCCCTTGAGGAATCCCGCCACGGGGGCTGTCTTTGCCATCGCGTCCGGTACTTCCAGCCCCTTGATTCCTGACGTGCGTGCCCGATCGAGAAGCTCCTTCACACCCGGCGCGCTCGCGTCGGGGCGGGCCGCGACGCGTTCAAGGAACGGGTTGAGAATCTGAGGCGCCAGGACCTGATCCAGGGTGAAACCCGGCGCTGCGGCGATGGGCATGCGGGCCGTCGGGCGAGGGGTGTTGGGTTTGCTTGGGGCGAATGTCGATGGCGCCCTCGGAGGAGGCGCCGCCTCGGTGAGCGCGCCCGCCGTTCCAATAACCGTGATCTTGCGGCGCACTTCGCCTACTGGTTCATTTCCAGCCGTCACCTTGGCGCGCACGACGTATGTTCCAGCGGGGAGCACGCGCATGTCGGCGACGCCTTGGGCGATCGCCGATCCCCGGCCCGCAGCACGTGAGACCACTGCCGGAGGGCGAAGAAGCGCGGGGCCGTCAGCCGTTGACGCGATTTCAAACTCGACGTCTGCTGATTCGAGGCGTGTCGATTCCCCTTCGAGGTCGACTTCGAGCGCCAGCCGCTCGTCCTGCCTGACTGAATCAAGCGCCAGGTACGGCGTGCCCTCGTTGCGGGGAACCCGCACCAGTACCGGACCCATCGCGGAGAGCGGCCCCAGCTGCACGTCGCGTGCGTCCGCCCGATGATCCACTGAGCCGACTCGCCCTCCGCTGTCCATCACCGCCACGCGAACGATGTAGGTGCCGGGGGCGACGGAGACGTTGGTCGAGAATGGCAGCGTCTCTTCATTCGAATGGGTCAGCGGCATTTCTCCGCCCGCCACTCTCTTTCCCAGCAGGTCGCTGATCAGGACGCGCAGGGCGGCGTCGCCGTTCTGTACGCGAGACGCCTCGCCACTGATCAGCAGTTTGAGCTTTGAGGGGTTCTCGGAGTCCGGCGACACGTAGTTCGTCACGCGCAGACCGATCTCGGTGGCGGTAACCGGTCCCTCCATCGCTCCTCCGAGCCGCGCCGCCCAGTCGCGATCCTCGTAGGTCTGCACGTCGAACACTTCGCGTGCTCGCACCGTGGCGCCGGACCGCGTGACCTGGACTTTCATTCGCCGATCTTTCGCGCCGGCGTCGCTCGGATCCCTTTCGACCGCGATGCGGTAGAAGCCCGAGGTTTCCCGGCCGAGGCGTGCGAATGCGGCCTCAGCGCCGACTTCCGCCCGGAACGATCCGCCACCCGTCATGGCAGCCAGCGTTTCAAGCGGACCCGAGTGGAGATAGCTGTCGGCGAGCGGCGTCGACGTCATCAACCGCCGGTCGGCGGAGAACGTCGAGGTTGGAACATAGATCGTGAAGATGGTGGCCCGAGCTGATGCCGCTTCGGATGCCACCATGTTCAAGGTGGACATCTCCTCGCGTTCGTCCATCGGCCAGCCGCCCGAGATCAAGATGACCGTCTTGTCGCCGCGCACCTGAGCCAGCGCCGCGAGAGACTGACGGAGGGAGTGAATGCTCGACATCGACGTCATCAGGACCGATCGCCAGGTGCTTTCCGCCTGCATCTGGATTTCGCGTGTGCAGGAGCCGGACCCGAACGCCCCGCTGGAGCTCGAGGCGCGCGGCGCGGGCGCCGCAGGTGCGGCCGGCGCGGGACTTGAGCCAGGAGCGGGCGACGATCCGCCGGTCTCGCCTCCGGACGTTCCGCCCCCCGACGGCGGCGGTTGCGGCGTGGCGACCGGCGAGCCGGCCCCGGGTGACGGGCTCGCCGATCCGAACCCCGTCGCCGCGGCCGACGTTCCGCACTCGCGGTCGCCAACGTTGCGAAGCGCAATCATGTTGCGGTTCGTGATGTCCCTGGCATCCGCGAGGCTGCCGTACTCCCAGCCGCTGAGCGGACGGCTCATTCCCGTGACTTTCTGAAGTCCTTCCTGCACTTTGTCGTGCGACCATGTGAACGAGATGTTGGGCCCGACGGGCAGCAGCGTCAGCGCCGTTCGATCCGAGAACGTCAGCCGCGAAAAGAAGGGTGTGGCGGCGGTGGTGACTCGCCGCGCGCTTCCGAGGTCCAGCGTGTTCTGATCCACGATGAACGCGTACAGCCGGCCTAGCCCCGCTCCCTGGTTCGTGCTGATTGCGGCGCCTTCGTTTTGAACCGGGGTCGGGACGGGAACCGCGTCGCGGTTCACGAAATCGGCGCTGACAATACGCCGCTGCTGACCGGCGACCGTCACAACGAAATCTGCCGGCGTCAGATCGCGAAGCGGCACGCCCTGCTTGTCGACCACTCCCACGTCAATGCTCACGACTTCAACGCCGCTGCGAAATGATGGCGTCTGTTGGCCTTGAGGCTGTTGCGCCGATATGGCAGGTGCTCCGCCCGACAGCAGCGCCGCGACCCACGCGAGCGCGACAATGCCGCCATCGCTGGCCCTTCGCATGATTACCTCCCCGGTCGTTTCAGTCCGTGGGGCCGGTATCCGTCCCGGGCCCTGACGTTGTATTTGGCGTTCTTGACTCGCACCTTGATATCCCGCCAGCCGTCGTCCTGCTTCTCGTTCGTCGACGCATACGACAACACGTATTGGTTGGCGAGTTCGGCGACGATCTCGTCGAAGACGCTGTTGAGATCCGAAGCGCGCTGCGGAAAGAACGCGCGTCCGCCGGTCGCGCGGGCGTAGTCCTCGAGCTTCTGCTTGAGGCTGGGGACGCTGGCGCCCGCTCCGAATCCCACCGTGTACAACATGGCGTCGCTCGCCTGCACGCGCGACGTGGCCACATCGCGCGACGTGATGCTGTTGCGATCGTCCCCGTCCGAGAAGATGACAATGCCTTTCCGCCCCGCATCCCGGCTGACGAGGTCGATAGCGCGGACGGTGGCGTCGTAAAGCGCCGTGCCTCCCCACGACGTCAGCAGATCGACCGCGTCCTCGCGCGCCCGCTGATCCTTCTCCCGTTCGGCGGCGAGGAACATCGTGTCGTTGAACCCGATGATCGTTGCTGCGTCTCCGGGCCGGAGTTTGGACAGGAGCTGCTTGACGGCGACTTTCACATCGTCGAGCGCGTGTTCCATGCTGCCGCTGACGTCAATGGCCAGTACGAGATCAAGCGGAGCGTCTTCACTGACCATGCTGGCGATCGTCTGCTTGACGCCGTCCTCGGTGATTTCGAAGTCCTGCTGCTTCAGGCCGTGGACGAACTGGCCGCCGTGCGTGACGATGGCCTGAACCAGCACCGCATCGGTCCGGACGCTCTCGGTGAATCCGGGATCGTGCGTGAAGACGTTGTCCTTCAGCTGGCTGCCGTCCGCGAGCGTCGCGACGACACGGATCTGGTGTTTTCGAATGGTGTCGCCGGGATCGAACCAGCAGACGAGGGGCGGCTTTTCGACCGTGCACACCTGAACACCGTCGACGAAGAAGATGACGGACTTGACCGTCGGAATCGCGCTCTGCGGCTGGATCCTGACTTCCAGGCGCGTCGAGCCGCTGACGTCGGTGTCGCGATCCGGTGAGACGATCCGCATGGTCGTTTCCGGCTGCTGGCCGCTGGCGGCGATGGTCATCGCGCCGGCGAGCGCCGAGACAACGAGGACGCTTTTCACTGCCATCCTCCATGGGCCGCCGATTCGGAAGAGCCGAAATCCTTTGACACCGGCGAGTCTCCAAGTGGCACGAGAGGCCCGTCGGTCGTCAGCAGCGCGAGGTACTGCTCCACGCGATCACTCTTCAGAGCCTGCACGAACTCGGTAAGCCCGCGCCGATCGTCCGGGTCGCGGCTGGTCACGGAATTGACGAAGTCGAGCGTCGCAGCCAGGAGCACCGGTCCGAGGAGCGTCGCCGGCATGTGGAGGTCACCAAGCAGCTCCGCCAGCCTCAGATTCAGATCGGGAAACGCGCTCGCAGCCATTCCCGTGTTCCAGCGGCCCGCGAAGAGTTCCCACGGGCGGGGGGCCAACACCTGCAGGCACAGACACCCGAGGCGCGAACCGGCGGGAACGCCCCACGCGTCAAGCGCCACGGGAACGACATCGCCAGCGCCAAGCCAGAAGAGTTCGCTCGGCGAGAGAAACGCCCCGACCCGTGCGGGATCGTACGTCACGATCCATGACAGGAGCGTTTCCCGGTGCGCGCTGAGGCCGACGACGTCGGCGATGGCCCGCACGTCGTCGGGCGTCCGCACCGCGCTCAGCCGACTGCGTCCATTCCGGATGGCCATCGCAATCGCATCACGGTCATGATCTGTCAGCAAGGCCGGCCGGATGAGCGCGGTCGTATCGATGAAGACCCTTCGATCGACTTCGTTCAAGCTGGGCCTGCGCGGCGGAAACTTCGACGACAGCTTCATCAGCGAAAAGTCAGCCAGGGTGATATCGAGGCCGAGAATCGATCCGGCAACCCGCCAGCGCTGAGTGAAATCCGTACCGGCGATCGGAGGACGCCACGCGGCCCGCCGCCCCCCTGCGCCGTGCAGACCGAAATCATGCCGGCTGGCCGCCTCTGTTGCCGGGATCGACATTCCATCGCGCGGTCCGAGCGCCGCTGCGTAGGCCCACTCCAGCAGTCCGCGCGCGGTGAGCTCGTCCGCGAGCAGGCGAAGCGCCGGGATGAGGCGCGATGCCGCACGAACATCACCGGCCGCGGCCGCGCGTTTCAAGGCGGCGGTGGTTTCACGATAGCTGGCGAGAACATTTCCGGCCGGCTCGTCCGCGCCGCCGTTTGCGTCGCGCGGCCAGAGACGGTCGAATGCTTCCGATTGCTGTCGAACTGCCTCGAGGGTGAGTCCCTGATCCGCGAGCGCGTCCGCGATCGCGATCGTTGCCGACGCGGACGATAGATACGGACGGGACGCCTGGCCCTGAGTGTTCGTGATCCGCACCGCTTCGGCGCGTGGCAGATCCACTCGATAGCGCGTCCCCTCCCAGTCGACCAGACGGGGTGTGGCCGCAGGCGGGCCCGCGAGCACGCGGAGGGCGTCTTCTTCCATCGGGCCGGCGGCGCTCTCGTAGAGCGCGTCGATGGATCCGTCCGACGCGGATGTCCCCGGCGCTGTTTTTTGCGCCGACCCGGCGTCGGTACTCAGCCAGCCGGCAAGCCACGTGACGAGACGCCCCGCGTATTCGCCGTGCTCGTCGGTGTCGATCGCCGACAGCGACGAGATCAGCTTGCTGGCGCCGTCGGCCGTGAGGCTGCCCCGGGACGCGGCGCGGGTAATCATGGCCAGCGCTCCCTGATACTGCGTGATCGCGAGTGACGCGCGTTCCTGATCTTCAATGGCGGACAGCGTCGCCGCGCGACGCGCGGCCGCGGCGAAGATCGGGATTTCCTGCACGCCCGCTCGCTCGAGCGACGCGATCAAGGCGGGATAGACAACGACTGCCCGAATGGCATCCAGCGCGTCGCGTGAAGTTCCCTTGGTCACACCGGCCGAATGGCGGGAAGCAAACAGGACCATCATGAAGTGACGGCGGGCCTCTGACTGATCGCCCTTGAATACTTGTTCGCAGATCCACTCGAATTCGGGGGGCTGGTCCCAGGTGATGGTTGATGCCGGCGCGCGCCCGGCCTTTCCCGGCGTTTCGGGTGTCTCAGCGAAGACGGCGCTCCAAAACCCGCGGGTTCCCGGTATCGACAGGGTCGAATTGCCTTGCGCGCTCAGTTGTGACACGAGGAGCGCCGGGTCGAAGGCGGGACGGGTAAAGACCCGTTGTTCGACAGTCCGTCCGGTCCACACCTTTTCATACACGGAGTAGAGGTGACGGGCCGTGTCGACACGCCTGGCCGCGTCGGCTGCGCCGAGATTGAGCGCGACCTGAATCTGGTTCGGCGTGAGCTGCGCCATCGAGCCGAAGAAATAGGCGAGGCGCCCGTCATCGACGCTGATGAGCGAGCGCAAGAAGTCCGTCGTTTCTGACGGACGCCGTCCGGCGAGTTCCTGCCACACGGGATCCGCGGCCGGTCCGCCGGGCAGTCGAACGCCGGCAGAAGTCACCCGGAAGCCGGGCGCCACGATCATGAAGCCGGCGGCGCGGCGCGACGTGATCTCAGAGATGAGCGATGGCTGGCTGGCGATCCACGCCCGCGTCTCATCGTCCAGCGACAGGAGACCCACGTAGAACAACGAGGCATTCCGCGACTGCAGGATGGCGCCGACGAGCGTGTCCGGTCTTCCCTGGCCGCGAAACACGGCATCAATCCAGATCTTCGGTGTCAGTGGCAGCGGGAGCGTCTCGGCCGTGCCCTTGACCGGATCCATCGCTGACAGCAGCCTGCGGAGCACGGGTTCGCGGACATCGCTTCTCACACCGAGCGGTGTGTCGTAGGTACGGCGAATGAACTCGGCGAGGAATTGGGCGCGGTCGGGCGCGGAGTAATCGCCGACGGCAGCCATGGCGGCGCGAAGTCCGCCAGGGAGTGGAACTTGTGAAATAGTGTCCGGACGGGCAGCGACCTGCCCGAGGGCCGGGGTGACGAGCACGAACACGCCTAAAAAGAGGGCGTGGAAAGCCGCAAAAAGTGCAATACGCAGCACGTGCCGCTCCGTTCGGCGCTATTCTGCCCCCGAAAAGGTCCAAAAGCGAAGCGCAATCAGCGGCTCATCAGCAATCCCTCAGAAAGACCATTCAATTCCAATCAGTGGCGCTACGCGGTCGGCCAGACCCTTGTCGCCGACGTTGAAACGCATGTTGAAATTGACGAGGAGCCGCGATGCCACGTTGGCCTTGAAACCCAGCGACGCGTCGGTGACCCAGTAGGAATCGGTGCTGAAACGGATATCCGGCAAATCGGCGCTCCCGGCCTGGCCGGTCGCGTGCAGCGTGTAAACGCTCAACCGAGGCGAATTCAACACGCGCTGGCCGAGGAGGTCAAACACCATGCTGAACTTCGGATTCACCGCGATGTCGCTGCCGAGCGCGTACTGGAACTGATCGGGAAGGTCGGCTTCCGTCCCGGCGCGCACGTCGCCGGCGAGCACGCTCTTGCCATTCCACTGATACGCGATGTTTGCGTGCGGCGCGAACGGACCGGACGCGCCAGATACCGCCGCGAACGGCCGCAACCCCATCGCGCCGGTTCCGAGCAGGTTCAACTCGTCCCCGGTCGGGATTCGGACGTCGATTCCGGCGGCGAGCGCGCGGCTGCCTTCGCGGATCAGCATGGCTTTGGTGCGCAGCACGAGATCGCCCACGCCGCTTGCCGAGTCTTCCGTGAAGAACTGATGGGTGGACCCGAATCCATTGAGCGCCGCCTCGTCCTTGAAGTAATGCACCTGAAGATTGGTACCCGTCCCGAGACGCAGAATCCTGGCGTTCGAGAGCAGCGACAGGCTCGTCTTGACCATCGGGACCGCGAGCGACAGATCGATTCGGCTGGTCAATCCATAGGTCACCGCGCCCGAGAACTGATTCACGGTGGCCTCGACGGTGTTCGTCGTCGACACGACGTCGGCGCGCCCTCCGCCCAGTTCGAACGAATCATGCCGGAAGACCGCCGGGACAGCAGACAGCGACACGCCGTCGAGATGATCGAATGAGAAGTACTGATTGGAAAAACCGAAGGCGAGACGTCCGCGGCCGATCGTTTCCGCGCGGTCCGAGAGGATGGGACCAAAACTGCGCGTCGATCGCACGAACGTGCCGGTCGTCGAGTCGAATTCGTAGGTGAAGCCGGACGCGGGCGAGGGCAGCGGCACGGCCGTGAGCTGGCCGGTCAGCGCGATGTTGACCAGGCGGAAATCCGATTGGAACGCGCTGTTGAAATGCGCCGCATGGTTGGTCCCATCCAGCTGCACGTCGTCGCTGCTGAGCACGAGCCCGTTGGGCCCGTAGATGTCCTCAAAGAGCGTGGCGAGCGACGACGACTTGGTTTGCGCGCGTGCGTGTACGGCCGAGAGGCACCAGCACGCCACTACCATCACCGCAAGTCTTCGCATCGTGAGTCCTTTCGAATGTTTTTTGCCGGTTCAGCGCCGAACGTCGAATCGAAGGTGTTCGATCACCCACGAGGTGCCGTTGCGTCGAACCTCCATGGTCGCGTTCGATTGCGATTGCAGCCGCTGGCCTTCCTTGACCACTTCGTAGTGGCGGACGAAGGTCACGGTGCCCGTGTCAGTGGTCGCGGAAATCCGCGGATTCAGTATGTCGAGGTTGATGCTGGTCGCGAGACGGAACTCCTCGCGCAGCGCCTCCTGCTCCCGCGCCGAGACGCCAGGCCAAATGCGCTTGACCGCGTCGAGGTTGCGGCCTTCGATGGCGGCTTTATACCGGCCGATCAGGTCAGTGATCGCCGCGTCCCGTGCGGCCGCGATGGCTTCAGGGCTTGGCTGCGGCGGTGCCGCCGGAGCCGGCGCGACCGTCGTCGTCGGAGCCACCGTGGTGGTCGGTGTCGTTGGCGGCGCGGGTGTCGGCGTTGGAGCGGGCGCCGACTCCACCGGCGGCGTTGCCGGTACTCGCGCGGGTTCGCGGTTCTCGGCCTGCTGCGACGCCGCCGGCGGTGGAGGGAGCGCGGCGTTTCCCGCGCGCTCGGGGCCGACGCTGTTGGCCCGGGCCGCCGCTTCACGCCGCATGGTGTCGGTCTGGACTGAAACTTCGGCGCTGTGGAACTGACGGCTCGCCTCGTAGAACCTGACGGTCGCTTCGCTCAGCCGTCCAGCATCGAAGAGCCGTTCAGCATCGCGTTCGACGCCGACCGCCGCGGCGTATTGTGCAGACGCCAGACGCTGCGCTCCAGCCGTCCGTGCTGCATTGCGGGCACGAGCCGACTGCGCCCGCGCTTCGTCTGCGCCTCGACCTCGCGAGCGTGCGTTGGCGTCCTGCATGATCCGCAGTGCTTCATTGTTGCTGGGGGCGTGACTGAGCACGTCGCCCGCGGCGCGAAGCGCGTCTTCATACTGTCCGGCAGCCATCAACGTGCGCGCACGTTTCAGCCCATCATTGACTGACGCTTCGGCACTGCGCGCGCGATCGCGAAGCTGGCGGGCTGCCTCGTTGCCGGGATCGCGCGCCAGAACCGCTTCGGCCGTGCGTGCCGCGACGTCGAAGTCCTCGGCCTCGACCGCGGTCAGTGCGGTTTTCATCAAATCGCCGATTGCCGGAGCCGCCGGGGTGGCGGGTGGAGTCGCCGCGGTGGTTGACGGGGCCGTCGATGGTTCGGATCCGGAGTACGTTGCTTTCCACACCGCGACGCCGGCGATCGCCATCGCCAGGATGGCCGTGATCGGGACCCAGGCCCGAAAGAGCGACGGCGCGGTTGTCGACGAGGCCGGCGTGCCCCAACCCGGGGGTCCGCTTTGCGCCGCCATGGTCGGCGCCGATGGAGACGGCACCGGCGTCGCAACCGGCGGCAGCGGAATTGCGGGGGTTATCTCATACGGCCGGTCGGATGGCGTGCGCAACATCGTCGGCGCCATTCGCCCCGTAGCCGGAGAGTCCATTCCGGCGAGCTGCTGCCGGAATACCGCGAGATCGAGCAGCATCTCGCTCATCTGCTGATAGCGCTCATCGCGCGGCTTGGAGAGGGCGCGATCGACGATGCGCACGAGCTCGATCGGAATCGCGGGATCGATTTGCTGCAGCGGTTCCGGGACTTCCTGCAGAATCTTGTACAGCGTCGCGGCGAACGAGTCTGAATCAAACGCGCGGCGGCCGCTCAGCAATTCGTAGATGACCACTGCGGTCGAGAAGATATCGGCGCGGTGATCGATACGCTCGCCACGCACCTGTTCGGGCGCCATGTAGTTCACGGTGCCCATCATCATGTTGCTGCGCGTCAGCTCGGAGGTGACGAGACGCGCCAGGCCGAAGTCCAGGATCTTGACTTGCCCGGAGTCGGTGATGAAGACGTTCGCCGGCTTGATGTCGCGGTGAATGACGCCGTGCGAGTGCGCGTACTCGAGCCCCTCGCAGATCTCCGTCGCGATCTCGACCCGGCGTCGCAGGCTCATGCGCTGCGGCGACGCCATCCGCGCCAGCAGATCCTGTCCCTGCAGGTACTCCATCGCGAGATAGGGCTGCCCTTCGTGCTCGCCCAGATCGTGAATCGTGATGATGTTCTTGTGCGACAACTGCCCAGCCGCGCGGGCTTCGCGGAAGAACCGTTCGCGCAGTTCGTCGTTCTGGTCGATGGTGGCCGAGATCACCTTGACGGCGACGGTCCGCTCGAGCAACGTGTCACGGGCGCGAAAGACGGCGCCCATGCCACCCTGACCCAGTTTTTCGACAAGCTCGTAGCGGCCGATG
>AR_comb_assmDRAFT_10339945_pt1 | contig 11189 bp, 9 predicted proteins | sample ArasoioldDNA_FD_10543 | JGI IMG/M metagenome (IMG submission 10543) | reverse complement strand
CATGTCTTCGCAGGCCGCCTGCGAGGCGATCGTCTTCTTCTCGATCGCTTCGATCAACAGGCCGACGCCGCGCGGGCTGATCTCGCCCAGCCAGTACGCTCGATCGGCGTTGGTCTTCGCGTTGCGATCATCCGACGGACCGAGCGCGTTGTACTTCGCGAACAGATCGCCGGTGGTCTGCACGAGGCGCTGGCCCTCTGAGTAGCCCGACTGCTTCAACCACGCATTCACGCGCTCCACGCCGCCCACCTTCGCGATCGCCAGATCCGTGGCGGTGTTGTCGCTCGTGATCACCATTTGCAGCAGCACGTCGCGAAACGTCGGCTGGAGGCCGGGATCGTGGTAGCGAAAGATCCCGGAGCCGCCGCGAATGTCTTCCTTCCGAATGGTGATGCGCTCGTCGAGTTTGATCTCGCCTTTGTCCGCCATCTGGAAGGCGAGCACGAGAACGGGGAGCTTGATCACGCTCGCGCTGTTGAAGATCTCGCCGTCGCGGACGCCGGCGGTTTCGTTCGTCGTGAGGTGCTTGACCCAGATGCCGGCCTTGCCCGGGAACTCGCTTGCGGTTCGGGTGAGCAGGTTGTGAAGCGGCGTGGGTTGCTGGACCAGGAGTAGGCCAGAGAACGCGATGGCGACTAGGGGTTTCACGCTTCGATAATGTAACCGGGTCTGGCACCTTAACATGCGAATTCGTTGCAGTTCTTGCCAACAACGCAGAACCTGCGACAAAAAGGCGATGTTAAGGTGCCAGACCCGGTTACAGGTCTCTCCGCCGGGGCGTCCTTCAAGAGGTAGCCGGAGGCGCCGGCATCGAGGGCGCGCCGTCTCAGTGACGGTGAAGTCCTGCATGAACGCCGTCGTCTGCAACTGCACACCGATGCGGGCGCGCAGCGCGCCGGAGGCGCGCGCCGGATCGAGCCCAAATACCGACACCGACCCCGAGGTTGCCGTGCGCAGGCCTTCGAGGATTTCGACGAAGGTCGTCTTGCCCGCGCCGTTCGGGCCCAGCAAGCCGATGATTTGTCCCGTCGCGGCGATCGACAGATCGATGCCGCGTAGGGCGTGGACTGCTTGCCCGCCGTAGCCTTGGCGAAGGTGGGCGCCGTAAGACTTCGTGAGCGCGCGAACGTCGATGACCATGACGCTAGGGTGCCAAGGGTGCCGGAGTGCCGGAAGTGCCAAGCGTCAGTGCTTACGGGTGACGTTTGTCACGCCCAAGAAGGAACCGCCACATTTTTACGAAAGGCGTAATTTGTTGCAGAATCTGTCTGCGAGCACAAGAAATGGCCACCCTCATCATCGCAATGCTGCTCCTGCAGCAGACGCCTTCCCTCTCAAAAGACGCGTTCGACCTGAAGGAGTTGTACCGGCTCGAGACCGTCTGGAATGACGCACATGTGAAGGCCGATGCCGACGTGCTCGATCAGCTCTGGGCAGACGATCTCGTCGTGACCGTCTCTTCGATGCCGGTGATGAACAAGGCCGAAGCGCTGAGCATGCTCCGATCGAACCGCATGCCATTCTCGAAGTACGAGACCTCGGAGTTGAACGTGCGAAGGTTCGGAAACTCCGCGGTTGTGACAGGGCGGCTACTGCGCGAACGCTCGATGAATGGCAAGACCATGACCGACAACTGGCGCTTCACCAAGACTTACATCATGGTCGAAGGCCGCTGGCGCGTCGTGGCGTGGCACGCGTCGCCGGCCGCTTAGACCGCCGGCCCTGCTTGAACGGCGCGAAGGCGCACTCCCTCCATCGACGATGGGTTGCCCGTTTCCAACCTTCGGCGGCATGAGAGCATCAAAGGCGGGCATGGACCGCCTTTCCGAGGACATTCGCCACTCAATCGCCCGATTGGTTCGGGATCGCGGTTTCGCGGCAATCACCATCGTCACGCTTGCGCTCGGGATCGGCGCGAATACGGCGGTCTTCAGCCTGGTCAAGGCGACACTGCTCAGTCCGCTGCCCTACGGCGACGCCGATCGGCTGACGGCAATCTGGGGAGCCGATCGCGCGGAGGCGACCCACCTTTCGCTACGCGAGGTCTATACCTATCCACGCGAGTCGCAGAGCTTCGTCGACATCGCCGGCTACCAGGAATACGACGCCAGCTTTACCGGCGGCGCGGAGCCGGAGCTCGTCCGCGGCGGATCGGCGACGCCGAATCTCTTCGAGGTGACGCGCACACAAGCGATGCTCGGCCGCACCTTCTCTCCGGCCGATACGGCAGGCGGCACGAGCGACGTGATCGTAATCAGCCACGGCCTGTGGCAGCGGCGTTTCGGCGCCGCCCCCGACGTCGTCGGCCGATCGATCCAGGTCAATGGCCGCGCGCGCACGATCATCGGCGTGATGCCGGCATCGTTCCGGCTACCGAACGACTACGCCTCGATACGACCGACCGAAGCGTGGGTGCCCGAAGTCGTCGATCCCGCGAACCTCGGCGCGTGGGGCAGCCGATCGTATGCGGGTCTCGCGCGATTGAAAGAAGACGTGTCGCCGGCAGCGGCGACGAGCGAGTTGTCTGTGGTGGCGTCGCGATGGGTGAAAGCAGGCTACGTGCGCGCCAGACCTGACGGCAGCCTCGGCGGCCTCGCCCGCCGCGTGATCCCGGCGCAGGAATTCATCACTGGCCAAGTGCGCGGTGCGCTCGTGATCCTGTTCGGGTCGGTCGCCGTCGTCTTACTGATCGCCTGCGCGAACGTTGCCAACCTGCAGCTTGCGCGCGCCGATGTTCGGCGCCGCGAAATCGCGGTACGCACGGCGCTTGGCGCCGGCCGCGGGCAGATCGTTTCGCAGCTGCTCACCGAGAGCGTGCTGCTGTCGATTGCCGGCGCCGCCGCCGGCCTCGCAGTGGCGTGGGCCGGCCTGCAGATCGTCCTCACGCTGAGACCGGCGAACCTGCCGCGGCTCGACGAGACGGCGCTCGACGGAACGGTGCTCGTCTTCACCGCTGTTCTTGCCGTCGTCACCGGAATCCTGTTCGGACTTTTGCCGGCGCTGCAGCTGTCGCGGCCCGACGTGACCAGCGCGCTCAAGGACAGCGGACGCACGGGCACAGCTGGACGATCCCGCCAGCTGACGCGCCGCTCCCTTGTCGTGCTGCAACTTGCCTCTTCGGTGGTCCTCGCACTCGCGGCCGGCTTGCTGATTCGGAGCCTCGTCGAGCTGAATCGCATCGACCTCGGGTTCAATCCATCCAACGTCCTCACCGCGCAGCTGCAGGTCCCGACAACGGCGTATCCGCAACCGGCGGATGTCGTCGGGTTCTATCGGCAGGCCATCGAACGCATCGCACAGATCCCGGGCGTGCGCGCGGCCGGCGCCGTGCGCGTCCTGCCTCTCGCCAGGTCGATCGGCGACTGGTCGATCAAGATCGAAGGCCGCCCCTACGTCCCCGAGGAAAATCCGAACGGCGACTTTCAGGCGGTGACGCCAGGTTATTTCCAGGCGATGGGCTTGAAGCTGGTTCGCGGCCGCTTCCTCACCGACGCCGACCGCGAAGACACGATGCCTGCCGTCGTGATCAACGAGACAATGGCGGCGCGCTACTGGCCGGATGAGGACGCCGTCGGCCGCCAGTTCATGATGGGCACCGACGACAAACCCTGGCTCACGATTGTCGGAATCGTCGGCACCGTCCGCCACAATGCCGTCGTCGAAGAACCGCGCGCCGAGATGTATGTCGCGCATGCGCAGCTGCCGGCCCACATCGGCTCGACGCCGCGCGGCATGACGCTGGTCGTCAAGACCAGCACCGACCCGCTCGCCCTCGTAGGACAGGTGCGTGACGCTGTCCGATCGATCGATCGCAACCTGCCTGTCTCCGACATCAAGACGATGGAGCAGGTAACGGCGGAGGCGTTGTCGCAGCCGCGCTTCGTCACGTTCTTGTTGGCGCTCTTTGCGGGCACGGCGTTGACGCTTGCCGCGATCGGCATCTACGGAACGATTTCGCTGCTGGTGGCGGAACGCACGCAGGAGATGGGCATTCGCCTCGCGCTCGGCGCGAACCCTCCGGCGATCCTCAGGCTCGTGCTCGGCCAGGGCATGGTGCTGACAGCGATCGGGCTGGCAATTGGCGTCGCAGCCGCCACGATCCTGATGCGCGCGCTTTCCGGCTTGATCTACGGCGTGGGCACGCTCGATCCGCTGACCTTCATCGCGGTGCCGGCGCTCCTCTGCGCGGTAGCGCTCCTCGCCTGTTTTCTTCCCGCGCGCCGCGCGGCATCGGTGGATCCGATTACGACGCTCCGGCAGGGTTAACCGCTGCTTGTGATAGGCTCGACCTGTCCGGTCGCGCCCCCGGCATCGAAGATGATGCCGCTTCTTTTTCTAATTCTTGTTTCGCTGACCTCATTCGCCGCGTGCTCGAGCGGTTCGTCGTCTCCGACGCCGACAGCGCCAACGCCGCCGCCGATCGCCGCGCCCGCGCCTCCGGCACCGGCACCGGCACCGGTGGGTCCTCCTACAATCACCATTACCCCCTCGGGCATGACACCGCTCGAGATCACGATCGACGTCGGCCAACGCGTCACGTTCGTCAACAACGATCAGCGCGCGCACGACGTCGTCGGCGGCATCGATCCGTCGCATCCGGATTGCCCGGAGATCATTCAAGCCGGCTTTCTGACACCAGGCCAGAGCCGCGACACGGGAATCTTCACCTCGGCGCGCACGTGTGAGTATCACGATCACACCGCGCTCGGAGTTCCGGCGTTTCAAGGACGCATAATCATCAGGTGACGCGACTCGTCGTCTTCTTTCTGATCTCGCTGGCCGCCGTCACACCAGCCCGCGCACAGGACCCGTCTCCGCTCGCGGACACAATCACTGCGAGCTCCGGCGAGGCCTCGCCGAAGCGGCCTTCGGCCGCGCAGGCGGGTCCTCCGCATCACCATCCGTCCTCCGACGCCTGGCAATGGGGCGTCGAGGGAAACGTGTTCGCCGGCTACAACTACCAGCTGCGCAAGTTCACCGACTTCGATGAGGTCGAATCGCAGAACTGGCTGATGACGTCGCTGTCAAAGATGTTCACCGGCGGATCGAGCCTCCAGATCAACGGGATGTTTTCGTTCGAGCCGTTCACGCTGCAGGACATCGGCTCGCCGCAAGTCTTCCAGACGGGCGAAACCTTCAACGGCGGGCCGCTCATCGACTATCAGCATCCGCACGATCTGATCATGAATCTCGGGGCCGAATATTCACACGGTTTCGGCGCGACCACCGTCACGATTGCCGGCTATGTGGTTGGACCGGCACCGCTCGGCCCGCCGGTATTCATGCATCGCCCGTCGGCGAGCGAGAATCCGCAATCGCCGTTGTCGCATCACCACCAGGATTCGACACACGTCACTCCCGGCGTGGTCTCGATTGGCGTGGAACGCGCGGGCTTCGGCATCGAAGCCGGCGCCTTTCACGGCCAGGAGCCCGACGAGGATCGTCTCGACCTCGACACCGCCGCGCTCGACTCCTACAGCGTCCGCGCGTCGTGGGCGGACGGGCCGTGGCAGTTCCAGGCCTCCGGCGGTCACTTGAAGACGCCCGAGCGCAAGTCGCCGTACGACGAGACACGGCTGACCGCGTCGGCTGCCTATTTCAAGGGGGATGAAAATCGATCGACGGCGTGGCTCGCCGCATTTGGTCAGAACCGGGATGTGTTTGGCAACCTCGAATCGTACCTGTTCGAAGCGCAGAAGCGCGCCGGCTCCAATGCGTTCTACATGCGGGCCGAAACGGCCGCGAAGGACATCCTCGACGCCGGCTTCCACCCGATCGGCATCAAGCACACCCATCGCCAATCGCAGGTCAGTGCGCTGACCCTCGGCTACGTGCGTGATATCGCCAATCGATCGTTCGGTCGATTCGGGATCGGGGGCGACGTCACCGGGTATCTCGTGCCGGACAACCTCGAGGAGTCGTACGGCTCACCGTGGTCGTTCCACGTCTTTCTGCGGTATCACGGGCGCGCAGGCGCCCGGCTTGACCATAATCATTGACCGCAGCGCTGGCCTGAGTAAGATAAGGCGCCCCCTATGATGCGAAATCCGATGGAGGCGCTGCCCGTGCGGGCGGCGTCCCGTGCGAATTCGTTTACGTTGCCGCGGACGCGTTCGATCGCGCTGCCGATCGAAGCGAGAATTGTTGTCCTCGCCTTGTGTTTCCGCCTCGCCGGCGCCGCCGTCGGCTTCATCGCCAACGTCGCGATTCCCGACTATCAGAACCAGGGCTTCACGGTCCTGAGGCAGCCAAATGCCTTCTGGGACCGTTTCGCGCGATGGGATTCCGGCTGGTACTACGGCATCGCCTCGGGCGGCTACAAGTACGTCGAGGGCGGGCGCAGCAACCTTGCCTTTTTCCCCGTCTATCCGCAATTGATGGGAGCGCTCGGCCGCGTCATGGGCGGCGCGCAGCAGGACTTCTATTTCGCAGGAATCCTGATCAGTTGGCTGGCGTTCGCGACGGCGCTGCCGCTGCTTTACCGACTGGCGCGTTTCGACCTATCGCACGAGCAAGCCATCCGGGCGACCGTCTATGCGGCGGTGTTCCCGTCGGCGTACTTTTTCGGCGTCGTTTACAGCGAGGCGCTGTTCCTCCTCACGCTGGTCAGCGCTGCGCTTGCGCTCCGCTCGAAGCGATGGGTCTGGGCAGCCGTGGCGGCGATGATCATGACCGCGACGCGCGTCAACGGCGTGATGTTCCTGCCGGCGCTCGCCCTGATTGGCTGGGACGCCGCATCGACCGCCCGCGAGCGGCGCCTGGCCGTGGCGGCCGCGCTTGCCGGCGTGGCCGGAATCGCGGGCTATTCGCTCTTCGTGTACACCGTGAGCGGAAACCCGTTCGAGTGGTACGACAGCATCACGAGATGGGGCTACCACCCGGGCGGCAACCCGCTCAGCGGGCTCGCCTCCATCGCGCAAGAGCTGTTGACGCGTCCGATCGAGTTCATCGCGACCGAGCCGATGGCCCCGTATGCCACGCTCAACGCGATGGCTGCGGCGGGCGCGCTGCTGTCCGTGCCGTTCATCTGGGATCGATTCGGCCGCGGCTATGCGGCGATCGTCGTGCTCGGGCTGCTGCTCCCGCTGTCGTCCGGACAGTTCGAAGGTTTGGGCCGCTACTGTTCCGTGCTCTTTCCGCTCCCGATCCTGTTCGGCTCCATGCGCGGCGAAACCCGCCACCTCGGATTGATGACGGGGTTCGTGCTGTTCTACACGCTGGGGCTCGTGCTGTTTGGCAACGTGCATCCGCTGTTCTAGTTGAACGGCTGAGCCGGGTCGAATTCTCGATTCAATCCAACGCGAACTTGATAGGCTGCGCGCAAGGGGTGGAACATGCCTTTCCTCGCGCTCCTCGTCGTCACGTTGCTCTCACAAGCCCCGCTTCCCGACTTCACCGGCGAATGGAAGATGGTCGCCGCGCGCAGCGGCTCACCGCTGCAAACGCCCCCGGTCACCGAGATGGTTTTCCGCATCGAGCAAAAGCCCGATCAGATCGCCATCGAGTCGACGACCGGCAGTGACAAGCCGATTTCGGTCGTCTATCCAATGGTGCCCGCGCCGAAACCGCCCGCCGATCCGCTCGGCGCCGGACTGAAGCGCGGCTACTGGGATGGACGACGCCTCGTCATCGAACAGGGCGGCACGATCAGCGGCCAGACCGTTTCGCTCAAACAGTCCTTGACGATGGATTCGGAGAGCGGAGAGTTGATCGTCGAGCGGCTCGTCATCGTGCAGCACGGCTACACGCAGCGCGGCGCGCAGAACTACTCGACGGTGAAGGACGTGTTCGCGCGCGCGAAACCCTGAAGCTCCGCGTTATTCCGCGATGTAACGCCAGGCGCCGCTCGCATCGCGGCGCCAGATGGTGAAAAACGGCTGGCCGGGAGGAATCTTGCCATCGGGGCCGGGCTGGTTGCGGATGATGTAGCCGATCGTCACGCCGAAGTCTCCACTCGCGGCGATGATCGTTTTCTCGGGTCCCCAGTTAACGGGGCTGGTCCTCGCCGGAACGCCGCTGCCAACCGAGCCGCCGATCGCGTCGTTGCCCATCAGGAATGTCGCCACGTCCGGACCGCCGAGATTGATCGCATCCGGGCTGCCGTACTTCTTGAACGCTTCGCCGATGCCCATCGTCTGCGCATCGCGCGAGAAGGATCGTTCCGCTTCGGCAAGGCTGTCGCGATTCTTCTCGATCGCGGCCGCATCGGTCTTCGCGGCCGCGATCTGCTTCGGCAGCAAATAGCTGACGGTCGTGGCCGGCGGTGCAGCCTTGGCAGGCGTCCGCTTATATGCAAGCACGCGCCAACCGGCGTTCTGCTTCTCCCAGTAGGCGAGATACTTCCCTGGATTGACGGTCCCATCCGCCCGCGTGATGGCCATGAAGCCGGCGGTGAAGCCGTGCCTGCCATCAGATGACAGCGCCACGCGCGCCGGCGTCCACTCGGCCTTCGCGCCGGTGTTTGCGGGATTCGACTTCAGCGTTTCGATGGCCTTCTGCGATCCGTAGGCGATCGTGCCAGGCGCCGGCATCGCAACATCGGCTGCGAACATCGCTGACAGCCCATTGACGAAATCGGTTTTCGCGCTGGCAACCGAGAACGCGCGATCAGCGGTGAGCAATTCGTCGGCGATCTGTTGTGGTGAATTGACCTGCCGTGTGACGACCGCGGGGACGAACAGCAAGACGAGAAGCGAAAGTGTTGACTTCACGTAAGGGGATTTGCCGCTCGTGCGAAAACGTGTCGGAGTCCACGTACGAAACCACGGAGGCACGGAGACACGGAGGCAACTAATGGAAATACCAAAGCCGCTTAGCAGCACTGTTCAGAAAAACGTTCTCCGTGCCTCCGTGCCTCCGTGGTTTCGTACGTGACAGCCTCAGACGCCGTATTTCTCTGGATCCCACTGCAGCCCGAGCTCGGTCGGCGGCGCCATGTAGCCTGCCAGGGCCGACGCCGCAACGACTGCCGGCGAGGCGAGGTAGCCCTCGCCGCCGAGGCCCATGCGGTTCTGCCAGTTGCGGTTGAAAGAAGTTATCGCGCGCTGGCCCTTGGCGAGCGCATCCGGACCCTGGCCGAAACACGGTCCGCACCACGACGCGCGAATCTCACCGCCGACACCGCGGAACACATCGGCGATCGATTCGCCCTGCAGGCGCGGATCGGGCCGCTCGATCGCCGTCTTGACGCCGCCGGATCCGGGGAAGACGACAAATTCCTTCCGCGCCTTCGTCAGCCCCTTCTGGCGCGCCGCCATCAGCACCAGCGCCGCCGAGAGCAGATCGTCGTAGCTGCCGTTCGTGCACGAGCCGATCATCGCCTTGTCGAACTCAATCCGTTCCTTCGCCACGTCCTCCGCCGGAAACGCGTTGCCGGGGCTGAAGGGCTTGGCGATCATCGGCGCGACGTCGCCGAGATCGAACGCTTCGTCGATTTCGAATCGCGCATCGGCGCCGCACACGAACGGCGGATACGGCAGCCGGGTGATGCCCTTGTCGCGATACCACGCGTAGGTGATGTCGTCCGGCGCGAAAATGCCGTTCAGCGCCTCCGCTTCCGCCATCATGTTGGCGATGGTGTTACGAAACGCGATCGGCAGCTGCTTGTCGGCGTCGACAAGCTCCACCGACATGCCCTGGGACTGCCTGGCGCCCCATCGGCGCAGCAGCTCGAGGACGATGTCCTTGCCGGTGACCCAGGGACTGAGCTTGCCGCGGAAAGTGACGCGGCGCTCCTTCGCCATCGTGAAATAGATGTAACCGGTCGACCACCCGAAGCCGAGCGTCGTCGATCCGACGCCCATCCCGACCGCGCCGTACGCGCCGTAGGCGCGGCTGTGCGAGTCGGCGCCGGGAATGAACTGACCCGGCAGCACCAGGCCCTGCTCAGGAAAATAGAAATGGAAAATGCCGTCGCCAGGCGTCGCGTAATACGGCTTCTCGATCTGGTGGAACGTCGCGAACTGCCGGCCGATCGCCGTCTGCTTGTCGTCGTCTTGCTTGCCGGTGAAGACGAAGTGATCGTTGGCGACTGCGGCCTGCCGCGGGAAGATCGTGTTGCCGCCGGTAACCTGGTTGAACGTGTGAATCGAGAACGGCGCGGTGCCGTCGGAGGCCGGCAGCAAGTCGGCAAAGACGCGCAGCGTCGCGCCGGGAGTGACATCGGCGTCCTTGTCGACGCGATGCGCCCACACGATCTGCGCCGTCGACGACATCGTGCGCGCGCGATCCGCATCGGGAAAGACGATCTCGGGCTTGCGCAGCACCGACGACACGAACTCGCGCCGGCCGAGCGCGAAGATGCCGCCACTCTGGCGGATCTCGTCTTCCTTCGGGCTCAGAGGCACCGGCGAATAGCTCTTGCCCTGTGTGACGTTGGCGATCTCGCGCGACACGGGATCGAACGTGAACTCGTCGCCGTCGCGCGCATCGGCGACCGCCTCCGGGCTCTGCACGACGTGCAGGCCGAGGTTGAACGAATTCCTGCGGAAGATGTCGCCCATGTTGTTCCCGCAGATGACCACCATCTCGAGGCCGGCTTCTTCGGCAATCGCCTTCAGGCCGGCCGGCGACATTTCGCGCGAGCTGCCGATCGCGAACCGGTCGCCGGCGATCACGAATGTTTCGCCGCGATGGACGCGGGCGCGGAAATCCGGCATCAGGTAGCGGAACGATCCCGCCTTCCATCGCTCGTCGAGGGTCGCCAGGCTCTCGGACACACAATCCGCCGCCGGCGTGATCTGGTCGGTGTCGATGGCATCGAGCTTCTTCGACGGGTTCTTCGGATCCCAGAAAATCAGCGCCTTGCCGCGAACGAGGTGCGCCGCGCCGCTCATCGCAACATCGGATTCGCGCGGACCGGGAAGCGACTCAACGGTGACACCAGGTTTCAGTACAGCAGGCTTCGCGACTTGCATAACTTTCGATCTTAGCAGGTGCAGGTCGTAGTTCACGTACAGGCCACGGAGGCACGGAACCACGGAGAACTGCTTTTCAAAATGCCAGAGCCGCTAAGCAGCACTGGTATTTCCAAGAATGGCTCCGTCTCCGTGCCTCCGTGGCCCGTACGTGGACTAGAATTGCGCCATGAAACATCGCTTTACTTTGCTCGTACTGATGGTGACCCTGACGGCAACGCCGTTCGCTCAGGAAAAGGTCGACAAAGACATCGAGTGGAAGATCCGTCGCGA